>Ga0210056_1000144_pt1 | contig 50896 bp, 47 predicted proteins | sample CryGeyCG2014_080_2_FD_183965 | JGI IMG/M metagenome (GOLD analysis project Ga0210056, IMG submission 183965) | Groundwater microbial communities from aquifer - Crystal Geyser CG07_land_8/20/14_0.80 (SPAdes) (version 2) | ecosystem: Environmental > Aquatic > Deep subsurface > Groundwater | place...
TACTCGGGAAACAACCTTAGAAATGTTTATTATCTTATAACATTCTAAACAATTTGCAAAGTCTCTTAATGAGAGATCCGACGAGAAGTGATAAAAATATAGGATGTTTTATGCGTTTTTCAGGTAATCAGTATTTGATAATCACGGTAATCATCTTTCAATAATCACTGTAATCATCTTTTAATAATCACCGTAATCATTCAAGGAAAATCGCGTTGGACCAGGCCATGCGCCCCTGCGTGTCCGCGCACTGGATCCTTATGTATTTTTCCTTTCCGTGTATCTTGTATTCGGCTTCCTTCAGCGGCTCTTTTTTCAGGGCAGAGAACATCTCCCCGTAGCCGTTGAAAGAAATAAACGATATCGTCTTTACGAGGGAGGTCGCGACATAAAGGCTGTTCCCGTTTATTTTCACGTCCTTTATCTCCGGGCCCCAGCTCGCGTAAAAAAGCCCTTTCTTGATCGAGTCCATTATGTCGCGCAGCGCGAGTTTCTTTGACTTAACCATTATCCAGGAGCCGCACGCGTCGTTCCACCTGTGATCGTTGAAGTGGTTGTGCGCGTCGTCAACCGCGAACCCGTAAACGTTCCTGCCGGCTGCAAGCATGTTATCCCAGTAGGTCATCGAGTACGCCTTGTCAACGCTTGGGTGGCAGGACGTGTTGAAAACCTCTGTCCCTATGTACCCCTTGCAGGAGAAAATGTCGTTGGTGGTCAGGGCTGACCAGTACGGGTGGGCAAGGTTTATCTCGCCGCCCTGTGACTTCACCAGATCTATCATCTCCTGGGGGTGGACCTCCCACCATTTCTTTTTGAGAACAACAACCTCGTCCCCGGAATAGACAATTTCCTGTTTCAGGTCAAAACCCAGAAGGTGGAAGTTGGTCTTCGCCTCGGTTATACCGCAGTGCAGCTCCTCGCCGGGGATAAGCAGGACCCCGTGGTTCCCCTCAACCTTCGTGAGCTTGCAGTGGTCTGTCAGCGCTAAAAAATGATATCCCGCCTCCTTGTACTGCGCCACAGTATCTTCGGGCGGGAGCGTGCCGTCCGAATTCTTTGTGTGCGTGTGCAGGTTGCCCTTGAACCAGTTGCCTTCCACCCCGAACGGGTTATTGAACTTTATCTCCATCTTTTCTCCTTTCTGTTTATACTGATGCATACGGATTAACAGAACGGATGCATACGGATAAAATCTTCACGAAAACACAAAATCATAAAAAAATTTGAATTATAAAATCAAAATGGTTCAGCGGCACTGTCTCTACTTCTCTAACTGAATAGAACCGTTCCCGGAGTTAAGCGTAGGAGGATGGTATATGGATCGTTTTAAAAACAGGCGCTGCCTCTATTTTTGTAAAAATAAATAGAACCGCCCCCCATTATAAATTGCAAGGGGTATAGTTTTTCGGGAGACGTTTACTCATCGTTTGAATAAAATCAAAAGGAGTAGCTACTTTTGGTTTTAACCACAAAACTTGTTTAGTCTTTTTTATCAAATCATTATCCCACGTTAAAAAATAATCCATGTTTGCACTATGCGCAACCATTATATTTATTGAATCTTTGTCTTTAATTTTAAATTTCATTTTTAGCTCATCAAGCAACTGATATTCCCCTTTATTGTCAAATTTTAAAATTTCTTCTTCTGTTTTATTTAGTGAGTAATCAACTAATTTACTAAAAGAACAATCGTCAGCACTCTCAAAATTGACTTCTTGCCAAAATTTCCACTCTTTTTTATCATTCTCTTCTATTTGTTCTAACTTTCCCAGAGAGTTTTTATTATAAAACCATAAAAGCTGTCTATACTTTTGTTCGCCAAGTATATCCAAGCTTATAAAGAGATTTATGATACCTTTCTTTGCCAAAGCAATAAGGTCATGATGCTCTTTTCTGGCCCCAGCCTCAATTATAATATTTGTGTCTAAAAATATATTCATTTTATCCTCGAGGGATTTGTCTGATGCACGTCTGACGATTTCGGAAAGTTTAAGTTTGTGTTTTGCTTTACAATTTACATTATTATTCTCATTAATTTTTTATTCGGTAATCTGAAACGACCTTACAAATTTTTCATAATTTTCTAGATTCTTTTGATTATTTGTCTTGAGAATTGAATAAATATAGTAAAATGAATTATTATCTAAAATAATTTTGCCCTTGAATGGTCTATCAGCGGATGGCTGATTAGTTATTTGACCCGAAAAATCAACAGCAACAGTTTCTCTAAGATATTCAGTATAGGTTGTTTCGTCCAACTTAATATTATGTTTCATGACGAGAACTTTTATTGCGGTTCGCAACATATCCTTAGAACTTTGCCCCCTTATTGTCTCTATTTCTGGAACAAATCGCTGAGCGGCATACAAATTACCTAGAGAATTCTTACTTATATACTGAACAGTTGCTCCGCTACCAACTTTCTTAACTTCGTTTGGGAAAGAAACTTTAAAATGATTTGCTGCTAAACTAAAAACCCTCCAAGAATCTGTGCTTGTTTTCATGCAGCCACAGATCAGGGTTAATCCCGCCAAGCACAGCATTATTACAGTAGCAAATTTTTTCATAAGTAATTTCTCCTTTCAAAAGAAATTTGTCGTCGTGAAAAACTGAAAATGGGAAGGGGTGTAAAGATATTGACCCCCTCATAAAAGTGTGGTCTGGGGCGTAAAAAATTGAGTGTCAGACCTTGAATATTGAATTAAATTTTTTTACCACGCGATTTCACAGATTTTCACGAGAAATGTCATTGCGAGAAGTGAAACGACGAAGCAATCTAAAATCTGGATTGCTTCACTATCGTTCGCAATGACAGCTTAACTTGAAATCAAGTGCTAATCTTGTGTAATCGTGTGGTTCCATCTATTTTATGCCTTTGTAGTTAGCATTTTCCTTTGGCGATTTTACACTTTAAATCTAAATAATATTTAAAGTTCTCCAGTGAAATCTCCGGTGGTATGGTGTGGTCAACAGTGGGGATGTACCCGCCGGTCTCGAGCAGGGGAACGATCTTTTTCTTCAGTTCCGCGTCGATCGCCTTCCTGTCCTTCGCCAGCTCACGCTTGTCTATGCCGCCTGAGAATGCCAGGTCTTTCCCGTATTCCTTCCTTATTTTTACCGGGTCCATGTTTGCCGCGGCTTCAAGAGGCCATATCAGGTTCACACCTGCCTCGATCATCAGCGGTATGAGGACTTCGGTATTGCCGTCGCTGTCCATCTCGACCACCTGCACGCCGTTTTTTTTCAGGAATCCTATTATCTTTTTATGCCTCGGGAGGAAAAACTCTTTGTAGATCTTCGGCGAGATAAGCGGCCCGTTCTTGAACGCGAAATCCTCGTTAAAGCAGAACGCGTCGATGTCTGTTTCTATAAGGGCTTTTTTAGTAAGCTTAATGAAGAAATCCACCATGAAATCCAGTATCTCATGGACGAGTTCCGGTTGGTCAAAGAAAGCCATTGACAGGCGCTCGGTTCCCATCATCTGCCGCATATTCCAGTATAACCCCGCGAACCCGCAGTTCTCGGTAAGGTTAAGGGGGTAATCCCTGTTCTTCCATTCCTTTTTAGCGTCTTCCCAGTTCTGCGGGTAACGGGCAGGATCATCCGGATTGAAGTGTTTTTTGAATTCAAGGAAATCCTCGCGCTTTTTCACGAAGAAATCCATGAAGGTGTCCATTGAAAGCCTGGTCCCCATAACAGTGCCTTCTTTCAGGCCCTTCCTTGTCTCGCCCCAGGCGTCCATGAAAATAACGTACCTGTCTGTCTCCTCAATGGTTTTGTCAAGCCCGGGAATAGGCCCCATATTGAGCCTTATGAACTCGTGTTTGTCAAGGCCCGCGAATTTCGGCTGGCCCCTGAACCAATCCCCGTCAAGTTCTTCTTTTTTCAGGCCTTCGCTTATCCACCGCTCGTAGGTCTGCCCCCAGATCCCCAGCTCGTACAGGGGAAACCTGTCAGGCTTCTGGAACTGTACTGTTTTCAGGTATCTTTCCCTATTATTCATTTATATTTCCTTATTTAATCTGTGATTCATTTAAAAGGAAAAACTCACGCAGTTTCTTCTGAAGTATTTTTTTAGGTATAAGTTTTGTTTTATATTCAGCCACAAGCGCTGGAGATAGATTTCTGCTAAGAGCATATTCAACTACTTCGTTATCTTTTGACTTGCAAAGAATTATGCCCACACTCGGGCTTTCATGGGGCTTTTTTATGTCGCGGTCAAGCACTTCAAGGCAAAAATTTAATTTTCCAATATATTCAGGCTTAAAATCGTCAATTTTCAACTCAATCATCACGAGACACTTGAGACCGCGATGCAGAAAAAGTAAGTCAATGAAATAGTCATTTTTGCCTACCTGTATTCGATACTCCTGTCCAATGAAGGCAAAATCTTTTCCGAATTCAAGAATAAAGTCTTTAAGATTACCTACTATGCTTTTTTGAAGGTCTTTCTCTGTGTGGACTTCGGGAAGGTTCAGAAAGTCTAAAACATAGGTATCTTTAAATACTCTGGTTATATCTGAATCTTTTTGTGTCAGCGATGCTGACACTTTTTTCTTTGAGAGGATTGCCCGCTCATAATAACCAGAATCGATCTGACGCTCAAGTTCTCGGGAGCTATATCTTTCTTTTATTGAAAGCGCTAAATAAAATTCCCGTTCTTCTTTTGATTTTGTTTTAGAAAGAATGAGTAAATGATTTGTCCAACTTATTTGTGTCAGCACTGCTGACACAAATTGCTTTTGATTATATATTTCATAAAACTGGCGCATACGATACAAGCTTCGGCGGGTAAATCCTTTATATTCAGGGTGTCTGGTCTGTATATAGAAGGCAAGATTGTCAACTACAGCGTCACCCCATTCAGCCGATACAATTTTTTTGCTGATATATTCGCCGATTTTCCAGTATAGTTTCACTAACTCAATATTTACGTTTTTTATGGCATTGTATCTTGCGTCTTTAATCATTGTTACGATTTCATCAAATTGATTGTAAAAATACCTTGTTAATTGTCGTTTAGAATTCATTTTTATTTCCTTTATTCTGATTACACCGATTCTAAAATGACGATTACACAGATTAACAAACAGATTGCTTCGCTATGCTCGCAATGACCCTACTACGCCAAGGCTTCGCAGGGCAGGCAAAAAGTGCGACGGAACGTCGCACCGCTATATCGGGCTCAATGAATTGAGCCCCTACAACTTGCAAGGCTAAAGCCTTGCCCTACGTTACCCCATATCCACTTATCTACTTATCCACCTATCAACTGTTTCACCCTGGCGACCATACCTTCTACAACGATTTCAGCTATCCGCCTGCCTTCTTCTATTGTGGATTTCCGGGGGTCAACCGGGCCGCCGATCCCGTCTTCCTTTATCGTTATCGGCCTGTCCTTCGGGAGGAGTTTTATATCCACAAGCTGGGGGCTGAAATACATCATAAGCGAAGTTTCGTATCCCGCAGCGTGGTCACCCACGATCCCCTTGTCAGCGGCGATCTCCGCATCTGAAAAAAGCAGGATCTTCGCGTCCTTGTGCTTTTCCTGGAACAGAAACCCGGCTTCCCTCAGCGCCTTCATGTGCTCGCCGCCGTAATGGCCCATCAGCACGAAAATTATCCTGAATCCCTCGTCGTATAACTGCTCGAACGTGTCCTGCGCAAGGACCTGCACTGTTTCCTTGTTCATTTCCAGGGTCTTTTTAAATCCCGCGTGCGGCTTCATCGTGTTATAACCGCAGTAAACAGGGGGGTGGACAACTCCGCCGGTTTTTTCCGCTGCCATAAGGCAGAGCTGATGCGCCTTGAGCGTGTCAAGGCCTATAGGGTTCTGCACACCGTGCCATTCCAGGGACCCCCAGGGGATGTAGCATATGGGTGCGTGTTCCAGGATTTTATCGATTTCTCCAGGTTTCAATTCTTCCATTTTCATAATGGCTCCTTTTATGTCGTATGTCGTATGTCGTGCGTATGAATCCTTGAAACGTAAGACTTATGACGTATGACGGTATTTACGTAAGACGTACGACTTACGACGCTCGACGGTGGTTATCAGTATAACCTCACGGAGCTGAACTCGGCTGTGACTTCCGCCGCTCCCCAGGTCTTGATCATAAACCCGATCTTCTCCGGCTCAAGCTCCTCCGCGGCAGTGCCCACTTCCTCCCACTTGTCTTTCTCGGTCTTCCTGTAGCTCCAGGAATACGAGGAACCGTCTTTTTTGATCTGCAGCCAGACCTCGTCGGAGTCGTAATCCGCGTTAAGCATATCGTTCGCCCCTGACCGCTCAAGGCGCAGTTTCGTGCCCATATACGGCCCCCAGTAAAAATAGTCCAGGTCAGCGAACCTTACGAAAAGAACAGCGTGGAACTGCTGGCCTTCCGTTGACTCGGCCAGTTTCATCTTTGCCTCAAAGGTCCAGTTCCCCTTCGGGACTTTCAGGGCAAGCTGGGGAGCGGCCGCGATGTGGCTCCAGTGGTCATAGGTCTGCTCAGAAGGGACAGTGAAAATAAGAATGCCTTTTTTCGCGTCAATTTTATATGAAGGCCCTTCCGAAGGGCAAACCCACTCCCACTTTTCATTCAGCTTGTCGGTTTTGAAATCATCAATGAAAACGGGATCCTTTGCCATTCCGGTATTCAGGATTACCAGCGCCAACCCGATCACAACACTGATTTTAATCATGTTCTTCATCTTCCACCTCACTTCAATGATACACAATTTTTCAACAGGGATCTGACGAGAATTTAAACTGACTTTTAAGTTCTCTTAAATTCCCTGTAAAAAGTATTACTGTGTTAACCTGTGTTAACCTGTGGTTACAAAAACAGTCCTTAGGCATTTGTCGTGAGTCATTAGCAAGATAGAAGCATATTTCGTGTTTTCGTGACACTTTCGTGATTTCGTGGAAATCTTTTACTTTTCCGCCCAGATCTCAATCTGGGCGAGACCTCGCCCCTTTGGGGCGGGCAGCTAATCTTTGTTGCGGATGCCGGGGTCCTTGAAAAACGTATTCTTGACAACGTTATCAAAATCAAGGGCTTTCTTGAACCCAAAGTTCATTATTAAAAGAGGAACGACATACATCCCGAGGCGTATTATGTCAAATTTCATTCCCATCATTCTTCTTAAGATGTTGCCGCGGGAATAGAAATTATTCCACGCCCATCCGGTCCCGTTCCAGAGCTGGTCAGGGGTCATCTGCGCGGGCTTGAAAACCACGCTTTCCGTGTCATAATGCCTCCAGTCGGTGTCTATGATGCGGTTTTCTGCCGCAAGCTTCTTGTGAAGCTGGGTCCCGGGCAGGGGTGTAAGGTTTGTGAACTGCGCGAGGTCAAGCTTTGCGTCATAAATAAAATCCACCGTGCGCTTGAACACGTCCACGTCGTCGCTGTCAAACCCGAAAACGAAAGCGCCCAGCACTATTATGCCGTGATCGTGAAGCCGCTTGATGTTGTCCTTGAAAGCCGCGATCTTGTTCTGGGACTTGCCGATCTCTCCCATGCTGCCCTGCGAAAGGGTCTCAAACCCCATAAAAAGACCGACGCACCCGCTTTTTTTCGCAAGCTGAAGCAGCTCCAGGTCCTCGGCGGCGTTGACAGAAGCCTGGCCGATCCATCCTACATGCAGCGGTATAAGGGCTTTGAACAATTCCTTGCTGTATTTTTTATTCCCGCAGATGTTATCGTCAATAAAGCCGGCGAACCTGGCCTTCGTTATTTCGATCGACCTTACTACGTCCTCCACGGGTTTTAAGCGGTACTGTTCCCCGAATACCCCGGAAACAGAGCAAAACGAACACGCGTAAGGGCAGCCCCTTGTTGTCTGAAAGGTATTTTTAATTAAATACGCCTTTTTTTTGTAAAGGTCGCGCCTGGGCTCAGGAAGCCCGGCAAGGCTGGGTTTTTCCGCGTTGGCATAAATTTTTTCAAGCTTTCCTTTTTCAAAATCCTCTATAAGCCTGGGCCATGAACCCTCGGCCTCACCGACAACCACCGCGTCGCAGTGCTGCGCCGCCTCTTCCGGGACCGCCGAGGCATGCGGCCCTCCCAGCACTACTTTTGCCCCGCGCCTGCGGAATTCCTCCGCAAGCCTGTAAACCCTGGGCGCGGCAGCGGTCATCATGCTGATACCCACGATATCAGCCCCGTCATTGAAATCTATTGCCTCCACCTGCTCATCCAGAAGCCTTATGTCTATGCCGGGTTTTGTCAGACCCGCAACTGTGGTTATCCCCAGAGGCGGAAGCTTGAAAGCAAGCCCCATCCTCTTTGCGTAATCCTCGTCTTTGCCCGGTGATATCAACAAGATCCTCATCCATCCTCCTATCCGCAGGCAACCGCAGTATGATCCGCAACCCGCCAGGCGGGCGCTACAGCGGAGTAAAGCAGTTGACTGCTTTTATTATAAAATAGATTGCAAGGAAAAACATAAAAAGCGCAAGCACTGTCTTAAGCAGGGGGTATACCTTTTCGCGCAGGATAACATCCTTCCCCCTTGAAACCGTGAAAGAAACAAGCGCGTACCATCCGAAATCAGAGCACCAGTGCCCAACCAGTATCGCGATAAGCCCTGTTACGCCCGCAGCCTGCATGCCCTGCCACAGCATGTTGTAACCGATTGCTGCCCACCACGGCGGGAAGGAAGGATTGAAAACCGTAAATATCACCCCGCCCAGGACCGGGCCGTAGCTTTTTTCGGACGCGGGCCCGAAGGCATTAAGCCCTTTCTGCCTTAAAAGAGAAATACCGGTCAGGAAAAGCAGGATCCCGCCTGCCAGCCCTACGGCCCCCGCGACAACAGGCGATCGCAGGAACTTTAAAAATCCGAAGATTATAAGAAGCGATACGCATACCTCCACGAAGAAATGGCCCAGTATGACCAGAAATCCTGTCTTCGCGCCGTGCTTGAGCGTTTCCGTTATGTTGAATACGAGGAGCGGGCCCGGGATCAGCGCCCCGCTCAGCCCTATGCCTAATCCCATCCCGAATAAACCGAGGATAGAAATAAATCCGTTCACCTGATCGCTCTTTCGTTGCCTTCCTTTATGAACTTCCTGTTCAGGGCGTCATTAAAGGCAAGGGTTCCCTTGAAACCGAAATTCATTATTGCCAGCACGATCCAGTACGGGATGCTTGATATGAAATGGAAATCCATCCTTGTCATTCTTTTCAGTATGGGACCCGCGGAATAGAACTCCCTCCACGCCCACATACTGCCTTTCTGCAGTTCGTCAGCGGTCATAAGCGCCGGCTTGAACACGGTCCTTGTCATGTCGTATTTGGACCAGTCTGTGTCTATTATGCGGTTCTCGGAGGACAGTTTCTTGAACACTGCTGTTCCGGGCAGCGGCGTCAGTATGCTGAACTGAGCCAGGTCCAGCTTTGAATCAAAGACAAAATCCAGGGTCCTTTTGAAAACGTCCTTATCGTCGCTGTCAAAACCGAACACGAACGCGCCCAGGACCACGATCCCGTGGTCGTGCATTTTTTTAACGTTCGTTTTGAACTCCTCTATCTTGTTCTGGTGCTTGCCTATCTCTCCCATGCTGCCCTGCGAAATAGTCTCAAAACCCATAAAAAGCCCCACGCACCCGCTTTTTTTAAGAAGCACCAGCAGCTCTTCGTCTTCCGCGGCGTTAACCGAAGACTGGCCGGCCCACCTGACCTTAAGCGGGGCAAGCGCCCTGAAAAGGTCCTTGCTGTACCTCTTGTTACCGGCGATGTTGTCGTCAATAAAACCGACAAAACCGCTTTTGGACGATCCAACCGACCTTATCACGTCCTCAACGGGCTTTGACCGGTACTGCCTGCCGAACACGCCTGACACGGAACAGAACGAGCAGTCATAAGGGCAGCCCCTGGTTGTCTGGAAAGAGTTCTTCACGAAATAGGCCTTTTTTTTATAAAGGTCGCGCCTGGGTTCCGGAAGCCCTGAAAGGGAAGGCACTTCTTTATTGGAGTAGAACTTTTCCATCCTGCCTTTTTCAAAATCCTCTATCAGCCCGGGAAAGGATCCCTCTGCCTCTCCCATGACCAGGGCATCCGCGTGCTGTATCGCTTCCTCAGGAACCACTGACGGGTGCACGCCGCCCAGCACAACCTTGGTGCCCCTTGCGCGGAATTTGTCCGCGATCCTGTAAGCCCTCGGCGCTACCGCGGTCATCGCGCTTATTCCCACAAGGTCCGCGCCTTCGTCATAATTGATCGCCTCAACGTGTTCGTCCAGGATCCTGACTTCGATACCGGGCTTTACAAGAGACGCGACAGTCGCGAGCGCGAGCGGCGGGAACTTGAACGCAAATCCGAGCCTTCCCGCATAATTCTCATCCTGACCCGGCGCAATTAGAAGTATTTTCACAGTTCCTCTCTTTTTCACGTCGTACGTCGAACGTCGTACGTTTCACGTCGAACGTCGAGCGTCTTGCGTATGAATCCTTAAAACGTAAGACCTACGACGGATGACGGTATTTACGTAAGACGTACGGCTTATGACGCTCGACGGTTTTTTTATTTGTTTTTAATTTTGTCCGCAAGCTTCACAAGCTCGTCCTTCGTGGTGCCCAGGTATATGCAGTCCCACAAGCCCACATCACCGTCAAAAGGGGTGAACGCGATGCCTGTCATTATGAACTCACCGAAATCCGCGTACATGTCCCTTATCACCGGCGTCCATTTCGCGGGAATATTCTTGTCGATCTGGATCGAGGACCAACCCGCGACATTTTCTCCTGCCACATACCTCCTGCATGGTTCTCCCGGTTCAACGATCGCTTCCGTAACCCCTCCCCACTGACCGCTGTCAGGGAACTGGATCATTATGCCTTCCCCGCCCAGCTTTTTCCAGGCGAACATAATGTAGCGGAACTCTCCCTTACCCGGTTTATCCGTAATATGGTATTCCCATCCGTCAATGGTCTCGATATACGACTGCTGAGGCGTAACCTTCAGCGCTTTTTTGCCGGCAAACACGTCTTTTGCCTCTATCTCCACAACCGAATCCACCGCGTGCTGGCTGATCAGGTCCACGAACCCGTCTTCCTCGTCAAAAAGCTTAAGCGTCTCCGCCCTGCACACACCAGCCGCAAAAACTGCCGCCACAGCGCAAACCACAATTAATTTTTTCATCTTTCCCTCCTTTTGTACTTTTCTTTATAAAATATTCTATTGAGTTTACAGAGTTTATAAAGTTTACACAGTTTACATAGTTGTTTTTACAAAGCAGTTCCTTTGCAAACTCTATACACTCTGTAAACTATGTAAACTGTTTTTTAGCGGGGCATTCTTTCGTTCACGCCCGGAAACCGCGGAAAAACCTTATGCGGCTCTGCCTGGTACCAGTACGCGACGCTTGCCCAGTCATCAGAGCGGTCGTTGGCATGGCCGTGCTCAATGGTCACCTTTATTGACTTCTTGAAGGGGATGGGGTCCTCTATGTGGAACTTGTAAACCGTCCACTTGTTGGTCTTGCCTTCCATGTTATCCCAGTCCCGAAGCTTCGGGCTTCCGGCAAGAGAAACCCCGTGATAGGGAGTGGACCACCCGTCCACCGGGAACTCGTAAGAAGAACAGAAATAATCCTCTGTGCCTGTGCCGTGCAAAGAAGGGGGTCATTTTTCCCCGTCAATGAAGATCATGTCATCTCCCTCGCCGTACCATCCGGGAGCGAGCTGGTGCACGCTCACGTTGCACCCCACGTAATGGCCTTTTCCCTCGGCGTCAAGTATAACGTAATTCTCTTTACCTGTAAGGTTTGTCCTGGGTTCGCCTTCCTTGAAAGGCACCGCCTTGCAGGGGTTTTCCCTTTTCCATTGCGCGTGGAACCTTCCAAGCCCAGCCGGCAGTTTCTTGTATTTTTGAAAATCAATATAGAAATAGTGATTAAAATCCGCGCCTGACCCGTTCTCAACCTCAAACCTCGCGGATTCAGCGAAAGGCATCGGGAACTAGCAGTTCATTGCCGGGCCGTTCTGCCAGTCCGCCACCCTCATGCTGAGGGGCAGGGACCAGTAATTGCCTGACATCCCGTGGCCCACTCCGAAGAAATCCCCGAAAGGGCATTCCACGCTGGGATCCTTTTCCCCGTCCCAGAATACGCGCAGTATCGTTTTCCTGACCCATCCTTCTTCTTGCGCCGCGCCGCCGAACCATATGTGCCTGACGCTTCCGGCGCCCTTTATTTCCGCCGTCGTCTTTTTCTCACCGGGCTTTATCAGGACGAAATCCGCGTTCGCGCCGGTGCGGTCATAGCTTGAGACGCGGAAAGACCTGTAATCCCGCAGGGCCGGCAGCCCGTCCATCCCAGACAGTATTTTCATTTCGCCCCCTTAAATTCAGTGTCAAGTATCCCGCCCAGTAAGCTTGGCGGGCAAGCCAAGTGTCCCGCCTCAACGGCGGGTCGCCGAAGTGGCGACAAGAGTCAAGTAGAAGATTAATCTGTGTAAATCCGTGTTAATCCGTGGTTAAAAGCGGTCTTTCGTGCTTTCCTCGCCCATCCTTTCAGGTGGGCGAAGTCTCGCCCGCTGAAAGACGGGCGGAGTGCTTTCATGGAAATTTTTATCAGGGCTCCCACCTTAAGGATCGGCGGGTCTTCGAGAAGCCCTGAGTTACATGTGCGACGAAACGTCGCACCGCTACAACGCAGGCTAAAGCCTGCGGCTACCTTGTTTTTGCGTTGACACGTTTTTGTTTTTACTTTCAACTTTCAACTTTTAACTCGTTCAGGACTGCGGGGCTGACTGCGCCGCGGGCAGCAACTTAACCGCGCCTGGTCCCAGCAGCGTAAAACTTGCTTTCGCTGTTTTGCCTTCAGCCTTGACCGTGATTTCCAGCGCGTTCTTGTTCTCGACTGTTTTCGCGGAAACGCTGAACCTGCCCAGGCCCTGCACCTTTTCGGGCTTTGAGACGCTCCATCCAGCAGGCGCCTTTATCTCTATTTCCGGCATAACGGCTGAACCGCCTTTTCTTACGGAAACATCCAGTGTCTTTTCTATACCCGGATAAAGCACCGGCTCACCGTTGTAATGCAGCGCAATCTCCGCGTCTTCGATGTTTTCCACCGCGCAGTTGTTGTCAAACGTAAGCAGCTTTCCTATTTTTTCATTCCTGAATAAAAGCGACAGGATGTTTTCCGGCAAAACGGCCTTTTCCCCGAATTCCGAAGTGCCTGATCTTTCCTTCAGGAGCTTTTCCGCTATCTTCGCTGTGCGCTCAGTAAGCTCAGTGATTGTTTTGGGAAGCCCGTCCATAATTGTCTGGGCGCACGGGGTTATAGCGTAACCGACAGGTTTTTTCCACTCCTCGGGTATGCCGGCAGTCCCGCCCATAATCCCCAGGAGCGAACCTAAGGTCGCGCCTGTGCAGTCCGTGTCAAAACCGCAGTTCACCGCCTTGCACAGTATGTCCCCGTAATCTTTTCCGTAGAGAAGGCCTATGACGGCAAACCCGTGGTTGGGGATCGCGTTACACGGCTGGACATGCCCGAAAATAGTGGCGATCCTTTCTCTTACCTCTCCCCAGTCCAGCTTGTTCTCAAAACACCAGACCGCCTCTCTAACGCTCCTCGCGATACTGCAGGAGATCGGTATCATGGAAAGCCCGATCTTTATAAGGGTCATTGGGTCCTTGGTCACAAAAGCGGCGCTTTCAGCCGCTGCCCAGAACATTTCCCCCCACCTTCCTTCCCCGCCTGTATGGTCAAGGGAGGAATCCATCCATGCGAGGGACGCTGCAAGCTGGGGATCAGCCGGAGCAACGCACGCCCATATCTCGCTCCTGATAGGGGAACCCATTTCATCAACCCAGTAGTTCTGGAACGCGCCTGAAACCGGGGGCATTAAACCCCTTTGAAGATTGTAGATGCAGAAACTGTATTCCGCGTACCAGTGCTTATGAAGGTGTTTGAGCCAGTAATCCGCAAAATCCCTGAACTTTACGTGGATGCCCCTGTCTTCGAGCATTTTCACCCATACGAGCTGGAAATCCAGGTCATCGTTCTGAAGCGGCTCGCCCGGCGTCCAGGACGGGTCCTTTTTCCACCTGCGCGTTACGTCCCAGTCGTAATAGGTAAAGGCATGGGTATATTTTATGCCCTCCACTGGCGTGCCAAGCGTCCCGCCTATGTTCTTCCCAAGCCAGCACGCCAGCACCTTATCCATATATTCATTTTTGCTCAACCGGATTCTGTCCACTTTCTTCTCCTTTTTTTATTTTGGATTACAGTGATTTTAAAAGAGATTACGGTGATTATTTAAAAACGATTAAAGAAATACTTTCTTTTTACATGGAACTTACGAGAACTTAAAAATATTCAGCCACGGATTTTTAACTTTTAACCTTCAACTTTTAACCTTTAACTATTTTTATTTAGCGCACAAACATGAGCCGGGCCACCCCCCGCACTTCGGGCAGTTTCCTGCCTGCGCGTTCACGGGATATCCTTTTGCCTCGCCGGGTCCCAGCATCATGAACGACGCTTCTATCTTCTTTGAGCCCGTGTTCACCTTTACTCTCATCTCGTTGCGGTCTGAGGCTTTGTCAGCGAAGAGCGCGAACCTTTTCTGCCCGAAATTGTCAGAAGCCCTGTTCACGGTCCAGTTCCTCGGAACTATGATAGAAATGCTGCCGTCGACCGGCTTTCCGTCCTTTTCAAGATGCATGCCCACGTTCTTCGAGATCCCCGGCCTTACAACCGGTTCTCCGCCGTAATGGAACCATATGTCAATGCCGTCCCTTCTTTCCACAGCGGACATCGGGTCCTGCATAAGAGCCTGGGTTGCCATTTCGTTAGAGCATAGAACGGAAACCGGGTCTTTCGGTTTCACGGTCTTCCCCGGAGAGAATTCGGCGGCCTCTGATCTTGCTTTTAGGAATTTTTCCGCGATCTTTACCGTCCTTTCTGTCAGTTCGCTTATGGTCTTGGGGGCTCCCGGGACCTGCGTGAACTTGTGCAGCACTATTTTCTCGCCAATGGGCTTTGTCCATTTTTCAGGGATCCCTTTTACGCCGTCCAGTATCCCCAGCACCGAGCCCAGCGTCGCCCCGGTGCAGTCCGTGTCATACGCGCAGTTCACAGCGATGCACAGCTTATCCCCGAAATCCTTCCCGTAAAGCCAGCCCAGTATAGTGAACCCGTGGTTCTGCACGGCATTGCAGGGGTTATAGTCCCTGCCGAAAGCTTCCAGGATCCTCTGCCTTGCCTCTGCCCAGGAAATCCCGTTCTCATGGCACCATACCGCCTCCCTTATCACCCTTGAAATGCGGCAGTGGATCGGTATCATCTGCAGGCCGATATGAATAAGGGTTTTGGGGTCATTTATCACGAACGTGGCGCTTTCAACCGCGGCCCAGAACATCTCGCCATAAGTTCCTTCCCCGCCGGCGTGGTCAACCGAAGAATCCTTCCACGCGAACGAAGCCGCAAGCTGCGGGTCTCCGGGCGCGGCGCACGCCCATATCTCGCTGCGTATGGGGGAACCCATTTCGTCTATGTAGTGGTTTTCAAAACACCCTGAAACAGGCGGCCTTAAACCGCGGGCAAGGTTCCTGTTGCAGAACCCGTATTCGTTCCACGGGTAGGGGGACGCGCATTTCTTCCAGTAATCCGCGAAATCCGACAGCGCCGGATCCACGCCTTTGTCTTCCAGCATTTTAAGCCACACAAGCTGCAGGTCCAGGTCATCGTTCGCAGCCGCCTCGTCAGGCGTTTTGTGGTAATACTCCAGGCAGTTCACCCATTTCCTGCATTCAAATGGCGCTCCAAGCGTGCCGCCGATGTTCTTTCCCATCCAGCACGCGTAAACCTTGTCCCTGTATTCGCTCCTGCCCAGCTTTATCTTTGCCATACACTCTCCTTTTGCAACCACGGAATCCACAAAAAATCTTTTTAACCACGAATTAACACTAATTCCCACGAATTTTTTACTTTGTAAACTTTATAGACTCTGTAAACTGTATAAACTGTTTAAATCCGAGAAACCGTTAATCTATTAAGCCTTTAATCAAATGCTTTGCGATACGCTATGTGCCATATGCCATTTGCTATGTGCGTTTTTTACTGTTCCAGGCGCAGGCGGACCACATACTCGCCCGGAATTTTTTCCTCGTATTTTTCCCACGCGTAAAAAATTCTTGACCGTCCGTACCTGTAGGAGAAATCGTAGGGAAAATAAACCTTTGCTCCTTCGCAGGGCTGCATCAGTATCGTATTGGTCCCCCTTACAAAGCTTGAAGTTGGAACCCGGATTTCCCAGTTCATAAAGAACGATTTTCCCGAAGGGCCCATACCTGCCGGTATCTTGACGGTTTCCCTGCCGTTGACCGCGATTTTCAGATAACCGGTGCTGTTCACGAATTTAAAATACAAAACCGGGACTATTTTTTTGAATTCCCCCGGTTCATAATTAAGGACTATGTCCTTCCTGGCTATTTCATATTCGCTCCCGAGGAACTGGGCTCCCGTCACATGAATGTTTTCATCCCTGATAAGGATAGAGCCGCTTTCTTTCTCGTAAATGCCGGCTGGAGCCAAAAAAGTCCTTGCGTAACCGTATTCCACAAAAAGCAGGGCGGCGACAACCGCGATAGAACCCGCAAAAGCCGCGTGCCTGCGGTCTGCCGCCATCCTGACAATGCTCTGCAAAGCGTAAGCAGAAAAAATAGCAAGTATGGGAAACAGGGGCAGCCTGAACCTGCCCATTACCAGCAGCATTATTATTATCGCCGGGTAAACCAGCGCGAACAGCTGCAGCGTGAGAGCGTCCCTCCATTTTTTCAGCGAAAGCATAAAACCCGTTATGCCCAGGGCAACAAGAAGCTCCCAGGGCACCAGGAGCTGGAAATCAAGCACGGGGGGGCGGACCTTCCGGCTGTAATTATAAGTGTGGTAGTAATAATTGATATTGTTCGGGATCTCGGGTCTTCCCCAAAAAAATTGGAACTTCCTGCCGATAACCCGCAGGAAATCCGCCGGGTCCTTTTCTATGGATTCAATGGTTTTTCCAAACAGGTACCTGTCCATGCGGCCGGCGCTCATCCCTTCTGCTTCTTTTGGAACGTTTCGCGCAAAGGGCGTGTAGATATAACTGCCGCTCGCCTGGGGACTGTTGCCGATTATGAACGCGGTTCCGCCCCCGGAAGAAACCGGAATGAAACTCCCGGTTATCCTGTAGTTCCTGACGGTCACCGGCGCGATCACGGCGGCCGCGCATACCGCCATCGCGGCAATCCCCCCGGCTGACTTCAGGCTCATGCCCTTCTTTAAGAACCACGGTATCAGGAGGAAGGGAATGAATCCCGCCATCGTCGGCTTCGCAAGGATAGCCGTTCCCCAGAACAGCCCGCATAATATGCAGTATCGCAGATCCTGCTTCTCAAGGGCGTTAAGGAACATCCACAGCGCGAGCAGGAAAGTGAAATTTATCAGCACCTCGGCGAGAAGCGCGCCGTAAAATATAATGAAGAACCCGTAGAGAGAATGCGCGTACGCGGCGATCAGCGCGGTTGTTTCCCCGAAAATCTTTCTCGCTATAAGGTACGTGAGCAGGACGCACAGCCCTCCCATGATCACCTGGACCGCGTAGGCCGCGAACGGGTTTATGCCGAAAAGAAAATATATCAGGGGCAGGAACGCGAAAGGGTAGAGCGGCGAAAAATTAGTGTCGGGGGGGAATCCTTTGCCCTGCACGATATCAGACGCAAAAGAATAGTATGTGAACATATCGGTTCCGTGCACGGGGTTTCTGTACACAGCGTAGTTCCTTATCTGGTAAAGGTATGTAAACCCCAGTATCAGCGTAAGCGCTACTGCCCCCGCCACTGCCCATACTGCAGCCGTTGACTTCTTTTTATTCAGTCCATCGTCCATAGTCGGTTTTCCTAAAAATTTAATAGGTACGGCACGGATTAATTATGAGTTATGAATTATGAGTTATGAATCAACTGCAAGGAATTAATTTTAATATAAATCCTTATGCTTTTGACTCATAATTCATAATTCATCATTCATAATTATTATTTGACTTTGACGGGTTTGCCGGTCCTGCCGGATTCCCACGCAGCCTCTGTCAGCTCAATAACGCGCAAACCCCCGGCAGCCGGGGATTCGTTCTGCTCGTTCTTCAGGATCACATTTATAAAATTCCTGTCCGGGTCTGATACCTGCGCGGGCAATACCGGCTGTTCCGGCGCTTTATTAGCCTCGCCTTTCTGGTGCCACAGCACCCCGTTCCTGTAGAAGAACATGCCTTTTGTCCCCCAGATCGTTATGTCCTCCCACCAGGTAGGGGATTCTGCCACAACGCTGTATGTGCCTTCTGCCCCGTTCCTGTATTTCACCGTGATCGCGGAGTTTATATCAACCGGCGTGTCCAGGTTGTCTATGAAACCGAAAATTTCCGCGGCCTGAAGCCCCGTCATCCAGAATATTATGTCAATAAGGTGGCTGCCGGAATCGTTGAGCTGCCCGCCGCCGCTCAGTTCCTGGGTCTGCCGCCAGCTTCCCTTGCAGCCTTTATACCACTGCTGGGTCTGCAGCGCCGACAAGAAACGCACCTCGCCCAGATCCCCCTTTTGGATCACTTCCCTCATATACCTGAACGCGGGCATGTAGTGTCTTTGATAGGAAAGAAGCACTACCTTTTTCTTTTTCTCTGCCTCCGCGATCAGCTTCTTCGCGTGCTCCACCTTGCAGACCATCGGCTTTTCCATCAGGACGTGCAGGCCTTTGCCAAGGGAATCCATAGCCTGCTGGAAATGCACCGTGTGCGGCGAAAAAATACCCACGGCATCCAGCTCAGCCTTGTCAAGCATTTCCCTGTAATCCGAAAAGATCCTTGCGCCCGCGAGTTTCGGAAAGCCCTGCTTGAGCTTTTCGGCATTGGCAGGATTTGTGTCAGCCAGGGCCGTTACCTCCGCCTCTTCGATCGGCGTAAGCCTCTGTATGTGCCCGTTTGAGATACCCCCGCACCCTATGAACCCTATCCGCACCTTGTCCAATTTAACTCCTTTTTTATCGCGTTTCGTCGTACGTCATACGTCGTAAGTCGTACGTTTAAAAGACCTTAACGCACGACGTAAGACGCTCGACGTACGACGGCAACAGCAATCATTCAAGCATCCTATTGAGCATATCCGGGAAATCCGATGTCAGCATGTCAGCGCCTATTTCGATCATCTGCCTTATTTCCTGAGGATCGTTCATGGTCCACACGTTCAGAAGCATCTTGTTCTTATGGACCGCGTCCGCGATCTCCCTGTCCGCCTCAGCGTGGTTAAGGCAGAATATATCCGCCCTCAGATCCAGCGCGTATTGAAGGTCTTCCGGTTTTTCGGTTATAAGCCCCGTTTTTATTTTCTTATTTATCTCCTTGCTTATGCGGACAGAAGCCCTGTTAAAAGAGATCACGTAAACGTTGTCCCGCATTCCCGCCGCCTTCAGGGCTTCGTGCACTTTTTCCTCGATACCTTCCTGTTTTATTTCTATGAATATCGTTTTTCCCGCCAGCAGCTGCAGCGCCTCTTTCATCGCCGGCACCCGCTCTCCCCTGAATTTTTCCTTGAATTTCATTCCGGCGTCCAGTTTCCTGATCTCCTCAAAGGTCAGGTCCCTGATAAAACCCGTGCCTTCCGTGGTCCGGTCCACTTTATCGTCGTGCATGAGCACAAGCTCCCCGTCCTTCGTGGCGTGCGCGTCAAACTCAACCCCGTCCACCCCGATCTCAAGCGCCTTCCTGAAACTCGCGAGAGTGTTTTCCGGCGCAAGCCCGCACGCACCCCTGTGCCCTATGCGCAGCGGCCTTATCTTCTTATCTGTGTAATCTCTTTTGAAAATCGGTGTAATCATATTTATTTTGCCCCGAAAGAAAGCAGGAATACCCCGGCGATCGTCGCTATTGCGCCCGCGATCTGCATCGGCGAAAGGACCGAGTGGAATATCACGCCCAGCGTGATCTGGCTCAACATGAACGCCACTCCCGTGCACAGGCCCAGCGCAACATTTATGTTCATTGATTTGTAAAGAAGCATCAGCAGCCAGGTGCTGGTCAGGCCGAACGCGTTGCCGGCAAGGAAACAGGGGACCCACCTTCCGGGTGCCGTGCCTCCCAGCTTGAAAAAATAACCCGCAATGACCTGCATCGCCCAGAACACAACCAGCAGCAGTATGTTTTTAAGCATTTCTTAATGGGATGCTGGATCCTAGTGTGGTGTTACATAAATCCCTTGACATTTGATTCTGCTTTGAGTTGTCATTGCGAGCGACCAAAGGGAGCGTGGCAATCTCGATTTTTAGGTCGAGATTGCTTCGTCGTTAACACTCCTCGCAATGACAGCCCAAATGTAAAGATCTGTTAGAGACACCACACTAGATACTGGATCCTGGATGAAGGAATTTATTTAAATAAATCCTCGATCCAGGATCTAGCATCCAGGATCTAGGATCTGTTGTTATTTATTATGGTAATACACTTCCCAGCCCATATAATTATACAACGCCTCGTCAAGCACGCCCGCGACCTGCGACTTGCTCATCGCGACGTGGTGTTCGAACCCGTTATTGCACAGGAACCGCAGGAGCTCCTGCATATTTTTTATTTTCGCCACGCCCACTCCGCCGAACGTATCGAGCTTGTCATCCGTGAACTCTCCCTCTCCGATACAGGCACTAAGGCATCCTGGCGTGTCGGAAATGCGCGCGTAAGTCATTGGCCCGGGCTTTACCCTGCCAACGCAGGTGCCGAACGAGCATTCGGTGTCGCCGCGCACGTTCGCGTGTATCGCGTTATAGCTGAGGCAGGGGTCGGCAAGCATTGATTTCGGGGCGTTCGAACAGTGGAAGAGCACGAGCTTGTCCGGGTCATCCCCGTAATTGTTGTTCCAGTCAAAGATCCCGGAAGGGATCCCGCTGGCAAGCTGCAGCGCGTACATGGCAAGGGCTCCCATCACGTCCACCTCGCAGGCTGTGGGCAGCAGGGAATTTGTAAGCGCGCTCATAACAGAGCAGGGGAACACGCCCAGGTAATCCTGCAGCTCAGGCCAGCAGCGTATGGAACACGCGTCAAGCTCGTTCTCGGCTATCCATTTTTTTACAGCCGCGCTGAGTTTTGCTATTTTAAGCATTGCTTCTTTGGGGATCTGCGAGGAAGGGCAGTAGCCCCTCATCGCCCTGATCTCAGCCTGCACGCCCTTGTCCGTTTCTTTCATTTTCCCGATGCGGACAATTATGTCAAGCAGGTCTATCGTTTCCACGGATATGCCGTTTCCCTCAAGCAGTTTCTCGTCGAAACGCACGGTTTTGAACGGGGTGGTCCTTGCGCCTATCGCGCCGACCCTCGCGCTTCGCATGCCCTTGACCACGCGGCACACTCCCGCGAACCAGTCCAGGTCAGCTCCGAAATCCTTTGAAGACGGATCCACGGTATGCAGCTTTGTAAGCGAGAACGGGATGCCGTACTGGTTCAGGTTATTGCAGACCGAAAATTTCCCGCAAAGGCTGTCCCGCCTGTGCTTCACGTCCATCTTGCTGAGTTCATCCGGATACGCCTGCACAAGCACCGGCACGTTAAGGCCGGAAAGCCTTATTGCCTCCGCCGCAGCCCTTTCATCCCCGAAATTCGGAAGCGCTATGAGTATCCCATCTATTTTGCCGCGGTTCCTGCCGAAGAGGTCCGCGCACCTTCTCGCCTCCTTCAGGTTCTCAATAGCCCCGTATTTCGCCTGGTTCTCGGGGATTATAACAGTATCGATCCCCTGCTTTTTCAGGACCCCAAGTATCTCCTTCCTTCCCTGTTCGGAAAGATATCCGGGGAACAGGCCCCTGTTGCCGATGATCACTCCCAGACACGCCTTTTTCATCATTCCTCCTTTTTCGGATGCAAACGGATTAAATAATGCGGATGCATGCGGATACTGCCGTAACAAATCTCTGTTTTTTTACCCGATTTTTCTCTCATAAACCTTAAAGAGGTCCCCTTGGGACAATCGTGTGGTTAATTTCGTGTTTTCGTAGTTTCCTCGCCCATCCTTATAGGTGGGCGAAGTCTCGCCCGCTGAAAGACGGGCGGAGTGTTTTCGTGCCGTAGGGTCATCGACTCGGCTCTGACCCGAAGGTCCCTGCGTTGAGCTGCGCAGCAGCTACAGGGGGAAAGTTTTATATTTTTTTGTAGCGCAGCAGCGCCGAGCCCGGCATTTCGGGTATCATAATATTTATTTTCTTCAGTTCCCTGCCGCTCGCTCTTTTCGCGGGCGGCGTTTCAAAGCCGGAAGCAACGCTTATCTCGTATTCCGCACCCGGGTCGATCGCCTTTAGCCCTATTTCCATGCTCACGAACGGGCTTTCGTGCCTTCTGAGGAAAACCGCGAACCCGCTGTCCAGGTCAGGCCTGTGGAACTGGAATGCGCACCAGTCGCTGTAAGAAACGGTCAGAGGGTGAAGCGGGTAAAAATCGCCCAGGAAAAAATACCTCAAACTCTTGAGCTCCTCTATCGCGCGCTTAGCGTCTTCAACGGGAAAATCCTTTTCGCGTATGTCGTAGTAGAAAACAACGCCGCTTGACATCGTTGAGCGGAATTCATACGGCTTGAACTTCCAGGCAGCGCCTGTGTGGAACGGTATCCAGCGGGAAAGACCCGAGTTCTGGCTTTGGTCGCCTACGCTTATCGCGACGCCGTAGGACAGCCCGGGCACGTCCGAGAAATCGCTTCGCCAGAGCGGGAAAGACCTGCTTACTGTCTCCAGGTCTATCCTCCTGCCGCCGCTTGAGCAGTTGTCAATTGCAAGCCCGGGATGGCGCTTTAAAAGCTCATCCCACATCGCGTAAAGCCCTTCAATGTGGCGTATCTCAGACATTCCAACCCTGTCATCCGGGTCAGCCTGCCTCCAGTACGGAAGGGGGTCCATGTTGAAATCCTGCCTGTAAATGGTGACCCCTGACTCGCTTATGATCTTTGAGATCCTGTCAGTTATGAACGCCCGCGCTTCCGGCATGCCGAGGTTGAAAAGCATGGTGTCCGGGTCAAGGGTTGTCCTGAGCATATATTCCGGATGGTCGCCCTCTATGTCAGAACCCTTTCTTACCCTTTCAGGCTCAAACCACAGAACGAATTTCAGGCCCTTCTTCTTTGCAGCTTCCCCGATCGGTTTAAGGCCTGACGGGAACCTGTCCTTGTTGACGAACCAGTTGCCCGCCTCCTGCCACCATTCCTTGCCCTCGCCGTACCAGCACGCGTCCAGCCAGTACGCCTCGATGCCAAGCTCACCGGACCTTTCAATGGCCTTCAGCTCGTATTCCTGGCTGACCTCTTTTTTCTGGTAATAGGCGTACATCGTGTTGAAAGCCACAGGCGGTATCACCGGCTCGCCCTTAAGGCGCGGCGCGTAATACTCAAGGATCATCCTTCTGAGCAGGTTATTGCCTGCGATCGGGTCGTTCCCATCCCAGCTCAGTAAAAGGATGCGCGGGGTCCTTATTTTTTCCTTTGAGTGGAGCAAAAGGTGGGTATTTTCCATGCCGGCGCGTATGCGCAGGGCGCTGTCCTTGCGCTTGAAATCAGCCATCCACTGGCCTGACCAGCCGACGCAGATCACAAGCCCGCCTTCGCCTGACTGTAAGTTCATGAACGGCAGTGTGCCGTTCGAAGACCTTCCGCCCACGGCATTGAGCGTGATCCTGTCCACCGTGTTGTGGAACCCGTCAGTTACCGTGCCTATCTCTGTGGTTATCGGAAGGAAATCATCCATGCGGCACAGGCTGCCTTTAGCGTGGTGCAGGAAAACCCTTTCTTTGTCCTCGATCGAGAGGGTAAGGTCAAGCGGCAGTATATTCTCTATGATGGGGGTATCTATTGTGCCCCTGTTCTCAAATTCGGCGTACCAGTCATAGGCGTTGAACTCTTTGTAATCCTTGAGGTGCACAAGCAGGCGCAACTGGGTAACGGGGTCTGTGTAGGTAAGGTGCCTTACCTTTGCCTCCTTTATATCTTCTGAGATTTCCGTCCTTTTCCATCTTGAAATGAATTTCTCGGAATCCACGCCGTTATACGAGAAGGAAAGGCGCAGGACCTGCGGGCTCCACTTTGCTTCTGCCTTCATTTTTATCTCCTTGAAATTCTTGCGGTTTTTTGTAGGGCAAACCTTTCCGCCACGACTACGTCGGGGCGAGACCTCGCCCTGCCTTTGCGCAGGGCGGGTAGGTTTGCGTCTTTATTAAATATTCAGCATTGATCCGGGGAATATGTTGTTAAGCCCGAACATGCTTTGCGGGTCAATTGTTTTTTTGACGCGCGACATTTCCAGTATCCCTTCTTTTCCGTACATTATCTCAAGATACCTGTGTTTCAGCTTGCCTATGCCGTGCTCGGCGGACACAGTGCCGCCCGCCTTCACCGCTTTGCGCAGTATGTCTTCTATTGTTCTCGCCACGGTCTCTTTTTCACCCGCGTCTTTCGGGAAGAAATTAAAGTGCAGGTGGTTTTCGCCGATGTGCCCGAACCTTACCGTCTGAATCTGCGTCTCATCCTGTATTTTCTTGTACATTCTATAGAAATCCGGGAAAGCATTTTCCGGCAGGGCAGCGTCCACCGCGAGCTTTATCGAGCCGATCTTTTTGAAATAGGCGTTGACGTTCTCCGGCAGTTTATGCCTGAAATCAACAAGGTTCCTGTAGCTTTTTTCGTCCTTGCTCATCCAGGTATCGGCGATCCCATACTTCTCGACCAGGCCGCACCAGCCGTCCAGGTTCTTTTCATTCTCTGTGTCCTCAACGTATATAGCGGCGGCGCATTCCGGGATGTCCGGAAAATCCTTTTTAAGGAAACTAAGGCTGTTCCTGTCAAAATATTCCACCTGGAGCGGGTCAACAACGGCCCTGCCCTTTACCTCGGAGAGGAATTCCGGAACGATCCTCTCTTCATCCGGAAAGAACATAATCATTATGAACCTTGGGGGCAGGGCTGGTATAACCTCAACCTCAACCTCAGTGATTATTCCAAGCGTCCCCTCTGAGCCGATGAACAGGTCTATCAGGTCCATCCCGGGTCTTGAAAAATAACCCGCTGAATTCTTGACGCCGGGGCTTGTGTATGACGGTATCTTCAAAGGGGACTGTCCCCCTTTCTGAAAGAAAAGGGGACTGTCCCCATTATTTATGTATCCCTCTTTATCCGCCTTATATTTTCCTCTCGGTATATCCAGGACCGTGCCCGTTGACAGCACAACCCTTATTCTTTTCACGTACCTGCGGGTTGACCCGAACCTGTAACTGTATTCCCCGCTTGCGTTTGTGGAAACGTTGCCGCCTATGAAAGCCGTGCGCTCAGTGGGGAAGGGGGGGTAAAAAAGTTTTTCTTTTTCCAGCTCTTTCAGGAAATTATCTATCATAACGCCTGCCTGCAGTATTGCCGTGTTCCCTTTTTTATCTACGCTTATGATCTTATTCAACTTCTCAATTGACAGGACCGCGCCTTCAAGCGGTATCCTTGCCCCCACAGTCCCGGTCCCTCCGGCCGACACCGTTAAAGGAGTAGGGCCTTTAGGCCCGTTTTTCGCGCATTCCTTAACTATCCCGATTATCTCGCCTTCGTTCTCGGGAATATATACCTTTTCCGCTTTCCCTTCTCGGAAATTGGAGGAATCCTCCAGGTACCCGATTATCTCATCCTGATTTTTTTTTATTATCATTTTTGTCTTTTTCCCCCACCCCTTGTAGACGTGTAAGTGGTGTAGTGGTCGAGCTTGCTCGACTGGCAGCCGTAGCGGTGCGATTTATCGCACTATTCTATAACCAAGGGCAAAGTGGTAATCATTTTTTTCAATTAATTCTAATTTCAATTCCATTTCATTAATCATTTTAGGTGCATTTTCAAAATATCCTCTATAAACACGGAAACCAACTTCGTCCTCTTCTATAAGAAAATCTCCAATTTCACCAAATTCTTTTTGGATAATCTCGAGAATTTTTAAACAAACCGCTTCGCTTAAGTTTGTAAAAGTATTTATTTTGTAACCATCTATTATTATCATAAAAACGTCTTGCTTATTGCGATGTTATAATCATTCTCTACTTCTTCATAGGAAGCAAATTCGCATCTGTTTATTAATGGTTCAAAAGCATTTTTACTTAATTCTTTTTTAAATTTTTCTTTTCTATCCTTAAATGAAACACAGCAAAATATCGCTCTAATATCCTGCAATTCCATAAATTTAACAAATGCATCTCTAAAATCAGTAGAATGCTCTACTTCAAATATTTTTAGTGGGAACTTTCTTTTATTAAACCAGATTACATCAAAAAATCTCACAGTTTCATTGATAATATTCTCGTAAGTAAAAGGTGGGATTTCTGAAAGAGTTGCCAAACTTCCAAGCGTCTTATTATCAAAAACCCATTTTTTATCATTGGTATAAGTATCCTCAACCTCATTTTTATTATTTCCGATTTCAATCAGCATCCCCTGAATTTTTGCGTGCAATCGTTCTTTCTTTTCAGATTCTGTTTTTGGTGGAATTACTTTTGGTAGTTTATCAAGATGTTTTGTTAAAGCATAAACACCCAATCCTATTCGTGTAAATCTTTTATCTCTTTGAACTCTTTCTTGAATTGTCATATGCGGAGTCAAACCAGTAATTTTTAATTTATCTTTATATTTCCAGATTTCTTTATAAATAAGTTTTAATGGTGCAAAATATTCATTGTGCAACATTACTTGTTCAATTGCTTCCGAATATGTTATATCATCTTTGTACTGCATATTTCCTCCCAAATAGAATAAAAATGAATTATCAGATTACAATGCCCTTATAGTTTTAAAATTCTTCATTTATAATTTTTCTGACTTTCCTTTTATTCAAATCGCCCATACTTGACGCAAATGGCTTATCATAGATAAGACTGCGGTCATTATTATAAATCTGCAGCCACCAGATACCATCCCCAATGAAATCGTCAATGTCAAAGGAAAAGCTGTGATAAAAATGTTCTCCTTTAACTAAAATCTGGTTCAATTCGGTAGGCATGCAACATCTCCTCGCAAACCTCCCTCCTTAAAGATTGGCGGGTCTGGTGAGAAGGTTTGCCCTACGATTGTTTAAATAGATTGCCGCAATGACTGAAGTATAAGTAATTTCAAATCAAAAACTTTACTCCACATAATCCTTTGTCCACCTACAGAAGAGAAGATCGGTAAAGAAATAACTGCCGTCTTCTTTGTCAAGAATTCCCTCATCCATAAGGGACAAGAGAGTTCTTCTGATTGAAGAGGGATATCCGAGATTGTGTTCCGTCATATATTTTTTTGAAAGGACATTCTGCCCGCCTGATACTGAAATTGCTTTCAATAATAATTTTTTTGAGGTAATCAGGTTCCCCCACCTGGACTGAAATTCCTCAAAGGACTGACTGATAAGCTCGTTTACAACCTTTTGAACATCTCCGGCTTCCGCCTTGCCCTTAGAGACACTGTAATCCCAGAGTCTGTGCGCAAGCATTTGCACGTAATGAGGCACGCCCCGGGAGAACTCAATGATTTGATCTAAACATCCGCCGTCAACATCAATGTTTGCGGAAAGAAATTTCTCTTTTAAAAACCTCAGCATTGTTTCCCCCGGTATTTTATCCAGGCGCATTATGGGGCCAATCTGATAGAACGGCCTTTCCGGGGAGCTTACCATATCCGCAAGCAGGTGTTTCTTTGAACCGCAGAACACATACCCAACGTTTCTTTGGCGCTGAACTTCCGACCTGATCACGCCTTCAATATGTTTGCCGTTAAAATCCAAAATCTCCTGAAATTCATCAAACACAATAACTATTTTTTTTCCTTTCTTTTCGCTGATCTTTCCGGGCAATTCATATATTTCTGACTCGATGTTCTCTATACCTTGGGGTGACCGTCCCAGACCAAATGAGAAAAATGGTTTTCCCTCTTCATCAAGCCTTATTTCCGGTCTCAATTGAGGCAGGAGCTGCTTTATGAAATCAAGCGCCTTTTCAAGCGGTCCTTCATGTTTCATCAGACAGTTCAGGTATCTTTCCAGTAATTTATCGTAGGAAGAAAATTTTTCCAGGTCGAGATACACGGTTATTATTCCCTGCTTTTCCAGTTGTTCCAGAACTGTGGCAACAAGAGAAGATTTTCCCATCTTGCGTGAAGATATCAAGAAAACCTTCTGGGAGCTTAACAAATCTATTTTGAGCCTTTCAACCTCTTGTTCTCTATCCCAAAAGTATTCGCCTGTTACTCTTTCGCCATAAATAAAAGGATTTTCCATATAACCCCCATTACACATTTTTGTATTACACAAAATAGTATAACACAAAATTGTGTAATTGTCAAGTAAAACAGTATATATTACACTTTTTAGTGTAACACCATTTAGTGTAACACAAAAAAGTGTAATGAGCAATTCCCTGAATTAACAATACTTAGTCCCGATAAATCGGGACCGCTACATATATTGCAGAATCCCAAAGGGATCCCTTCGGGATAAGCTACTTCCCTTATCCACTCCTTACACTGATCCCTAACCTCTTGTCCCTATTTTTTAAAGCGTAACCAGCATTCCCACAGATAGGCCCAGAAGAGCCAGGACCGTTACCCAGGAAACAATGTTGAAGAACCGCGAGTTGATATAGCCGCCCATCAGCTCCCTTTTATTTATGAGCAGCAGCATGAAAATAAGCACGAAGGGCAGAAGTATCCCGTTTATGACCTGAGAAATATACATCGCCTTTATGAGCGGGAATTTCGGCAGCAGCACAAGCCCCGCGGAAAAAACTATGGTGCCGGTGTAAATGGAATAGAAATGCGGGGCTTCCCGGAATTTTTTATTCACGCCTGACTCCCACCCGAATGCCTCGCAGATGAAGTAAGCTGTGGAAAGGGGCAGGATCGATGCCGCGAAAAGCGAGGCGTTCAGAAGCCCGAAAGCGAACAGGGAGGCACAGTATTTTCCCGCGAGAGGGGCAAGCGCCATCGCCGCGTCCTTCGCGGTTTCAACGTGTATTCCGGCCTTGAATATCGTTGCTGCGCAGGCAACAATAATAAAGAACGCCACGAAATTCACCACAAAGCTCCCGACGACCACGTCGGCCCGCGAATACTTGTAATTTTCAAGGGAAACACCTTTTTCCACTACCGATGCCTGCAAATAGAACTGCATCCAGGGAGCTATCGTGGTGCCGACAAGGCCCATGAGCATGGTAAGGTATGCGAACGACCTGAACTGGAAAGCCGGCTTGAAAGTCTGGGGGATGACCTCTGCCCAGTCCGGTTTTGCCAGGAAACCGGAAAAAATATAGGTTATGTAGAACACACACGCCACAAGGAAAACCTTCTCAACCGATTTATAAGTGCCCTTTACCACAAGCAGCCACACCGCCATAGCGCAAAGCGGCACGGACAGGAATTTGCTTACGCCGAATATCTCGCAACTTGCCGCGATGCCCGCAAACTCCGAGATCGTGTTGCCGAGATTCACGAAGAAAAGCGCGGTCATCATTAAGAATGTTATCTTCACGCCGTAGTTTTCCCGTATCAGGTCTGCAAGCCCCTTCCCGGTCACCACCCCCATCCTCGCGCACATCTCCTGAACTATTATAAGAACCAGGGTTATGGGTATCAGCGACCACAAAAGGGTGTAGCCGAAATTCGCTCCCGCAAGCGAGTATGTGGTTATGCCGCCCGCGTCGTTATCCACGTTGGAAGTGATTATGCCCGGCCCCAGCACTGCCAGGAAAGCCAGCATTCCGATCCACCACTTATTCTTCATACAGAATCCTTAGTTATGAGTTATGAATTATGAGTTATGAATCAACAACAAGGTATTAATTTAAATATAATTCCATGCATCTGACTCATAATTCATCATTCATAATTCATAATTGTATTATAATTTAGGCTTGCGCGCGCGTTTCTTGTACGCCTTCTGGATTATGTGACCCAGTATGTCGTCAACGGTTATTATGCCGTGGATCACCGCTTCTCCGTTCACAACCGGTATTGCCAGCAGGCCGTATTTATCAAAAAGGAACGCAACCTTGCGCGCGGTGTCAGTCAAATGCACGCGCACCGGCCTTTTTATCATGATCTCACTTATGAGTTTCTGCGGCTGGGCAAAAAGCAGGTGCCGGAACGTGGTCATCCCGATAAGATGGCGCGCGTCATCAACGATGTAACCGTAATATATCGTTTCAGCCTTCCCGGTCATACCCTTGATGCGGTTTATAGCTTCCTCAACGGTGATATTTTCCGGCAGGGTTATGAATTCGGTTGTCATCAGCCCGCCCGCTGAATGCGCCTCGTGCCCCAGCAGTGCCGCGAGTTTTTTCGCCTTGTCGCTTTCCATAACGTTGAAAAGGCTGTCTGTCTGCCTGTCGGAAAACTCTCCCAGCAGGTCAGCCGCGTTGTCAGGAGGCATCAGGTTGAGTATATCGGCTATGGATTTGGGATCCATGTCCTCCACCAGGCTTTTCTGGACCCCGGCCTCCAGCCCGAGAAGCGCCTTGACCTTCATTTTAATGTCGAGCGACCTGAACAAAGCGACGCGCTCGTAAACGTCCAGGCCAAGTATTATGTCTCCCAGTTCAGCAGGCGGTATGCTCGAGAGTTGTTCCTGGCTTACGCTCAAAGTTATCATTCCCTTTATCGGGTGGATGGCAAGGGGCTGGACGTATTTCCAGGATATGAACATATCGTTTTCAAGGTATTTCGCGTCCGGCCTGAAAAACCGTATAATATTGTCCACCGCGAGCTCAAGGTCAAGGCGCCTTAACAGGCCGCGCATCCCTATGTCAACGTGGGCTATGTGCAGGTTATTCTCAGCCCTGAGCAGGTGAATGTCGTTAACGCGCACAACCTTGCGGTTCAGCGTGTCTACGATCTGCTTGTCAAGGATGTCCCTGCGCAGGGACATACCGTTTTCAGCCTGGTAGAAATCCTTAAAAACCAGGTCCTGCGCTTCAGTAATAAGGCAGCACTCATCCGTTGTCTGTATCTTTTCCCAGGGGAAAACCGCGTAGGATCTCCTGATCACCCCTGTTGATACCACTACCGAAATGACCCGGGGGAACATTTCCTTCTGGTCGACTATAAGGTCAAAGATCCTGCCCAGGGGTTTGCCGGTTTTGCTCAGCAGGAACTGCCTTGTCAACTCGGTGAAAAATACGAAAACTTTTGACGCCAGCATTATTTCCTCGTTCCACTCGAAAATATGATTTCAGTGATTTCTTGAAAATGATTACAGTGATTATTGAAATATACCGAGATTAACAAATCCTGATTTTGGTCCTTTCTTAAAATAATCACCGTAATCTCAGTTAGAATCACTGTAATCACACGACATCATTTGCAAAACTTTCAAGTATATCGACGTCATACGCCAGGTCCAGGACCGTGTACCTTCCCCGGATTTCCCTTGCGTGAAGTATCGCGCTGCGGAATACCGCTCTTGTAATCGCGAGTTTTGTGAACGAAACAGGGGCTCCTGATCGCCTGAGGGTTTTTTCAAGCACTTTGCTTGGGACCAGGTTTTTCCTGATCATATCTTTGATCTTCCCCCAGTTCTTCAGGATAAACAACAGCTCCTTTTCTTTCTTGTCCGGAGGCAGGTACTTTGTCATAAATTCCCGGTATACTTCCCCGGCCATTTTCTTTCCGTAGCGGCTCATGAATTCTTTTTTAGTCTGCCTGTCTCCGGCGTAATGCTTCTTTAACTGTGGTAATCTGCGTAAATCAGTGTCTAATTTAAGCAGTTTCTCGTACAGCTTCGCGCTCAATACTGTCGTCACGCCCACCTGCCGGCCGTGGAGGTTCATGTCTTTTCCCTTCGAAGAATTGGACATGTCAAGGAAGTGGGAGATCAGGTGCTCCCCGCCTGAAGCCGGGGCGGACGAACCCGCGATCACCATTGACACCCCGGCAAGGTTAAGCGCTTCAAACAATCCTTTTATCGCCGCAGGGTCCCTGCCCGCGGCCTTTTTCGCGTTCCCTGTGTAAAAACCCATCACGCCTGCCATCATCTTTCCGGGCAGGGGGCAGAAATACTCTTTTTTTATGAAACGGGACACGGCCCAGTCGATGTTACAGACCGATTTTGAGATCCCGTCGCCGATGCCCGCCTGTATCATATCCTCCGGCGCGTTGCGCAGGATGTCCAGGTCCGCGATCACCGCGGCAGGCGGTATAGCGGCAAGCGTTTTCTTTGTGCCCTTGTATGAAAGCGCGGCTATCGGAGAAGGATACCCGTTCATGGATGGGGCTGTGGGATACGAGATATACGGTATCTTTGCGATCGTTGCCGCGTATTTTACAAGGTCGTTTATAGTGCCTGAGCCGCACGCAACCGCGAAATGGAAGTCCTTCAGTTCAGAACCGAGTTTCTCCGCAAGTTCTTTTTCCGCCTTCAGTTTCTTTCTGCCTGCCGGGAATAATCGGACTTTCACGTTCAGCCCGTTCTCGGCAAGGCATTCTCCCACAGCCTGGCCCGCGACCGCGAAGGTGTTCGTATCCGCGACAACGGCAACGTCAGGCCCGGGCATTTCGGCGAATATGAACCTGAGCAGGCGCTCTTTCGCGTTTGCGCCGCAGTAAATTTCCTTTGTGGGCACGCGGTGCGTTCTGCCGCACCCGCACTTCCATTCTTTCCCCAGCAGTTCTTTTAGTGTGTCTTTCATTGCTTGTTTAGTTATCCGTTGTGAGTTGTGGGTTGTGGGTTAACTGACAACTCTCAACCGACAACTGACAACTGATCATTTAAGGAGCTCCGCTGTCTGCTTCTTTCTGCCGGTCAAGTATTCGTATTTCAGGAACCTCGGCACCTTTTCCGCGCTGAACCAGAAATACGTTTTCAATTTTGCCGACATCTGGGGCAGAAGGGCGTCAGGCTCCATCTCAAGCTTGTGCGCCATGAATTTTCCGGCAGGCACGGTTATTTCTTCCCTGCCCACATACCTTACCTTGACAGAGCAGCGGTTCCCAAGCGGCATGACAAGGTCCACGTCTGTCACTTTGGGATTTAAAAAATTATAACCCCTGAAAAGCCAGAACAAAGAACGCTGGTCGTATGTCAGGACCGTAACATAAACGCGCTTGCGCTCTCTTTTTTTCCATCCCCTGTACTGTATCTCACCGATACTGCCGCTGTATTTCGCCTCGGCAACGACCTCGGTATTCCCGGTCACTGTCACCGAAATAGGTTTCATTGTCACAGATTCCATCGTAATGACGGTGCTGAACCTGCGGCCAGCGGGCCTTGAGGTAACGACCATAACGGTCCTGCCGTTCCTGTCCTTGACATATTTGCTGGAATCGGTCATCACGACCGAATCTTTCCCGTCAACGCTGAGGTACGTGAATGCCTCGGGCCTGCCCGGTGCCGGGTTTATGAAGAGGGGTGTCTCTGCCCGGCACAGCTGAAAGCTGAAAGCTGAAAGTTGAAAGTAAAAAATTAAAAGTAATATTTTTTTCATATTAAACCTTTTTAGCCACGAGATTACAAACGATATGTCATTGCGAGGAGTGAAACGACGAAGCAATCCAAACAAGATTGCTTCACTTTGTTCGCAATGACAGCGTGGTTCCAATCGCGTGAAAATCTGCCTGCTCCCACGGTTATGTTTCGTAGAAACATGTAGGGAGTGGAATCGTGTGGTTTATTTGTTTTTATTCTGGGCGGCTAACTGCCGCATTATTTCCTGCTGGAGCCTGTCGAGTATCTCGTATGTCTTTTTCAGGTCCTCATCACTTATCTTCCAGCCCGCACCGCCCGCGTTCTCCTCAACCTGCGCGGGTTTCTTCGCCCCGACTATCGCGACGGTCAGGGCCGGGTTGCACAGAACCCAGTTTATCGCGAACTGGGTCATTGTCCTGCCGTATCCCTTAGCCATTTTCTTGAATTCTTCAACCGCCGCTATGATCTTTTCAAAAATAACGCCCTTGAACATCGGGTTGTGTAAGCGCATGTCATTCTCGGGGAAAACCGCGTCCCTGGTGTATTTGCCGGTGAGCAAGCCCTGCTGTATGGGGCTGTATGCCAGCGCGGATATCTTCTGCTCGAGGCAGAAGGGGAGTATTTCCTGCTCAACACCCCGGTTGAGCATGCTGAAAGGGGGCTGGAGGCTTACAAGCTCAATATATTTCCGGCATTCCTTCATCTGCGCTACCGAATAATTGGAAACACCGATATATTTTATCTTCCCTTCCTTCTGCAGTTTTGCCAGCTCTCCCATAGTATCGGAGATAGGGACCTTCTCGTCAGGCCAGTGCACCTGCAGCAGGTCTATGCGGTCCGTGTTCAGCGTTTGCAGGCTGCGCTCGCAGTCCTTCCGGATATAAGCGGGGCTTGAGTTTTTCCAGATCTTCCCGGTCTTCTCCTCCCAGTCTATGCCGCATTTTGTCGCCAGGAAAGCTTCTTTGCGCTTTCCTTCAAGGGCTTTCGCGAGGACCTTCTCGGAGTGGTTGAACCCGTATCCCGGCGCTGTGTCAAAGAAATTTATGCCCAGGTCAAGCGCCCTGCGCGCCGCGCTTATCGATTCGCTGTCATCCACATCGCCCCAGCCGCTTGCCCCCATCGCCCAGCAGCCGAACCCGACCGCGGAAACCTTTGTTCCAGTTTTTCCCAGTTCTCTATATTCCAATTCTTCCTCCAAAATCACAAAAATCACAAAAATATCTACTTTTTATGATTTCTGTTATTTTCTGTAAAATATTTTTGATTCCTTGCTTTTGGAGCAGGATTTGTGCGTCTTAATTTTCCCTCTTTCACCATTTTTGAGAGATAGTTTATGACAAGATATACTCTATTCTTCCCTAATTTAAGTGATAGCTCTTTAGCAGAATGAGGAGTGCGGCATAGTTCCGCAATCCGGTTCTTTATAGATTCTTCTTTTTCTTTATAGGTTTTCTTTATAGGTTCTGGATGGAATAAATCAGGGGTTTGTGTTGGGAGCGTCTCAGCAGGTACATAATAGGTTCCGGGCCCTTTCACCTGGGATTGAACTAAAAAACCTTTATCCCTGAGTCTTGCTAAACTCTTGCTCGCAGTCAAGGTATCTGTATGGTTTATCTGGCAGTATGTTAGATTATTGACGCTGCCAGTATGGCGCACTAAAATAAGCGCTTTTTTTTCCTCATCAGAGAGATTATGACCTTCGGTATGTTCCTGCAACCAATCAAGGTCTTCTTCGGTCATAAAATGATGTAAGCGAAAAGTGACGCGGAAAAGGTTTGAACCGGTATCGCTCTCAAAAATAGGGGGTGTCAAACCCGCTTTGTCCATTGCATCTTGCATAGCTCGGATTCCGGAACCCTTTTCTTCAGCCCACCCGATATCACTAAAGACCCTTGCAATAATAGGATTACGTAATTCAGAACCTGGTTCTCCTATACGCTCAATAGGTTTTAAAGAATATCCGGGGTTCTCAATTTCAATCCGGTCGTTGAACCTCCGAATCTGTGTTGGATTCCTCTTTTGATAATCCTGGTGTATTAAGGCATTCCTGATGGCCTCTCGAAGGGATGTCATCTGAGGTGTTTCATCAATTCTTGTTAAGGTTTGAGGTTCTAACTGAAAGGGAATCGCGATATCCTTGCGCATTCTTTCAAGGATTTCGGCTGCTATTGTTAAAAGCGAACCTTGATAGGAAGGATAGCTTTTAAAACGCTCCTTATAATCAGGAACCCATTCGGTCCCGTCTATGTCTATTATATCAACTTTAAAAGCAGGGAATTCTCTTGCAATGGCTTCCGCGGAACCAAAAAGCAGAACTCCGGCTATGGTCGGAATCCATCTCTTATTATTTTCATCGTAAACAACTGCTTTAAGGCTTTGAAGGAGTCGATTATCGTCATATAATAATATTTTGCTGTCCGGCTCCCTGAGACTGAGTAATTTTTTATAGATTTGAATTATTGCTGGGTCCAATTCATTTATTTTTACAGATTGCATAGGAGAAAATTCGTATGGCTGGATACTTCTTTCCTGATAAAAACGCTCTACATCTTTATCCACTAAGTGAAGGTCGCTTCCACCTACACGCTTGTATCCGCCTTTTATAGGACTTTTTTCTTTAATAAAAACAGGTTTAAGACTCTTGGGGGGTTCTCCAGTTAAAATAACGAGCATCCATTTATCATTATAAGGCTTTGGTTCAATATGAATATAGGAAGAAAGCGGGACATTGAAGACATGGTCTATCTGGCTAGTAAACTCATTTTGAACTTTCTCAATATCTGTAATTCCTGAAACCTCAAATACCTTTCCTTTGTGTTTTACACCAAGTAGAATGCATCCGCTAATTCCTGAATTGGCATATGCAGATATGGTCTCCCATATACTCTTAGGCAGAGCCCATGCCGCTTCCTTGAATTCCCATTCGTTAATTTCGGCAGGGAGACCAAGCGCCTTTTGAATTTCTTCAAATGATATGCTCACTTAGCTGCTCTCTTTTTTTGGCTTATTTTTTCAGCTGTTAGTACCCACAGTATCGAATCCATTGCATCATATTTATAATAAGAAAGGGTAGATAGTGTCTTTTTCATGCATTCTTTAAAAAATGAAATGGCGAGTTCAAAATAGAATTCCCCGCTAGAGTGTTTTTCATTAGTTTCTTCTAATTTGTTGCCATGTACAATTTTATTTCTAAGATTGTAAAAATCGTAAGCAAACCACTCCTTGTCTGTGTGGCACTCTTTAACCTGTTTACCATCTTTATCAGGAATTTCTCTTTCTACTGTATATTCATTGGTTTCACACATAAGTCCTTTGACTTTTTCCATAAATTCAAATTTGCCTTGATACCCGCCGAGAAGTATCTCAAAAGCAATGGACATCAATATAATACGGGTAAAATAGTTAAATCCATCTATATTTATGTTGGCATAATTGAACCATTCTAATGCTCGTAAGGTTCTCGCCTCTTCTTGCTTGCTTCTATTCATCAAAACTTTTTCCAAACCTCTTAAAATTTTCTCATTGTAATCTATGCCGAAAGGTGGAATGCAAATATGAAAAGGGGTAATGAATTTAGCGTCCTGAATCTTTAAATTAATAACATTGTGCCGTATCCAGCTTCCATGCGAAGGAGCAATTTTGTCATCGCCAGGCTTGAACCGTTGAAGAAAAATTTGAAAATTATCAGAGGACACTGGATTAGAAAAATCTCTGTTTACAATTGAGCAAAAGGACAAAATTGAAGTCGCAGATCTCACTTCTTCCATTTCGTTCGGGTTTAATTCTTTAAAATCTATTTTATCATCAAGGGATATAATGGTAATTTCATTAAGTGATTTAAGTGTTTCCGTACAAATATATTGTTTGAAAATTATTTCAAGATGTGTCTTTATTGTATCATCTGGAATATATTCATCTTTTTTCTTATAAAATGGCCAAAGTAGAACCTTTCCTATTTTTATATCTTCTTTAACTGGAGCATATGGTAGAAAATTTATTAAAAAATTCCTCATAGTATTTTTCTCAAGACTCTTTCATAATTAGTATTATAAATTACCTTTACACATTTCTTCTAACATTTTCTCAATATTGGGTTTTGGGTTAAAAAAATCTAAAATTGACATATAGTCTCCCTGTCCTATCTGAAAAATATGAAAAAATAGTATCCGTTACTATTTTTTATGGCACAAGTACTATTTTAATGCCTTCGCCGTGCGCCATCAGCTCAAAACCTTCTTTGAATTTCTCCAGCGGCAGCCTGTGGGTTATTATCTTATCGGTTTTTATTTTCTGCGTGTTTATGCAGTCTATCGCGGCGGGATACGTTCCGGGCCCAAGGTGCGAGCCACGTATGTCAAGTTCCTTGCCGTCCCCGATAACCGTCCAGTCAACCGATGTCTCCCCGGCAAAAACACCGAATTCCACAAACGTGCCCAGGCGGCGTATCATTTGCAGGCCCTGCTTTACGGCTGAAGGGTGGCCTGACGCTTCAACATAAACGTCGCACCCGTAACCGCCGGTCATATCCAGCACCTTTTTGATAACGTCTTCTTTCCTGGGGTTGAGCGTCAGATCAGCGCCCATATATTTCGCTATTTCAAGGCGAAGGTCCTGGACATCAACCGCAATAAGTTTTCCGGGATTCTTAAGCCTTGCCGCTCCCACCATCCCCAGCCCCAGAGTCCCGCATCCGGCTATCACAACAACGTCTTCGGACCCTATATTTCCGCGGTCAACCGCGTGGATGGAGCAGGCAAGTGGTTCTATCAGCGCCGCCTGTATCCTGTCTATTGATCCAGGAACCTTATGAGTGACTGATCTCGCGGGATATTTTATGTATTCGGCCATCCCGCCGTTCAATTGTTTCCTGAACCCGTAAATATCATGCACGAAGCACTGCCAGTATTTCCCGCTTTTGCAGAACCTGCATTCCCCGCAGGGCACGATCTGCTCCGAGATCGCAAGTTCTCCGATCTTAACCCCGTGCTTTTCCGCGGCGCCCTCTCCAAGCTCAACCACTTCTCCTATGAATTCATGGCCCGCAATTGCCGGCGGGTTTGCATAACCTTTTTCTCCCCAGAACATCTCGGTGCCTTTCCAGCACTTCACGTCCCCGGCGCAGATCCCCGCGGCGATGACCTTTACGATGATTTCTTCTTTCCCCGCGCAGGGTACGGGCACTTCTTCAAGCCGGTAATCACCCGGCCCGTGCAGCACCACAGCCCTCATCTTTTTCGGTAGCTTGCTTTCCATGTTTCCTCTTTGTCCGTCGTACGTCATACGTCGTAAGTCGTACGTGAATACCGTCAAACGTTTTACGTCGTAGGTCGTACGTTTTAAAGATTTACGTATGACGCAAGACTCACGACGCTCGACGGTCGTTAGATCCATAATTGAAGCATCTTGAGGAAATCGTCTGATTTGAACTGCACGGTCCTTGAGTCGATCCTCAGGCAGCCCGGCTTTGTAACATGGCGCTCGGTTGAATCCGACGAGATAAACTGGATCTTGAGTGAAAAGGGCGGCTTCAGCAGCTTGTAACGCTTCATTTCCTTTATGCTCTTCAGGGCTGTTTTTGCTTTTGCCTTTATGAGCTCCCTTGCCAGCCCGGGTGAAAGCGCGTTCGCGGTCCGCCTGTTTATGCCTTCCTTCACGACCACGGTTTCCACGGTTTTTATGTAACTCTTTGCCTCCCTGCATGCCGCTGAATCGCCTGTGACCAGTATTATGGGTATCCCGAAATACCCCGCAAGCGCGAATTCAAGCCCTATCTCGCCGACAAGTTCGTCATTGAACCACATATTGAAGATCCCGGTTGACGAATAGCTGTGGTTCAGGTTGCCGTCCTCAACGCCTGCCATGGCATGGTGCGCGAGCAGTATCACCGCGTCATAACTGTTGTCGAGCCCGAACGGGGGAGACATCACTGTGCCTGATATAAGCCGCGCTTCCTTATGAAGTTCGTCCGGGATTATTCCTCCGCACCCGTGGCCGTCCAGCACTATTATTTCCTTTGCTTTCGCTTCAATCAATCCTTCTACGCATGCGTTTGTTTCCTGGGTAAGCAGGTGTTTCGCCTGTTCGTAATACCTTCCTCCCGGGTATGTCTGGGATTCAAAGTCCGCGACTCCCGCAACCCCTTCGAGGTCCGTGAAAATAAACACTTTCATTATAGCCTCCCAAGCGTGTCAAAGTGTCAACGTGTCAACGTGTCAGAGCAACAACAAGGAATATTATTGTAACTCAAACCTTTAGGTTTGACATCAAGGCTGAAGCCTTGAGTTACATCAAAGGTAGTCTCCCGCCACTTCGGCGGGTCGCCGATGAGGCGACTGTGCCTCCGTGTCTCCGTGGTTATTCAGTTACTTTTGACTTATTTTTTAATGCCAAAGTGCTTCTCAAGCTCTTCGGTTATTTTCGCCTGGTGGTCCGGCCTTATTGTTTTTTCAACAGCCTGTTTTGCCCGCGCCAGGGGCTTTTCTGCTTTCCGCGGGAAAACCTTTTCAACGAATTCCGCGGTGCGCCAGGACACAGCGCCGAATATCTTCACGCATTCGCGTATCTCCAGGTCATCGCTGACAACCACCGTTCTGTCAAAACCGTGCCCCTGCACCCACAGGTCGGACGCCTTTTTTATCTTTTCGCATATAACCCTGTCAGCGCTCCTGTCTTTGCTGAACGCGACCTTCGCGCCAAACGGAGGAATGAACTTGTAGTTCATGCCTCCGCCGTCAAAAACCACGTCAAGGGTGTCGCCAGAGGACCTGCGCACAAGCGCCTTATGCGCGGCTTCCACGAGCTCGTATTGGGCTTTGATAAAATTGCCGCCGGCAGCATCAAGAAAAACCTGCGTGCTTTTAATTATATTGTTCCCGTCAAGTATATAGTATACCGCCATCTTCTGTAAGTTTCCGCCTGCTATTTTTCCTTGATCTCGGTCACCGGGATACCGACCGACACCCAGACAGACGCCCCGGTCATGTCAAATGCATCGGGCTGCGGGAGCGTGCCGGCTTCCGCGGGCCACCAGTAGATATTCGGGTAGTAATCATAGCTCGCGGTAAAAGACACTATCACTCCGCCGCCGGATTCCTCAAAGAAATGGTACTTTGCGGAAGCAACAGGGTTGACCAGGAATGAAAGCTTTCTGTACCTTCCGCCGTTGTCGCCGATCACTGTGATCGAAGCGCCGCCGAACCCGATACCCATGCCTGCTGCCACAGAGAAACCGCCCAGCTTTACGATCTCGTATTCAAAAATGCCTTCAGCGAACATCATGTTGAACTCGGCTCTGTTCGTGACGGTGTCTGTTCCGATCCTGGATATGTTCCTCTCTATGAGATTGGGAGCGAGTATGTTAAAAATACCTTCCCCGATCGTCGTGCCTGCAGAAAGCCCCCAGTAGACCTTATCGCCGGCTTTGTTTTTTGTTGTCACGCCGTACATCATCGGGTTATCGCCAAGGCTTCCGAACCCGTTGTTCGCCAGGAAATCGTTTACCGGTTTAAGGCTTATAAATCGGCCCATAGCGAAGAATTCGTTAACCGTCACTTTCTCATCTTTTACTTCCGTCCATTCCTGGGCTATTACCGCTGCCGGCACAAGCAGGAGCAACGCCGCTACTGCCACAACCATTATCTTACGCATAAACCCCTCCTTTTTAAAATCTGATTACGGTGATTTCAAAAGATAATTACCCCTGCAGCTTTCTCATGAAAGCAAGACGCAGGGGTCCTTTAGGGACAGTGATTATATTTAGTGTTAAGTAAAAATACATGTTCATGAACCTGTGGTTAAATTTGCATTTTACAATTTGCAATTTGACTTTTGCAATGAAGCGTTCCGACCGCTACTGCAATTATTTCTTAAGGAACAACCAGAAGAACGCTGATATTCCAAGCCCGGCCCAGTCCGCGACCATGTCTTTCCAGTCGAAACGCCTGCCCGGGATCAGGTTCTGGTGCCATTCATCAACAAACGCAAAAACCATCCCTATCGCGAATAAAATAATAAGGTTGGCCGAAGGCTTCAGCCCCGCCTTTGTGCCTGACCGGGCAAAAAGCATCCCCCAGATGATAAACTCGGCGCAGTGATAGATCTTGTCTTCGAATCCCAGCCCGAAACCCGGTATTTTAAGGTTGGGTATCGAAGAAAAGGTGAAGACAACCACGCTCCAGATTATTACCGGCACCCACTTTATTAAATCATTCATGGTTTAGTCACTACGCCTAATTATGAGTTATGAATTACGAATTATGAGTCAAAAACAAGGATTCTATTTTAAATTAATTCCTTGCTGTTGATTCATAACTCATAACTCATAACTCATAATTCTTTTTAACAGGTAAGGTGCAATCCCGCGCTCACCGCAACGCCTTCTTTGAGCATATCGTTGTATTTCTGAACGGCAGAAGGGGTTTTTTCAACCACCATGTCTATGCCTTTGTTTATCACCGACTTTACCACTTCCCGGGGGACGTCCATCACGCCGCCTTCTCCGGTGCCTATCACTATTGACTGCGGCCTTTCCTTTATAAGCGCTTCTATGTCCTTTACGGCCAGTTTATGGCCCTCGATCCTGCGCCATTCCCTTACAGAGCCGTCTTTGAGGATCAGGACGTCGCTTCCGTACTCTTTCCCGTCAATTTTTATTTTCCCGAACTCGTAATTCTCCACCATCTCAAATACCTCTTAACCACGCGATTTCACGAGATTTACACACGATTATATTCCTTCTGTCATTGCGAACCGAAGCCGCGAGCGAAGCGTGGCGGGCAGGTGAAGCAATCTCTCGGATTGCTTCGTTTCACTCGCAATGACTGCCTGACAGTAATCTGGTGGAAATCTGTGGAATCTCGTGGTTCAATATTCTATATCAAAACCTGCAAGATCATTCAGCGGTTCTTCCTCGCTTATCTCCACGCCGCTTACGTGCGCGCCTGGAGGGCCCTTGCGGCAGTATTTGACAAACTCTTCTACGGGGGCGTCTTCGCCTTCAGCGATCGTTTCAACCCTGCCATCAGGCAGGTTCCTGACCCACCCCTTCAGGCCCAGGCCTTCCGCGATGTCGCGGGCCCTGTACCTGAAACCCACTCCCTGCACCCTGCCGCTTATTATCAAATGCGCTCGGCGCATATAAATTCCAGTTTACAAAGTTTATATAGTTGACAAAGTTGACAAAGTTTTTTTAAGTACTCTGTAAACTGTGTAAACTCTGTAAACTTTATTTTTTCTCTTCCTGTTTTTCACTGCCGGGCTTGTCGGGTTGGGCAGGTTCCTTGTTTACCTCATCGCTGTAGTTAAGGTAAAGGTTGCTGAGGTTGGTCAGTATCATCTTCTCTTCGGTTCTTGTCAGGTTGCCCTTCGTTTTCTCCTTTAACATCTCCATCATGTCTATGGTAGCTTTTGCCTGGACTATGTTTCTTTCCATTTTACCGGTCAGCGGGTTTGTGATCTTGCCCAGCTGCATCATGGCTGTCTGGGAAAGGGAATAAACAAGGCTCATAAACTGGTAGTTCGGGTTATCTTCCTGTTCTTCTTCCATAAAAGCACCTCCAAAAGATAAACCACAGTCGCCCTTATGGCAACCCGCCATGCCTCTTCGGCAGGTCGCCGAAAAGGCGACTGTTGAAGCAGGAGGCCGGGCATGTATCTTCTGTGGCTTTAATATATTTTACTCTATTAAATAATAATATACTCCAATACTGCAAAAAGTCAATATAAATTGAGGAATCCGCTCTTTTTTATGCCCTTTGCTATTATTCCCATATATTCAAGTATTTCAAATATTATATAAGTAACATAAAAAATGCAAGTTTTCCGTCTTTTTTAGGAAAAACTTGCATTTTCTATGCCATTGACTTCCAATCCTTGTGTCATTGCGACCCGCCAATATTCGTGGCGGGGAGGCAATCCCCTAACGAGATTGCTTCGCTTGCCCGCCACGCTTCGCTCGCGGTTTCGGCTCGCAATGACAGATTACCCAAAATGCGATAAGCGTTCTCTACTTCTTCTGTTCCTCGGGTTTGACTGCCGGCTTTTCGCCCTTGAACAGTTCTCTTATGCCGGCAAGGCTTCCCAGCACTCCGGAGGTTTCAAGCGGCATGAATATCTTTGTGGCTGTTCCGTTCGCGATCTTTTCAAGCGTCTCCAGATATTTTATCGCGATAAGGTCATTGGTAGGCTTCCCGCTGTGTATAGAGTCATAAACCGTCTGGATCGCTTCACCCTCGCCTTTCGCAACGGTGATCTTCTTGTATTTATCCGCGTCAGCGACTGTTTTTATCGCTCCTGCTTCTCCTTCAGCCTTCAGTATCGCGGACTGCTTCGCGCCTTCCGCCTCAAGGATCACCGCTCTTTTTTCGCGCTCTGCCTTCATCTGCCTGTGCATGGCGTTTGTCACGTCTTCCGGCGGGTCAATGCGCTGCAATTCGACTCTTGTAACCCTTGTTCCCCACCTGTCAGTCGCAACGTCCAGCACTTCTTTCAGTTTCGTGTTGATCTTCTCGCGTGATGTAAGCGCTTCGTCCAGCGACATGTCTCCGATAAGGTTCCTTAAATTTGTCTGCGAAAGTTTTGTGATAGCGGCGTAATAATTCGCGACGTTGTACGTCACCCTTACCGGGTCTGTCACTTCGTAATAAATAACGGCGTCCACTTCCACCGCGACGTTATCCTTGGTGATAACGTGCTGGGGCGGGACATCCACGACCTGCTCCCTCATATCCACCTTCATCATGTGCTGGGTGATGGGAAATAGCACTGTCAGGCCGCTGGATACGGTTGTCTGATATTTGCCCAGTGTTTCAACCAGGCCCTTCTCCCACGGCCGCACTATCTTGATACTTGCCGTGGCAAACGAAATAACGACCACTGCCAGAAAGAAAAACAATATAGCCATGTTATTTTACCTCCTTTACGATGAGTTTCGTTCCTTCAAGTCTTTCAACCTCAACTTCCGTGCCGGAACTGATCTTCCCGCCTGTCTCGCTCAGGGCAAGCCATTCATATTCTTCCCGTTCGAGTTTTACCTTGCCCTTGTTAAGGGCGGGATCTATGCCCTCCGTGACGACCCCTCTCAGGCCCGCGAACCGGTCCGAGCCTATTCCCTTTGTCTGGAATTTACTGGTTATCCTGCGCGCAACGCGGCGCGTCAAAGCAACCAGTACAAGAGCCACAACCGCGAAAGACGTCCACTGGTAACCCGGATGCAGGCCCAGATACGCGAGCAGTGCCGCCACTCCGGCTCCCACCGCGAACCATATGGTCAGAAACGTGAACGTGAACATTTCGAAAATCGCGAATACCACCGCGATCACCACCCACATTACCCATGCTGATATTTCCATTTTAAACCACCCCCTCTTTTTTAAATTCGTGTCAACGTATCAACGTATCAACGTGTCAGAGTTTAATTCGTAACATCGTGCGTCGTTCATCGTTCATCGTGCATCTGTAACTCAGGGCTTCTCGAAGACCCGCCAATTTTAAAGGTGGGAGCCCTGATTATTATTATTAACCAGCTTCAGGAAATATTCCGAGTTCTTTAACTTGTTAAACGCTTCGTCTTCTTTTGCCTTTTCCTTGAATTTCCCGTCTAAATTGACCGCCTTTTCCAGATGTATCATTGCCGTAGACAGCTCGTTTCTTATCGCGTATATCCTTGCAAGCTCATACCAAACGCCCGGGAAGTTGGTAGTGTCGGTGTCCAGGCGTTCAAGCTTCTCTATCGCTTTGTCATATTCGCCTAACCCCGAATATGACCTTCCGAGATTATACAGGTCCCCGTCGTTTCTTTCGATCTCGGATATTTTTAAAATTGTATCGATTGCTTCTTCGTATTCATGGTGTTCCGCGAATGCCAAACCTAGATTGCTTAGATACGTAATGCATTTTGAATTGATCTTGAGAGCTTTTTGTAAGTTCCAGATCGCTTCTGCGTAATCTCTTTTTAGAATCTGGAATTCTGCAAGCCCGTTCAATACATCCGGATCATCCGGTTTTAGCTTTTCAGCATTCTTTAAAGCTTCCAGGGATTCATCATACTTTCCCCATTCTTTTTTAGCATAACCTAAAGCTAACCAATTCTTGGCGTCGTTTGGATCAAAATCCACTAATCTCTGAGCATTCAACAGCCTTGCTCTCTTCCTAAATTCCTCCAGTTGATTGCTATATTCTTCATTTATCTCACGTCTTGATCTGTTGTCTGGCTTTACTTGATTTTTAAATATTTTAGGCAGAACAAAAAGTATGATAAAAACCATGATAAAAGCTATTACTCCTACAAACATAAAATAATATATATGAGTATTAGTATTCATGAAAGTTCCGTGTTTCAATTTTAATCGACTTCTGTCTATTTCGTGGAATTATGTGTTTTCGTACTTAAAGCTTTTAATCACCGTAATCATATTAATAATCACCGTAATCAGTCTTTTATAAACCAGAAATCAAGAGGGCTGGTATCCATGTAAAGCTCACTCGGTTCGGGCTGCGCGTCCTTGAGCATATGATCTCTCTGGTACAGCGGACCCGGGCCTTCCTTGCCGTAGAAAACAGGGACTTCCTTTTTATCAAAATCCGAATAGCCCGTTTTATAGTCATTGCCAAGCGGCTCCATTTTCACGACGGTGTCGCCCTTCCAGGCCGCGCGGTATTTGTACTGCTTGAACCCCGGATTTCCTATTAAGAATTCCTCCGTATAGACCGGCAGGGGATAAGTTATTTTCAGATTTTCTCCGGCGTTTCTTTTTCCGAGCTCAAGATAATTGCCCCACTGCCTGGGCTCGATCTTTCCCTTATCGGATTCCGCCCTCATTTCATTCGGCTTCACAAATTCCGGTATCCTTACCCTCACATTGCAGGATTCTTTCAGTGATATCGTAAGCAGGCCTTTGTACGGCTGGAAACCTCTTATCTCTGCCTGGGGCAGGAGCTTGTCTATGTGCATGTTGACGGAAAGCGTTCCGTTGTCAAACCTGGACGCGTTCTTCCAAATAATGAAAAACGCATGCGTGCCTGAGCCGCCGCAGCAGTTCTGGAACGCCCGTGTCTTGTCGTGCGTCTCGGGGGTGTCCCACTGCGCGTTCAGGCTTTCCCTTGTCGCGAGTATATGGTTGGGGGAGCTCCATCCCGCGTAACCGCCGATCATCCTTTTGTCCACGTCCCGCCACGAGAACTGAGGGCTGTCTTCCTTTGAATTGTCCGGTTTAAGCCAGGAGCAGTCTGTTGCCTGGTTTTCGATCATGTGGTTCCTCGCGATCTTTTCCGCGTCAGACCAGTATTCGGGATGTCCGTGGTTCGCAAGCGTCACAACCGTGCTCAGGTAATCCATGACGGCGCAGGTCTCGCACGCGATAATATCGCATTGCCTGCCTATGACCTCAGGAAGGAAACCGAAGCTTGTAGCTGTTGTTCTGACGTAACGGTAAATAGCGTCGACACGGCTGAAGATCACAGGGTCCTTCGTGTAAATCGCCCAGTCTGCCGCTCCGGAAAGAGTCCGCAGGTTCCCGTGCATGTGCCCGCCGTGCCTGAATGTGTTATCCGGGCTGAAAAGCGGTTCAACATTGAAAACTTTGTCAACAAGCATTCCGGCAAGCTTGAGCGCCGGTTCATAATCCAGGAAACGCGCGCATGCCATCAGGCTCTTTATCGTGAAACCGCTTAAGAACCCGGCTCCTTCGGAAAGGTTGCCTTCGTATTTCTTGAGCAGGGAATCCGTCATTTTGCATATTATTTTTTTGAGGTTGCTGTCCTTACTGTCAGCGTAAGCGGTAACGTAGGCGTAAAGCGTCAGGGCCGCGTCTCCCATATCAGCCACGTGTTCGGAAAAATTAGTCTTCGGCCTGTAAAGAAACCCTGTTCCCGGGTCAACAAGCGAAAGGGATTTTTCAAGCCAGACCTTTTCCATCGGAAGCGCCTGGCCTGTCATGTGCCTTGCCATAACTACCGCCTGCAGCTGCCTGGACATCACGTCCCCGAAATCAGGCCAGTCGTGCGCGGCTTCGGACGGCTCTGCCCAGAAAATATTGAAGTAGGGCAGCCCGTCCTTGTCCACCATGTTATTCAGGTAATTGAAGCTCCGCCTCGCGTAAGTCTCCATCGCCACTGTTTCTATTTTTTCTTCACTCATTACAACTCCATTAAAGATAGATAAATGCAATTTTCGCCACTGAAGCCACTGAATTCACTGAGATTCTGTAACTCAGGACTTTAGTCCTGACATCAAACCTGAAGGTTTGAGTTACACAAGAACCCTCAGTGAGCTCAGTGCACTCAGTGGCTGATTTTAAGGAATTTCTTCACTTCGGCAAGTTTCGGTATGCCGGCGCGGCCGCCAAGCGACCTGCACTTCATCGCCGAGACCGCGGAAGCGAACTTCGCCGTGTAGGGCAGGGGCCATTTGCGCAGAAGCCCCAGCGCGAAAGCACCGTGGAACACGTCTCCGGCCCCAGTGGTATCTACTGCCTTTACTTTGAAGGCCTGCGTGTGGAATTTCCCTTCCTTAGAAACACAGAAGCTTCCCTTTGTGCCGGCTGTCACAACCACTATCCCTTTTTTCTTCATTGAGAATATTTTCTGCGCGGACCTGAAATAATTCTTCTCGCCTATTAGCAGGCAGGCGAATTCCTCGTCCACGATTATCACGTCGCTTAAGCGCAGGAACTCTTTTGTCTGCGGGATTATCTTTGTGGCGTCCAGCACAACAGTGCCGCCCGCTTTCTTCATTATCCTTGCGGCTTTCAAAGACGCCTCTATGCCGGGGGATGCCTGGCTGACAAGAAGATATTTTGCCTGCTTTATCTCAGATTCTCGGATATCAGAAGGCATAGCGCCCGGAACGCCTTTCTCGGAATAAATGATGCCGCGTTTCCCGGTCTTTTCGTCAACAAGTATGCAGGCGAACCTTGTGGTTTTTCTTTTCTCAAGTATCGTGCTGCTTGTGTCAACGCCTTCTCTTTTGAAATCTTCAATAAGAAATTCGCCGAAATTATCGTTCCCCAGCCTTCCTATGAATTTCGCTTTTCCGCCCAGGCGCGCAACAGCGACCAGGGCTGTGCCGACCTCGCCGCCGCCCTGGATAATGAAATCACCCGCTCTGATCCTCTCGTCAGGACCCGGATTTTTTGAGACCTTCATAAGGCAGTCAAACGCGCAGCAACCCACGCCGATTACGTCATATTTCTTCATATTATCCCCATAGATGCAAACGGATTAAAAGATCGGATGCATACGGATTACAATATTGTGAGATTGAGAGATTTAAGATTGTAAGATTTGAGGAAAGTATAAAAATATTTTAGAGAGATTTAAAAAGCTAAAATCATAGTAGTCTGAATCCCGCTCGAAGATCCCTGTTAAAAGATATTTTTACAGGGAACTTACGAGAACTTAAAAATATTCAGCCACGGATTAACACGGATTTATACTTTGTAAACTCTGTAAACTATATAAACTTTGTAAACTATTACTCTCCCAGTATCTGTAAAATTATTTCCCGCTCCCTGGGCCGGGTGTCCAGCTCAACGAAAACGATCGCCTGCCAGGTTCCCAGTATCAGCTTCTTATCTTTGAACGGAACTGTCATATCCGGGCCGATCAGGCTTGCTTTCACGTGGCTCCTTCCGTTGTCATCATCCCATTTCTTGTGGTGCTCGTAATCCAGGTGTTTCGGGGCGATCTTCTCAAGAGCGCCGGCGAAGTCCTTTAACAGGCCGTTCTCGTATTCGATAGCCGTGATCGCACCTGTCGCGCCCGGCACGAATATTGTGACGGTCCCGGTTTTGGCGCCGGATCTTCCGACCGCGTCCTGCACCTTATCGGTAATGTTGATCATATCCAGCTCTTTCTTTGAGTCTACCTTGATCGTCTTTGTTATTACCACTTTCTCTCCTGAAAGAAAATTAGATTCCTGTAACTCAAACCTTCACCTGAAAAATGCGTGAAAATGCCCTATTTTTACCTCTTTATCGTCGGTGGCAGTTCTTTAATTTTTAGCAAATTCTGTGTTTTTTGAAAGTTGTTGGATATTTTCTATGGCACTGTTAAACAAATTTTGGTACTGATATCCGACAGGGAACCTTAGAGCATTCCTGTTGCCTGTTTTGGTCAATCTTGCCGGGATTGACAATAACTGCTCTCTGACAGTTTTTAAGGTAACATAATGGTATTCTTCCGGTAAGCATAACCATTTAAACCAGTTGATAATGTTAAACGCAAACAAGAGGATTTGGAAATAGGCGACGTTGGCAACATAATTCTTTGTAGGAATTTTTGCCAGCGGATAGTTCATTTTCAGTTCTTTGATATTCTGTTCTGCGCCCTGGGACCTTTGAGAATAGAAATCCCAGATTTTGCCCGGCTTTAGCTTCAGGTTTGTTATGCACACGCGATAGCCGTAGTCCTTCCTCTCGAATAGCTTTAATTGCAATCTTTCTTCAGGATCTTCCGGCAATGGACGGCGCTGGACAACAAAACGATGGGACCTGTTGCATCTCTGCGGCTGATAATAGAATTCTGCCGTTTCCCAGTCGCCTTTGTAGCGGTTGTATCTTGTTCTTTCTACATAGTCCCACATCTGTCCTTTTATTCGTGCTTCTATTACGTAGCCGATGCGTTCTTTCTCGAGGGAATCTTCTATGAGAGTATGGCTGTAAAACGCAGAGTCGCCGCGGATGCGAACCCGGTAAATCGGGTAGGGCAATTTTGCCAGGCACTTTTTAATGATACCGGGGCTTACCCTTACCTGCGAGATATTGCCCGGCCTTAGACTGCCGTACCAGAATTCTCTGTTTGATTCAAAACAGAGCATAAGGCAATAGGATTTTCTGCCACGCTTCTTTGGGTTGTAGCCGACTTTTGCCCTTTGCTGTTTGCCGTAAACAGTCAATACAGTTCCGTCTATGTCAAAGGTAACGCTGGTTTTGGTATGCAGAGTAAGGAATATCTTTTTCTGTATCAGGTTATGAACTCTGACAATCTGGCGGATTGCAGATGGCGTAAGACGATAAAGGAAGCGCCGCATGGCAGTTGGGTCAGGAATTTTCTTTATGCCCATGATTTTCTTAAATACGCCGTTGATCTGTAAGGACTGAATGTTTTCTATGCGCCCCAACCCAAGGATGGCGGCATAAAGCAAGAGCATAATGAACTCTGCTGTTTGGTATTCTTGGTTTCTTTGGCGGAGCTTCACGTGCATTTGCAGGTAAGGCTTGAGCCTGAGTTTTTTGCAAAATGAGTGAATTAAAAATAATCCACCGAAGTGGGTTAAGTTGCTTTCACCGAAGGAAAATTGTATATTTTTAATACCTTTTGTCATATTAAGTGAACCTAACTAAAAGTTAGTCTGGCTTAACAAAGCATCTTTCACTTAATATTATATACTTTTCCTTCGGAAAGTCAAGAAGCTTCAAGTCAAAAATAGGGCATTTTCACGCATTTTTCAGGTTTAGCC
>Ga0210056_1000147_pt1 | contig 50171 bp, 50 predicted proteins | sample CryGeyCG2014_080_2_FD_183965 | JGI IMG/M metagenome (GOLD analysis project Ga0210056, IMG submission 183965) | Groundwater microbial communities from aquifer - Crystal Geyser CG07_land_8/20/14_0.80 (SPAdes) (version 2) | ecosystem: Environmental > Aquatic > Deep subsurface > Groundwater | place...
CTCCCGTCCATCAGAAAAAAAGGACGTTCTGCGATCCCGGGTGGCTTGAAGGTGGGGGAACGTGTTAGAATTGAGAGCCTTCGAAGCACTGGGATTCTGACGAATGTAAAAGAGCCATTAAATCGAGCAGAAATATTGACGGATAAGGCCAAAGTAAAGGCCCCTCTTTCTGAGATCGTTCAGGTGACGGATGGAGAAGAGAAAAAGGAGATGGGGATTCAAAAAAGCCACCCCCTTTTAAAGGGGGATGTCGAAGAGCCTTCCTCTCAATTGAATGTCATCGGTCTGACCGTGGAGGATGCCCTCCCAAAGGTCGATAAATTTATTGATCAAGCCCTCCTTCATGGATTGGAGAAAGTCACTATTATCCACGGGGTGGGTTCTGGTAGGTTGCGAAATGCGATCAGTCAATACCTGAATGGACATCGGGCTGTTAAAAGTTTTTCTCCCGGGGAGACGATGAAGGGTGGTCCTGGGATCACGATTGTGGAATTGAGGTAAACCCCGTTAGAAAATACGTGGCTTTCTAACAGGGCAGGGAATTGAATTTTCATTAATGTCATCCCCGCCATAAACGGAGGGGCTTTCTAACGGGGTAAATGGCAGGGTTTTCTTACGGGGTAAATCGTTTGGCCGTTGGGTTTTTATCCGAAGAAAAAGTTTCGGAAATTCGGGACCGGTCCAGCGTTCTGGAAGTCGTCTCGGATTATGTGACCCTGAAAAAGACTGGGAAAAACTATAAGGGCCTCTGTCCATTTCATTCCGAAAAGACTCCCTCTTTCATGGTCAATGAGGAAAAGCAAATATTTCATTGTTTCGGCTGCGGGGAAGGGGGAGATGTCTTCACTTTTTTAATGAAAGCGGGACATTTTTCTTTTCCACAAGCAGTGGAGGAACTGGCAAAGCGCTATGGAGTGAAACTCCCCACCCGTGAACTTTCTGCAACCCAAAAGAAGGAGATGGCCAAAAGAGAGGCCCTCTTCCAAGTCAACCAGATTGCCTCAGGGTATTTCTACGATCTCCTGACCAAGCAGCGAGAGGGTGAGGAGGGTAGAAAGTATTTATCTCAAAGGGGGATCAGCCAGGAGGTCATTGCGGAACACCGATTGGGAACTTCCACCGATCGTTGGGATGGATTGGTCCAACATCTCCAAGAGAAGAAGGCTTCTCTCGAACTGGCGTGGGAACTGGGTTTGGTCTTTCCCAAGAAGAAAGAGGGCTGGTATGATGCTTTTCGGGGAAGGATCCTCTTCCCCATCTTTGACCTCCATCAACGGATAGTCGGATTCGGGGGAAGGGTGATTCGAGAAGGACAACCTAAATATCTTAACTCTCCAGAATCGATTATCTATCATAAAGGAGAGGTCCTCTACGGCCTCCATGTGGCCAACCGATATGCCACGGAGAAGGATTGTGTTATCATTGTTGAAGGTTATTTTGATCTGTTAACTCTCCACCAATTTGGATTGAAGCATAGTGTTGCCACTTTAGGAACAGCGCTGACCCCACAACATATTCAAACCCTCAAACGATATACAAAAAACTTGATCGCCATATTTGATGCGGACCCGGCGGGGGTCCAAGCCACCCTTCGCTCCCTTCCTCTCTTGTTAGAAGAGGAGGTGGCAGGAAAGACGATCGTCCTTCCGAAAGGGGAGGATCCGGATGGGTTTCTAAGAAAAGGAAATCTGGAAGACTTCAGGAAAAGGGTGGAGCGTGCGACGCCCCTCGTCGATTTCTTTTTTGAACGGCTGATGAAGACCTATGATTTGAAATCTATCGATGGGAAGGTTAGAGTAGCAAAGGAAGGCATGGCCCTCCTCGGGAAGATCCCAGATAAGATTCGAAGGGATTTCTATATAAAGGCTTTAGCAGAGAGGCTCGATATCCAGGAGTCCTTCCTTTATGAAATGCTCCGATCTTCTCCAAAGGAGCCCCCCAAGACAGGAGAAGATTTAAAAAAGTCATTCCTAGAGAAGACTTTTCCAAAGTCAGAGGAGATGGTGGTCCGTCTCATGGTTCACGATCCTGATGTCATTCCAACTATTTCAAAGGAGGGTGTCGTCAAGGAGTTTGAGAACCCCGTCTTACAAAAAATAGCTGAGGTCCTGGAAGATCTTTATCAGAGAAAAGGAAGGCTTGACCTGCCAGAGGCCTTAGCCAATTTTGAGGAGGAACTCAAAGGGAGGTTGTGTGAGTTTGTCTTTCAGGAGAGTGGGCTGGAGGGAGGGGATCGAGGAAAAATATTGCAGGATTGTATCCAAAAGATTCGTGAAAAGAGGTTAAAAAGAGAAAGGGGCGAGTTGCTTAAAAGGATTAAAGAGGCGGAGAAACATCCAGAGGAAAAAAGGCTGGTCCCTCTTTTAAAGGAACGCCAGGAACTGGCGAAGAGGGAGAAAGGCCTTCAGAAAGATAGTTTTCGGAAAGGCTAGGGGGAGAGGTCAATGGCGAAGGGAGGAAAGATCAAAGCGGTTGAGCACTTGATTAAAATAGAGGGGGAGAAGGGATTTCTGACCTTCGATGAGGTGAATGGTATCCCTCCTAACGATATCGTCTCCTCTGATCAGATTGATGATGTCCTCATGATGTTCGACGAAATGGACATCGATGTGGTGGATGATCTACAAGGGTTGAAAGTGGAAGAAGAGAAGGCCGTGGAGAAGGAAGAGGAAGAAGGCGATGAATTGGAAATGGAGACCTTTGGCAGGGCCACAGACCCCGTTCGAATGTATCTCCGCGAGATGGGATCGGTTTCCCTTCTCACCCGAGAAGGAGAGGTAGAGATTGCTAAAAGAATTGAAAGGGGTAAGAGAGAAGTGCTGAGCGTCGTCTTGAACTGTCCCATGGTCGTCAAAGAGGTTATCAATCTGGGCAATGCGATCAAGGCTGGCAAGGTAGAGATCCGGGAAGTGACCAACGAAATCGACGAGGAAGAAGTTAGCTTCGAAGAAGAACAGGCCCAGAAAAAAAAGATTTTGGAACTCATCGATCGAATCAAGCGAAGGAATGAGGAGGTTCGGCGGCTTCTGAAAAAAAGGTCAATTCCGAGAGGCAAGATACAGAGGCAGGTTAAAAAGAAACAGGAGGAGATTTTAGAATGTTTCAATCAGATGAATTTGAGAGACGTCCAGATTAATAAAATTGTCCAAAAAATGAAGCAGATGCTGAACCGGGTTGAAAAAGGCGAAAACGAGATCAAGAAGTTTGAAGAAAAGCAGGGAATTTCTGTTCAGGAGGCGCGGAGCTATCTGAAGAAGTTGAAGGCAAGGAGTGTGAGTGAGAAGAAACTTCTTCGGACCCGAAAATTGAATAAATCCGATCTCCAAGAGATTTCCCGGGCCACCATGAATGTCCAGAGGAAGATCCACAAGGTGGAAACTGAATGTGGCCTGACTGCTGGCAAGTTGGCCACCGCGGTGAAGGCTATTGTGGAAGGGGAGACAAAAGCCAATGAGGCCAAGAGTGAATTGGTGAAGGCGAACCTGAGGCTGGTTGTCTCCATTGCAAAAAAGTATACCAATCGCGGGCTTCAATTCTTAGACCTCATTCAGGAGGGGAATATCGGGTTGATGAGAGCGGTGGATAAATTTGAATACCAACGAGGTTATAAATTTAGCACCTATGCGACCTGGTGGATCCGGCAAGCCATCACACGAGCCATTGCGGATCAGGCGCGGACCATCCGGATCCCCGTTCATATGATCGAGACGATCAATAAATTGATCCGAACCTCCAGATACCTCGTGCAGGAGATAGGGAGAGAGCCCGCTCCCGAAGAGATCGCGGAGAAGATGGATATGGCTTTGGATAAGGTGAGGAAGGTGTTGAAGATTGCCAAAGAGCCAATCTCTCTTGAAACACCCATCGGTGAGGAGGAAGATAGCCACTTAGGGGACTTTATCGAAGACAAAGCAATTATCTCACCCCAGGAGGCTGTGATCAATGCCAATTTATCAGAACAAACTCGAAAGGTCCTAGCCAGTCTCACTCCCAGAGAGGAGAAGGTTTTGAGGATGCGATTTGGGATTGGGGAAAAATACGACCATACTTTGGAAGAAGTGGGGCAGGATTTCGATGTCACCCGGGAAAGAATCCGGCAGATTGAGGCAAAGGCATTAAGGAAATTACGACATCCCAGCCGGGCGAAGAAGTTGAAAAGTTTCCTCGAAACATAACCCTGAACCATGTGAGGTTCAGGGCTTTGGCCTGAATCTATCGCGGTTCAGGGCGAAGCCATGCACCCGATGTGGTGCATGGGGTTGACACTCTTGGGGGATGACATATAATAAGGATGGGGCCCATAGCTCAGCTGGAAGAGCCACCGGCTCATAACCGGTAGGTCCCTGGTTCGAACCCAGGTGGGCCCACCAAGAAAGGGAAGAATTTCTTATGCACTCCTTGGGGGTAAAAGAAAAGATGCTCCGTGAGTCTGGACGGGATAAAAAGAGTGCACCAAAGGGATGCACTCTTTTTATTTGGGGACAAACCGTTTAGGATTTATTCCTACAAAATTTGTCAGATAGGAGGCAAGGATTGAAGAAGCAATTAGAACTGCTTTGGGGACTTCAAAAAGTTGATCTTGAACTCAAGAGTATTAAGGAGGAAAAAGATCGGTATCCCAAAGAGATGAAAAAGTTGGATGAAAAACAGAAGATCGAGAAAGAGAAGATTCAGAAGGAGAAGGAAAAGATCGAATCCTTAGAGAAGACGCGGAGGCAGAGAGAGGGGCAGCTGAATTTGGAGCAAGAAAAAATCAAGAGGGCAGAAGGAAGGATGTCCGAAGTGAAGACCAACAAAGAGTATCAGGCCCTCCTTATCGAAATCGATGCTATCAAGGGAGCGAACAGCCGGATGGAAGAAGAGGTCCTCCAGGTTTTGGAGGAAATCGACGAACTCAAGAAGGATATCTCTAAAAGAGAAAAGGAAGTGGGGATGACCCTCGAAAAAATTGAGGTGGAGCGAAAAAAGCTTCAAGAAAAGATGGACCATGATGAGGGGGCCTGGAACGAAAAGATGGAACGAAGGGAGGTCCTTTCTAAACAGATCGAATCCAAACTGTTCAAACTCTATCATACCTTGAAGGAAAAAAGACAGGGGGTGGGTGTGGTCAGCGTCAAGAACGAGACCTGCCAGGGCTGTTTTGTAAATGTTCCCCCTCAAATGTTCATCGAGGTTCTAAAAAACAATGCCCTCATTCGGTGTCCCAACTGTAACCGAATTCTCTATTGGGATGGAGATCGAAGCAGGAAATGAAATCCTCGGGACCAGAAGATCGATTGGTCATTTATATTGATGGAGCCTCCAGGGGAAATCCGGGGAGTGCAGGGGCAGGGATTTGGATTACGAATGGAGAAGGGAAAAAAATTTCGGAGGTAAGCCGATATCTCGGCCACAAGACGAATAATCAGGCAGAATACTGGGCCCTTCTTTTAGGGCTGAGAGAAGCAAAGCGATTGGGGGGTAACACCCTCCAAATCTTCACGGATTCAGAATTGGTCGAAAGACAAATTAAAGGGGTCTATCGCGTGAAGGATTTGAATTTAAAGGCCCTCCACAAAACAGCGCTCCAGAATTTAAAAACATTTTCATTCTTTGAGATTGAATCCATTCCAAGGGAAGAGAATAAAGAAGCAGACCGTTTGGCGAATCAAGCGATCCAGAGGAGGATCGTAAAGGAAAAAGGAAGAGAGCTCAAAAAGACTACGATAAGCTCTCTTGATTAATCAGAGATTTCTTCAGTTTTCCAGAAATCTCAGGAAAGGAGGGGAGTCGAAGGGGAGCAGATGGTCGCTCCTCCTGATATCACGCGAAGCGGGAAATGAGGAGGAGAGGAAAGTCCGAGCTCCAAAGGGCAGGGTGGTCCGTAACACGGACTGCCCCTGTGAAGTAGGCGCAGCCGCCACTTCACGGGGGTAAGGAAAGTGCCACAGAAAACATACCGCCCTGTGGAGTAGGCGTAGCCGCCACTCCACAGGGTAAGGGTGAAAAGGCGAGGCAAGGGCTCACCAGTACCCTGAGCGATTGGGGTAGCTAGGTAAACCCCACCCGGAGCAAGACCAAATAGGTTCCGCTTCCTCCCTGTGGAGTGGCGGCTACGCCTACTCCACAGGGGAGATAAGAAAAGCCCATTCAAATTTGTCCCGAGGCAATAGCATCGGGACAAAGGCGGGACGGGTGAGGTCGCTTGAGACCCTGAGCAATCAGGGCCCTAGATAAATGGCCATCCTCCCGATTCCCACTGAAAAGCGGGATCGGGATGACAGAACTCGGCTTATGGTCCCCTTCGAAAATCCCCTTTTTTTACTTATACACTATGGCGATCAAAACCAATTTGAAACACAAGAGACGAAATCAATGGTTCATCGGAGGGATCGCCTTCCTTTTGATCTGGATTTTTCCTCTTTCAGCCTTTTGTCAAAAAGCCTCCATTAAGGATGTCAATGTGAAGGGGGCGAATGGGGTCTGGAAGGTCAGTTTCGATGTGGAGGACTGTTTTACGGAGAAGATGGAGGAGGCCATCCAGTCGGGGATACGGACGACCTTCACCTTTTATATTAATCTTTATCAGAAAAGAAGTTGGTGGAAGGATCGGAAAGTGGCCTCTCACGAGTTTCATCATACTGTCCAATACCATCCCATTCAAAAAGTCTATCAAGTGACACTAGAAGAAAACCGTTCCTCTCCGGTTGCTTCCAGTTTGGAGGAGGCCAAAAAGCTGATGTCTAAAGTGAAAGAGCTTGAAATTTGGTCTTCCTCTCTACTCGAACCCGGAATTCCTACTTACTTTCGAATCAAGGCCGAATTGGATCCAGTCAGGCTTCCTCTTCATTTAGAGTATCTCTTCTTTTTCGTCTCCTTATGGGATTTCGAAACCGATTGGCATATCGAACCTCTTCCGCCTTAAAAATCCCCCCTCGCCCCCCTTTACCCTCCGGGTCAGAGACCGCTCTGGGTCGGAGACTAAAGGGGGGTTGCCTGCCTGCCGGTAGGCAGGGGGGGATTAAAAAGGTTAATAGATGAAGAAAGCAATTTCCCCTGAAGCAAGAAAACGACGAAATGAGTTGATCATCATTGGGATCATCTCTATCCTCATCCTCATCTTTACAACCTTCGAGATGAAATTCCCCCAAATAGGAGGGAAAATCCCTGTCGCCAACAATATCATCATTTTCAGCCTGATCAACATCAACATTATCCTGATTCTCCTCCTGATCTTTTTGGTGATCCGGAATCTGGTAAAACTGATCTTTGAGCGAAAGCGGAAAGTCTTGGGAGCCAAGCTCAGAACCAAATTGGTGGTGGCTTTTGTCAGCCTTTCCCTCATTCCAACCATTCTCCTCTTTTTGGTAGCAGTGGGATTCATCACCAATAGTGTGGAACATTGGTTTAGCGCCCAGGTGGAGCAGTCCCTTCAAGGATCCTTAGAAGTGGCTCAGACCTATTATCGAGATTTTGCTAACAATACAGTTTCCACCGCTCAACAGATTAGTAAATTCCTCTCCAAACAAGGCCTTAACAAAGGATCAAGAGAAATGAGCCTGTTGAGAGAGCAACTGGAAGTTAGACGACAGGAACACCATCTCAGCACCCTTGGGATATTTTTGAAAGGAGAGGGGAATACGATTGGAGTAGAGGATCCCATGCTCAAACCTGTTTCTCTCCATCTTCCGAAGGATTTGTTGGAAGCAGGATTTTCAGGAAAAGAGGTTTCCAGAATCTTGTCGGTGGGAGAGGGAGAGATGATCACTGGCATTGCCCCCATTTTCAATCCTTCGGAAGGAGGGGAGGTGGTGGGAATCGTCGTGGCCTCGCATTTTATTCCTAAAAGTCTAACGGTCAAGATGCGTGAGATCTCACAGGCCTTTGTGGAATATAAACAATTGAAGATTTTGAAAAAGCCGATCAAGTTTAGCTACATGATGGCTCTGCTGATGGTCACCCTTCTCATCGTCTTCTCGGCCACGTGGTTTGGTTTCCATTTAGCTAAGGATATTACCGTTCCGATTAAAGATTTGGCAGAGGCCACCCATCGGATTGCCACGGGAGATCTCAATTTCCGAATTCAGATGAAAGCGGCAGATGAGATTGGGATGCTTGTCCAATCCTTCAATCAAATGACGGGAGATCTTCAGGTGAGCCGTTCTGAGTTGGAGCAACGGAAGAAGTACATGGAGATCGTCCTGAAAAATGTAGCCGCTGGAGTCATCTCCATCGATGAGAAAGGAAATGTGACGACCATCAACACTTCTGCGGAACAGATGTTAGAGTTCAAAGGGGAAGCCGTCCTGGAGAAAAAATTCTCCGAGGCATTGCCGAAGGAGTATGTGGAGCAGATTGAGCGATTATTGAATGAACTCAGATCTTCTGGAAAGGATTCTATTGAGAGACAGGTCATTGTGAACCTGGAGGGGAAATCCCTGTCCCTGTTGATCAATCTAACCACCTTGAGGGATGAGGAGGGAAAATCCCTCGGTTTCGTGGCTGTCTTCGATGACCTCACCCAGTTGATCAAAGCACAGAGGATGGCGGCTTGGAGAGAGGTGGCTCGGCGGATTGCTCATGAGATCAAAAATCCACTCACCCCTATTCAACTTTCTGCTCAACGGCTCAGGAAACGGTATTTGGAAAAACTTCAACCCGATGGGACGGTCTTTGATGAGTGCACCCGGACGATCGTGAAACAAGTTGAAGAATTGAAGGGAATGGTCAACGAATTTTCGAACTTTGCTCGTATGCCAGCCTCCCAACCTACTCCCAATCATCTCAATGAGATCATTCAGGAGACCCTGATTCTCTTCCAGGGGATTCAAAAACAAGTCCGTTTTGAATTTATTCCCAATGAGCTTCCTGTCCTTAAGATCGACCGGGATCAGATGAAACGGGTGATGATCAATTTGATCAAGAATAGTCTTGCTGCCATCGAAAATGAAGGAAAGATCAGAATCCAGACGAGTTACGATTCCAAGTTACAGATGGTTCGCCTTGAGGTGAGTGACGATGGTCGTGGGATCCCTGACGAAGACAAAGGGAGACTTTTCGAACCTTATTTTTCGACCAGAAAAAGTGGAACGGGGTTAGGACTGACCATCATCAACGCCATCATCTCTGATCACAACGGATATATCCGGGTGCGGGACAACAAACCCAAAGGAACCACCTTCCTCATTGAACTCCCCGTCCGCATTTAAAAGAACGCAGAGCGCATAGCGCATGGGGCATGGCGTAAGAATCCACCAGCAAATTGACCCCCTTTTTCCTTTCACTCGATGGGAGGAGAGCAGTTAGAGTAAAGGAATCCTTTGATTTAAATCTATTTTTCCGCTAAAATAGATATAGATAGCCAAGAAGGTGATTTTCCTATAAACCTAATTAGTTGACTTTATTATCGCTATGCTCTATGCGTGGTTTTGATCGATGGGCGAAAAGTTGATTTGTCAGAACAAGAAGGCATTTCATAACTACTTTATCGAAGAGACGTACCATGCCGGGATCTCCCTGCTTGGGTCTGAGGTCAAATCCCTACGGGAAGGAAAGGTCAACCTGGGGGATAGTTACGGCGATATCAAAAGGAGCGAGGTCTTCCTGGTCGATGCTCATATCAGCCCTTATGCCCAGGCTAACAGATTGAATCACGACCCTTTGAGGAAGAGGAGACTCCTCCTTCACAAAAAGGAGATCAAACGCCTCATTGGCAAAGTGGAGCAGAGGGGATATACGCTGATTCCGGTCAAGCTTTACTTTGTCAATGGAAAGGTTAAGGTGGATCTCGCTCTCGCAAAGGGAAAGAAGCTCTTCGATAAGAGGGAGACCCTCAAGAAGAAAACCATGGAACGTGAAATGGAAAGGGGGCGAAAAGGGTTCGACGGGGATCGTTGACGTCAGGGCTGCATACCGAGGTCCCATTGGCTCGTAAAACAAATGGGAATAAACATAATCGCAACCAACTACGATTATGCCCTGGCTGCCTAAGCGCAGCTAGGCGTCCCCCCTGTTCTTTCCTGTAGGGCAGGACGGGATGTCAGAAAAACAGGATAGTCTCTCCCCGACGCTTATAGGGTGAGGGGCGAATCTCCATAAGATAGTCCTTCTGAGATCCTGCCTGTGGGAGTTTGGAAGGGCGAATTTAAAACACAGGCTATGTATGTAGATGTTCTGTCGGAAGGTTTCCGGACGCGGGTTCGATTCCCGCCGCCTCCACCAATTTGAAAAAGAAAAGCCCTTGTTTTTAAAGGGCTTTTTATTTTTGATCTCCCTGAAATTACGTTCTCCAAACGTTCTCTGGACCCATGAGGGACAAGCTCATGGCTGGACTTTCCAGTGACCTCCACGACGGGGGCCGACTCTGCGCAGAAAACCTCCAATCTGGAGCTTCCGCAGTTGATCCGCCGTTTTCCTCGTTGAAATCCCAATCTCGGATGCAATCCGTTTCGCGGAAATTCTTGGATCAAGCTGAATGAGATTGAGAATTTCCTGCTGTCTTGCAGAAAGCCTTTTACCGACCCTTTCACCGACCCTTTTACCGACCTTTTCAACGACCCCCTCAAGGGGGATGGGGTGTTTTTTCAGAAGGCGAACAACAAATGAACCGGCCTGAATCGAGAACTTCACCTTAATGTCAGATCCTTCACAGGCACGAATGATCCGCAAAGTACCCGTTCCCCAATGCTCAATCAGTCGCGCCCGATAAAATGCATGGGCCAACCGGGGATTAGTCCTTCACAGCTTTCCGATCGATGTCCCTTTCCGTGAATCTGTCGCAGGGAAGCGCATCCCATGTCCGGCCAGTGGTCATTTTTGTGAGGCGATAAGAAAAGGAACTCACCGACCGCGCCTTGAAGCTGGCTGAGGTCGGCAAGCCAAAATCAAATTGGGAGTTGCAGGGATTACTAGACGCAACGGCTTTCGTTATTGGCCTTCTGATGGGAAGATAGTCTTCTCTCCTCTTCTGTCCGCCTTACCGCGTCGAATGGGCAGCCTTGGCGAGCACCTCGGTCGCCCATTGGTTCAGGCTTTTGCCCGATGCTCGGGCCATCACAAGGGCCTTGGTATGGATCTCCGGTGCGATGCGAAGCATGAGTTTCCCCGATGCCGGTTTTTCCGGCTTGCGGCACATGGCTTTGCAGTCGGCAAGATAGTGATTTATGGCAGCTGCGAAACTCTCTTTGAGGGCTGCGACTGTCGTGCCATGAAAACTGATGCCGTCTTCAATTCCCAAAACCCGTCCCACAAAGATGTTGTCACGCGGATCGAACTCGACGCGGGCTTTGTAGCCTTTGTATGTCATCACATTCATCATGGTCTAACCTCCAGTTTATCGAACCACTCCCGCAGTTCTTCAATCTGATACTTTTTCGACTCTTTCCCCGGGTGGGGGCGATGTAAATACTTACGGCTGCGTTTCAGCTCAAAGACAACCCGTGATCCCTCCCCTTCGCGGACTTCTCCGCCCAGGGCGCGAATCAGCCCCTCGATGTCTGAAAAGACGATACCTCCGCGGGTCGGCGTCGAGAAGATGGCTTCGAGTGTCCGGCGATGTTTTGCCTTCATTGATTATTATGATAGCACAAAATGCTATCACATAGCAATAATCAGACTCTCCGTGGGGCGGCCCAGGAATACTGAATGTAAAATTCAGCCTCAAAATTCCACATTCCGCAATCCGCCATTGATAATGTGCTTCCCCAAAAGCATGCCCTGAGCTTGCCGAACGGGCATGCCCTGAGCTTGTCTGACGGGTGACGCCCAGCGATTGCTCCGGATTGATGATCAACGGTAATTTCAAATTCCAGGTTTCATCTTTCGGATTCAGAAATCCGCAATCCGCATTCCGGGATCCGCAATTGGTTTGGATTACTTTAAAGACCAGCCGAGCAATTGATCGAAATAAGGAAATCGGATTCTCTTCCTGACAATAAAATCCGACACCAAGGGGGGGCGACCTTTCGTTTCCGCTCCTTTATGGTTGCTGCTCACTGATCATTGATTACTGCCTACTACTTCCTGCCTTCAGTCTCAGTTCGTCTCCCGATCTCCCCATCCGCTCTTCCTACTGCCTCCTGTTTACCCGCCGAAGCTTCTTGACCTCCGTAGCCTCGGCGTAGGAGGTTAGCGCAGGAGGGCCTTCTAACTCTCCCGCGAGTGGAACCATTTGAAAATTGCTATAGGAGATCCAGGAGATACGATCCCGTCCAGGCGACGAAAGCTCGACTGGTGGTCATCGCGTATCTCTGATAGTATTGGATCGGGAGGTTTCTTAGTTATTGAAAAGGATCAGTAGATATTGGCCGTCGAGCGCTCCCAACAAGGCAATTTGCTTTCCGGTCTTCAAGGGGGCAGAGCATATTATTCTGCTCAAGAGGGGCCACTCTTAACTGTACCTGACTTCCTGGTCTATTCGAGCAGGTCTTCCATCGGCGTCTCTTTCGGAGCGAATCTGATTCCATCGATGTCCCCCTGTCGGTAATGCATCCGCAGGATCCTGAGTTCGAGTTCTTTGAAGTGGTTTGAGACCAGGCACGGGAAGAGTGAATAGAACGCGTCCGCCGGAATGGAAAGGGTCCCGAACAATCGTCCCTGCTCCGTCCACACGCCGCCGACGGCCTCTGGATCATCCCGCCAGTCTGTTCTTGGAACGTGTGTCGGGTGAACCCATAGCTCGACGTGTTGACCGGTTCTCTTTCTTCCCTTACGAGGCTTGTGGTGATATCGGACGGTTGCAAAAACCTGTAGATGATCCCATTCGTCGTACGCTTCTTCCTCATCTTGGAGTCCTTTGATCGGCCGGAAACGGTTGACCCCGAATCGAAATGTACGCTGCCAGCCGTCGATGGTGCAATAAAGGTATTCCGGGAATTCCTTCGGCGAGGTCTTCCTCCGGGTTCGGTTCTTATCTGCTGTCTTGTCTTCCGAACTGGAGGGGCTATTGGACGTCTCAGGTACCCTGGTGGAATTTGCGGGGCTGGTTCCACCTTTCCCGTTGGTGGCCTTATCGGGTGCAGCGCCTGTTCTTACCGGTCCCCGACGGGTGGTTTGGATAGCCGGATTCTCATAAGTTAGCGGCAGTGGCAGACGCAGGAGTGCCTTCTGTCCGGCTCGGATTCTGGCCCAGTATCCGCGTGGCGGAAGGGGCACAGCGAGTTTCCGACAGGCCTTTGCTAAGGCGACGTTGGAAACGCGGTAGCGCTTGGCGACGACCAGCACAGGCTCCTTCCAGACCTCTTCGTAGAGTTTCTCACGTTCATAGATTTCAGTGCGCTCGTTCATAGCTTGTCTCCGATCTCGAGATATTTGAAATTATCAGGACATCAATCTGGGGAATATCCGTTGGTTGTGTTTTGGTGAAAATATATAAGTACGACAGCGGTATTTCAAGACAAAGGTGACAAGGTGAGGGCCGTCTTGGAAAGTCGAATCTTCCTTATGGGTCACATCAACACTTCAACCCGCTCTATCTTATAGAGGGGTCAACATCTCATCCTTCTCGTTACATTTTGTGAGGGCAAGGGCACAGCGCCGGTGAGCTTGGTAGGCGAGATCCCAGAGGACATTGTGAGCATCCTGCCCTGGAAGTCAGAAGATCAAGGAGATACTTCCGTCAAGATAAATATATTGCGTGTGTCATATTTAAGAGAATACCGTAATTATAGCACGCTTAATATATCACAAAGAATTCGCTGCAACTAAGCAAAATCAAAAGGCTTAGGGACAGACCGCCAAGGCCGAGACCCATTCTAAGCATTCTGTTGAACCCGCCTCTCTTTTGATTCCGTACCCGTCTTAACATTAAGAAATTAATAATATTTTTAGATAGAATTGGTTCAAGAATTCCTCAAATTAAGGGCCCAAACACAAGATTCTTGCATTCCCAAGCTGAATAATGTAAAGTTTTCTTGACATTTTCACAAAAAGGGTATAAGTTTCCTAAAAAGAGGAGGTGAACTGCATGAGTTGGGATGGAGCTAAATTAAAAATCCTTGCCCACGAAAGAGGAGTTACTTTAATTAAATTGGCTGATCTCCTAAATGTATCCAGGCAGACCGTAAATGACTGGATAAAGGGACAGGTTCCTAAAGGATCTCATTTAATTCGGCTCAGCACCACGTTAGACATTAATCCTGGCTACTTTTTTCCCAATGAAGTGTCTGAAGAAATATCAGTGCCTCTGCATAGAAAGAGAGGAGTTGCAAAGGTTACGCCTGCCATGGAACAAGATTCAAGGGACATGGCAAGAGAATATGAAAATCTATTTAGGTTTGCCCCTCCTCCTGGACTTGTCCCTATTCTAAGAATCAATAGGAGAGATCCAAAAAGTGCAGTCGAAATGGCCGGTCAGCTTAGGGGGCTTGCCAAGACAGAAGCTGACAAACCAATGGATTATAGGCATTGTTTTGACCTCTTAGCGAACCTTAAGATCGTCATCATATTTCGTAACTTTCCCGATAGCGTAAAGGGTTATGCTTTTTGCTGCAAAATTCATAATCATAGGGTGGTATTTGTGGACAACGATACAAATGTCCTGGATCTTATCTTCCCTCTTCTCCATGAGACAATCCATGCGATTCGGGATGAAAGGGGTATCAATTCTTATGATCAAGAGGAGGAAGATTTTTGTGACTCTGTAGCGGGCGATGTTCAATTTCCACTTGAATATGTCGAGATCGTCCACAAGGCTATTGAGGGGAGACCAAACTCTCACCAAATTAATCTTCTCAAAGAATTTTCAGCAGCAAACGGCCATTCAGTTTTTGGAATTGCTGAACAGTTAAAGAAACTATTCCCACCTTTTGACCTGAATGTGGCTGGTGCCAATGCAAATCTTAAGAAAGAGTTCCCGTCTGTCGGAGAAATTTTGTTCGAAGACCAGGACCCCAAGTGCTACATCAAGAATCTTCAAAGTCTAACTCCGATTTTCTTCGAGATTGTTTCAAATCAAATTAACAATGTCACAACGAGAAAGATGGCAGAATGGCTTTCCTTGGAAAACAGTCTTGATGGAAGAGAAGTGCTTGATGAATGGAAAAGGATGATTCATTGCAGTTGATGCTAAATGGATACCTTATGCGATACCTCAAGTATATTAATGCTAATCCGTATAGTTCCAGGAATGTTTACTGGGGACCAGTTCCAATGTCGCACAATCCATCAGGTGCGTGATGAGATTTTTAGAACTACAAAATTTTCCCAAAAGTATCCATGGAGAAACCAGTATAAAGATAAAATCCGTTGTTTGCCAAACAGCTTTGCCACTGATGAACGTCTTAAACGATATTTTGATGCGATCCATTATCTTATCCGCAACGTTGCGATAAACGAAAAGACGGGACACCCATTTGATTTAAGTTTTGTCGATAAAATATTTCTCTCTTATGCCCTGGCAAACGGCTACAGAATGACAACTGGGGATCAAAACTTAGTGGATTTCGCTTTAAAGGAATTCAAAGAGGAATTTAAGGGTAACATATCTCCCCTGGGAATGCTTAATAGGTGGATAGAGAAAAGATTAATAACGTGGAGCGATGAAGTTCACAGTTACCTTGCTGATTGGAAAATAAATAATGAGGATCCACAACCTGATAGACAAATAAGGAAATTCAAAAAACTTACCCATCGGAATTATCCTGGCAGTTAAGAAAAAAGGAAAGTTTTTATGGGCAGTGGGTAAAATGGACCCCATCTTTTCTATAGAATGGGGGTTTTTTTTGTTTGATTTTTTGCGAGGGGTTCCTCAAAGTGCTTCGGGCAGTTCCGATAAGGCTGGAAAAAAGGAGTGACCCTTGTGTGAAATGTGGAAAGGAATTGTGAGGATTTCCACAGAGGCAAAGATGACCCTCTCCTTCAAAGGGGATATTTCTCCTCAGTTTATATCCCCATCTCCGTTTCTACCCATCTCCCCATCCGCTCTTCCTACTGCCTCGTGCCTTCTAACTCTCCCGTGAGTGAAACCATTTGGAAATTGCTATAAAATTGAATTTTTGATATAAATAGGTCAACTTCCGGGGGGTGAAACAGACGCAAGAGAATTCAAGATCGGGATCGAAAAATAACTTCGCAAAGACAAGCTTTTCAGGGACGTGATTGAGAGGTAGAAGGAAGGCTCAATCAAGAAAGGAAAATGAAAATATATTATGACTTATTCAACTCAGTCAACAACGTTCCCTCTCCCCGCATTCTCACTTTATCGAGTAAAAACACATATAATCTTAGCCTTGATCGTTTTGAAGTACATCTCTGATGCTTTCGAGGAACAAAGGAGCGCTGTGTACACGCTACCTATTCATGAGCTAAAAAAGGGGGTAAAATTGGGTGACACTTTTGGTTGTTGTGGACCTTGATATATCCCCTGGATCGGAGCCAAGATTCCACCGCAATCCTCCAGGCTGATTCTCTGACAGCTTGTCCAGACTGATTCATTGCTAACAAAATCCTTTCTACCCTTTCCATCACCCAATCATAGATTCCCCTCCTTTCCCGCTTGGCAAAAACTGGTTTATCTGTGGATACAAAGAACACCTGGCAGGAGGTCCTTCCGTTGAGGCAAGGTCGGATCCGATGGTTCAGATCATTTACCGCAGCCTCCGCATACGCAGCAACATGATCGAAGCAGTCTGGCAAACCCAGCGCAAGCTTCTCGCGCAAACACCTCTTTACTTCTCTCTGCGACTCCTCGATCGCCCCATTGTATGGCGCGTAATATCCAGGACTGTTCAAGGGCAGAACAAATGATTCAGCTAATACATCGTTTATGACGCTGTGGTTCATATTGCCCCCATTATCCCGCTTCAACACCAGAGGAGCACCATAGCGATCAAACATCTCGCTCAGATACCCGGCGACCTCTTCTCCGACCGGATAGCCTCCGGCCATCGGCAAAAACTTGTACCGCGAACCCAGATCCTGCATATTGTGCAAATAGATTTTACCATCCATGCCCAGATCATATTCCGTGAAGTCCATGGCCCACACTACCCCCGGCGTCAGCCATTCGATCCGCCGCATCTGCTTTCGACGATCCGCCTCCAGGTCCTGCCGCACCCGCTCCACCATCCACCCCAGCTCCCGCCGTGACACACTGAAACAGTACCGTCGGTATAAGTCTGTCGTCCCCGTGCTTCGCTTCACTCCATGATCTAACAATCGAATCTCCGTGTCAAGAACCGATGGATCAAAAGGTTGCACCTTCCTTGGACCCGGACGATTGATTAAAACAACGTTTCCCCGGATCCTGCAGCGCCATCGGTTAAAACTCGCCAGAGGCAACTGAAGCGTTTTGCAGATCGCTTCATAAGGCATTCCCGTTCGTTCCCTCATCTCCTCAATAATCTCCATAACCCTTCTTATCGCCTCTTGCCGATCTGCCGGTTTTTTTTAGTGCCCTTGTCCCGAAACTCCTCATAGGCCCCCAGCAGTTCTTTCACTTCGATGGTCTTCTCAGCCAGATCCAGCTTCTTCTCCAACTCCAGAACCTGCTCCCGAAGCGTCTCCTTCTCCTCGTCCACAGGTACAGGGGGTCTTCCTGCAGGACGATTCTCCAACGCCAGGGCCATGGCTTTTAGGGACTTCTCCTCCCACTCGTAATACGTCTTGCGCGATACCCCAAGCAGCCTCGCCCCCTCCGTTGCCGTTAAGGTTCCACTGCGCACCTGGAGGATCACCAATGCCCGCTCCCGCGCAAGCTTTTTGTTCTTCTCCACTAACCCCCTCTTGTGCCGCCGTCCTCTTTCCTCCATCGGGAATCTCCCCCAAAATCGTCAGACCTTTTTCTCTGCTCCAACCTCCAGTAACTCCCCTAGCTTGGCCGGGCTCCCCTGTAGTCGCGCCAAACGCCGCTCCATTCCCTTCATCGCCCCTCCTTTGCTGTTCCGTCCCAACAATACCGCAAGACGTGGGCTCAACGCTACCCCCTTGTCCACCGAAACCCGAGGCTGGAGCGCCAAGAGCATCCCCTCCATCGCCCGCTCCTGCCACTGGTTCAGTAAACTCCACGCAACCCCTAACTCCCGGCAAACCTCCCCGGGTTTGCGCCTCTCTGTCCACACCGAGAGCACCGCCCGGCACTTCTCCTGCGCCGTATGGCCCGACACCTTCCGCCCTCTCTTGTCCTCTATCCCCGGCCTCTCCACCTTCGGCTTCTCTATCTTTTCCATCGGTCTCCTCCCTTTCAATCGTTTCAATAGAGCGATCTCTCTTTTCTTCTCCGGCGGTGACGTCATAGACCATCTCCTGCTTTCCACCCCCTTCTTCATCATCCACCATCAAACGCAGCTTCCCCTTCTCCGCTCGTAGCACCACCGACTGTCCCTCCATCCGTCCCACCATGTAAAAGGGCTCCCTCGACTTCCCCCTCAACGCCATCTCCAACACATTCTCCGCGATCCCTTGCTCCATCGTCTTACGCAGCTCCGCCTGGATCTCAAAATACCGATCCGCAGGGCACAGCCCCCCAATCCCCTGGTGAGGCCGCTTGTGGTTGTAATACTGCACCCACTGCCGGATCCTCTCTCTCGCCTCCTCAAAACTCCCAAACTGCGCCCTCACCAAAAACTCCTCATAGATCGTCTTCCAAAACCGCTCCACCTTCCCCAGCGTCATTGGATGGTGCGCCTGCGATTTAATGTGCCTCACCCGATCCTTCCCTAACTCCCGCTCAAACCGGGTCGATCCCCGCCAGTTCGTATATTGCCGCCCCCGGTCCGTTAGCATCTCCTTCGCTACCCCATACTCCCCAACCGCCCGACGATACACCTCTAACACCTGATCCGCCGTCTGACTCCGGTATAACTCCAGTCCCACCATATATCGCGAATAATCGTCGATAAACCCAATCAAATAGGCATACCGGCCCCCCAGACGAAACGTAAAGATGTCCGACTGCCACATTTGATTCGGCGTCGACCGCTCAAAAAACCGAGGACGGGTGATGTTGTGCTGGTGTTTCTTTTTGGAAGGAACAATCAACGATTCTGCCCGCAGCGTCCGCCGCACCGTCTCCGGACTGGCGCTGAGGAAGAACACACGCTTTAAAAGATGGGAAATCCGTTTGACACCAAAGAGGGGCTCTCGCTTCTTGATCTCGACGATCTTCTCACGTACGGGTCCGGGAAGTTTCCGTCGACTCCCCGCCAGGACAAATCTATTCCTTAACCCGGCTTCTCCCCGTTCCTCATACGCCTTCACCCAACGACGAATTACATCTTGACTGCATCCAACTTCCTTACCCAGTAGCGAAACCGGTAACCCTTCTTCCAACCGCAACTTCACACAACGAAGCTTGAACTCAAATCCATACCGCTTCCCATACCGACTCTCTTTCCCTTTACTTTTCTTCTTAACCTCTTCTACATCTTCCATGGGTTCACTCCTTTCTCCCTCTCAGGAGTGTCACCCATTTTACCCTTCTTCTTTATCTCATGATCTGGTAGTTAGCGCACACAGATTTGAAAAAATATCATAAAATGCTTTAGAACCTACGGTTCCCTGCGATATGCCACAGCCAACATCGATAATCCTGGCAATCTGGTTTCGGGCATAATGATGGGTGGTCTCATGAGAAATATCCGACATGAACTTGCACTCAAAGCATACTACTGGTTTCGGTTTAGATGCCCCAGAATCGTTACACCGGAAAGTTAATGTGCGCTTTGCTCAGTCAACTAAAGGATTTCGGACAGTTAACCCTGGAAAACGGTTGAAGTCTCTGTCAATTGTCCACAATTCACTCACTCCATGTTGTTGGCACAAAGCGGCTACTCGCGCATCATGCACCTGTGGACCCGATACACGTCCAGTCTGAAGGATGGAGCGAAGTTGAGGCCAATAGTCCTCTGATTCCGAAAGCAGGACAAGATTCGGAGATTCAAGCCAGGCCTCGACCTGGTCGATAGCCTTTTCCAGAGGTGTGGGAGGAGTATATATTCGAGGATGCGTCACAATGGATAGAAATTCGTGAATGCATGGCCATGGGATCGCCCAAGCTGCAGGACCCTCGGCCAGCTCGACAATACGAGCATAGGCGGCATTATGCCAGGGAGAATCTTCCCGGTGGGCATAAACCAGGAGGTTGCTGTCGACAGCAATCATCCACCTCGCCCTTCATAACTGAGTTCACGAATTTGGTCCCAGGAAGCTCCTGCGAGAGGAGACTGAAGGCCGTTTCCCTTGAAAGTAACCTTTCGAAGCCGGAAACCCTTTCGGCGTTTGCGGTCGGTGATAATTTTTCGAAGTCCTTCTTCGACAAGGACCTTTAGGGTCGTTCGATCACGGTGGGCCACCTTTCTCGCTTCTTCAAAGAGACTATTAGGTATCTCTACGGTTGTTTTCATATATCTCTATATATCATATAGTATGGGAATATGTCAAATAAAAGATATTCTACGCTTGCAGGGCTCTTGAGGCATGGAGGCGGCTCCTGGGGGTAAAGAAACATTCTGTATTTCTTTTAAAACGACTCTCGGGTTTATCCTATCGCCGACATGGGAGTGACTTCTTTTTCGAGCCTGCCTTCAAGCATGTCCTCTGCCACATCCAATTCGTAGTCCATCTGTAAACCAAGCCAGAATTGCGGGGACATTTTGAAATACCGGGCAAGTCTCAAGGCAGTATCGGCGGTAATACCTCGCTTCCCCAGGACAATCTCATTGATTCGCCTTGCAGGGACTCCTAATGCCAGGGCAAGCCTGTTCTGGCTGAGTCCCATCGGCTCCAAAAACTCTTTTTGCAGGATTTCCCCGGGATGAATCGGATCAAGTTTCTTTGTTGCCATTTTCTTCTCCTATTCAGTGATAATCAACAATTTCCACTTGAAAAGCATCACTGTCGTGCCATTTGAAGCAAATTCTCCATTGGTCGTTGATTCTTATACTATGCTGCCCAAGCCTGTCTCCCTTGAGCTTATCCAGTCTGTTAGCTGGCGGAACCCTCAGATCATTCAAGTTTTCAGCACGATTTAACATTCTCAACTTTCTCAAAGCCGCTCGCTGCATCGTTTCGGGAAACCTTGAGGACCTCTGCCTTTTAAATATCTTTTCGGCCTCTTTATCCTTAAAGGACCGTATCATATTATTAAGTTACCACAATTAACGTTTAACGTCAACCGTTAAATTTCTTGCAGGGTCGGACAAAGTTAAGCCACTAAAATAACAGCAGAAATTTGAGAATAGGGGCCTGATTTTTGGCTTGGAGCGGCATTTGGGGGGGGAAAATGACGTTGTTAAGCTCCTGATTCATGGAAAATGATTCTATTTATTCGGTCATACGCGCCATGGACTTAGCGCCTCGCGGGTCACTTTGAAGACGTATCCTTCTGCCTGATCTTTCTAGATCCGTCCGAGGCAAACCCATCGATACGCTCAGGGCAAGCTCACTTCCGTTGTGAGGAGGCTTTGGCGATTAGCTCCAGTTTTTTCTTTCTTGCCCACCCTTTGAGCGCTCTCTCCCTTTTGAGGGCGTCAGCTTTTGAAATGGGGCCTTCATAGTACAATGGGGCTGGCTGCCCGTGTTGTCTCATTCTGTTTTCCAAATCGGTGGTGATCCCGACATAAAGTCCCGTCTTCTTCTCAACGATGTAGACCCACCAGTTGTCCATGAGGCCTCCACACAACAAACTCATAACGGGCAGGACTTCCCTCACGAAGGGAGCTTGTCCTGAGAAAATTGGAGGAGGACAAGCTCACAAAGGTTCTCGTCTGCGCAAGAGATCAAAAATTTCAAAGGGGACCATTGAGGTCCCCTTTGAAATTTTGGCTCCCCGGGCAGGACTCGAACCTGCAACCTAGTGGTTAACAGCCACCCGCTACTACCGGTTGAGCTACCGGGGAACCGAGGAATTGTTCTATTTTTAATTTCCTGCTCCTACCGGTTGCTTGTCTATCACCAAGCAGAAGCTATCAAGAATTCAATCTATTCTAATTAAAAATATTAAAAATAACAAATAAAAATGATGTCATTCATGAATCTCCACCTTCTCCTCAGCAGGGACAGGCTCAATTCTCTTCAAAGCTCTCTTTTTTTGCCATGCCATCAACATACCCACCGGACCTGAGAAGACGTAGGCGAGGACGAATCCAAAGAGCACAATCCTTGGTTCCATCACGATGACGATCATCGAGAGCACGACGAACATAAAGGTACTAAAAGGTTTTCGCTTAGCCAGGCCGAGTTCTTTAAAACTGAAATACCGGATGTTCGATACCATCAAAAAGGCCAGGACATAAATCATCACCAGAATGACAATATCCTTGACCCAATCCGTCTCGATCAATCGGAGATAAAGAAGGATGGTCAATGCAATCATTGAAGCCGCAGCCGGGATGGGAAGGCCCTTGAAATATTTTACTTCTCCAGAGGAAGACTGGACATTAAATCGGGCCAACCTCAAAGCCCCGCAGACGACGAAAAGGAAGGCTGCCAGCCAGCCGAATTTTCCATATTCCCTCAAGGCCCAACTAAAGGCGAGCAGGGCCGGCGCAATCCCGAAGGAAACCAGGTCTGCCAAGGAATCATACTGGACTCCGAATTTGGAGGTGGCCCCCGAAAGGCGGGCCACTTTACCATCCAAAATATCAAAGACACATGCCAAGAGAATGGCGACGGCAGCATAGAAAAATTTCTCTTGAAATACGGAGATAATAGCCCAAAATCCACAAAAGAGGTTTCCTGTAGTGAAGAGATTGGGAAGGATGTAAATTCCTCTTCTTATTTTAATGGGTGTTCTTCTCTTTTTCATGCTCGATACCCGATGATCGACTCCCCTCCCTTGACATGTTGTCCGACCCTGACAATGGGTTTGACTGCAGGGGGAAGGTAGAGGTCGACCCTCGATCCAAAGCGGATCAAGCCAAAGATTTCTCCCTTCCTCAAGGTATCGCCTGCCTTGGCATAGCAGACGATCCTTCTTGCCACGAAACCTGCAATCTGGATGAGGAGGATTTTCAACCGATCCTCGGTTTCCAGGATCACAGCATTTTGCTCATTGAGGAGGGATGACTTCTCCACACTGGCCACCAGAAATCGGCCGGGGAGATAACTCCTTTCGAGAACCTTTCCAGAGACAGGCGCCCGATTGAGGTGGACATCAAACAAAGACATAAAGATGCTTACCTTTAAAGTTTTCTCTTTTAAAAAACGGTCTTCCTCACATTCCGCGACATGGATGACCCTGCCATCGGCCGGGGAAAGGATGATGTTCTGAAGGTTCGGAATTTCTCTCCTCGGATTCCTGAAAAAATAAGCGATGAATAGAGACAGAAGTATTCCAAAAAACATCCAGACCTTCCCTCCCATGATTCCAACAATAAGAGTTAAAAGAACCATTGGAATTAAGAAAGGAAGCCCTTCTTTGGCAATGGGCCATTTATTATGTTCCATCATTTTTTCTTCTCTTGAAGCCAACCCATCATGGACCGCAATTTTTTACCGACTTCTTCAATCGGATGCTCAGCCTCTTTCTTCCTCAAGGCGCTGAACATGGGTCGCCCCACCTGATTTTCCAAAATCCATTCCTTTGCAAAACTCCCCGTCTGTACTTCGTCGAGGATCTTCTTCATCTCTTTTCGTGTCTCTGAGGTGATGATTCGCTTGCCCCGTGTCAGGTCGCCGTATTCAGCCGTATCGCTAACGGAATAACGCATGAAAGACATTCCTCCCTCATACATCAAATCCACGATAAGTTTCAATTCGTGAAGGCATTCGAAATAGGCGATCTCCGGCTGATAACCAGCTTCCACCAAGGTATCGAAGCCTGACTTGATCAGTTCGGATACCCCTCCACAGAGGACGGTTTGCTCTCCAAAGAGGTCCGTTTCCGTCTCCTCTTTGAAAGTGGTTTCAATCACACCGGCTCGAGTCGCACCGATCCCTTTAGCATAGGCCAGCGCTGTTTGCTTAGCCTTTTTCGAAAAATCTTGATGGATGGCGAGAAGGGATGGAACGCCGGCTCCCTTGACAAATTCTCTTCGGACTAAATGACCAGGACCTTTCGGGGCGATCATCACCACATCGATTTCTCTGGGAGGGACAATCTGGCCAAAATGGATATTGAATCCATGAGAGAACAAGAGGGTTTTTCCTTTTTTAAGATAAGGTTTCACATCCTGTTCATAGAGCTTCGCCTGGACATGATCCTGGGTAAGGATTTGAATGACATCGGATTGTTTTGCTGCCTCTTCGGCAGTGACCGGTTTGAATCCGTCTCGAAGAGCGAACTGATAGTTTTCACTCCCCTCCCTTTGGGAGACAATGACGTTAAGGCCGCTATCTCGAAGGTTTTGAGCCTGGGCATGGCCCTGGCTTCCGTAGCCGATAATAGCAATCTTTTTTCCTTTCAGATGGTTGAAATTCGCATCCTTGTCATAATAAATTTTCATCCTTTGCTCCTTTTCCTTAGTTAGAAAAACTTCGTATCGGCCATATTAACTTCCAGGTTCTGTTGTAATTTTGCTCCCCCTGATCATGGCCACACGGCCTGTCCTGACCAATTCCTTAATGCCGAGAGGCTTGAGGAGGGCGAGGAGGGCATTGATCTTTTTTTCGTCCCCCGTTACCTCAATTGTGTAGGTTTTAGCTCCCACATCGATCACCTTCCCCCTGAAGATATCGACCACCCTCAGGATTTCCTCCCGCGTCTCAGGAGTGGCTGAGACTTTTACCAAAACCATCTCCCGTTCGACGAAGTCCTTTTCAATGAGATCCACGACCTTGATCACCGGGATCAATTTATTCAGTTGTTTAAGGACTTGTTCGAGGATCTGATCATCCCCGCGGGTGACGATGGTCATGGTCGAGACAGTGGGATCAAGGGTTTCAGCCACACACAGACTCTCGATGTTAAAACCCCTGCCGCTGAAGAGTCCTGCAATTCGGGTCAGGACGCCAAATTCATTTTCAACCAATAGAGTAATAACGTGACGCATAATCCCAAAGCTCCATGTTAGAGGATGGAGGAGCATTTCATTTGAGGAGCACTTTGTTTAAGGCAAAGTTCTTGCCTCAAGTGCAGCGGTCCTCTTACCTCAAGCGAAGCGATCCTCTAACGTTATTTCACACCAGCCTCATCTGGTTAAGCGGCTCTCCTGCCGGGACCATGGGATAGACATTCTCCTCTGGATCGACCACAAAATCGATAATCACAGGCTCGGGAATTGAAAAAGCCTTCTTAAGTATGGGGATGACCTCTTCCGGTTTATTTGCCCTGAAGCCAACGGCTCCATATGCTTCCGCCAATTTGACAAAATCAGGAGAGGTTCCTTCCAGGCAAGATGATGCATACTTCTTCCCGTAGAAGAATTCCTGCCACTGTCTCACCATTCCGAGGTACCCATTGTTTAGGATGACCACCTTGACCGGCATTTGATACTGAACGACAGTGGCCAGTTCCTGAGAGTTCATCTGGAAACTCCCATCGCCTGAAATATCAATGACCAGCTTGCTTGGATAGGCCGCCTGTGCACCCATGGCTGCAGGCAATCCATAACCCATCGTACCCAGTCCTCCCGAGGTGAGCAGGGTCCTCGGTTTGAGGAATGGGAAATACTGAGCCGTCCACATCTGGTTTTGTCCCACCTCGGTGGAGATGATGGCATCGCCCTTGGTCAGTTCATAAATCTTTTCGATGACGTATTGGGGTTTGATGATCTCTTTCTGGTCATAATCCATATTGTGGATTGCCTTGAATTTTTCGATTTGGCGATGCCATTTATCCAGCCCTGCTTTGAAGGAGGAAATATCCTCCTCATCAAAGAGGGGAAGAATCTTTGAGAGGATTCGTTTACAGTCCCCCACAATGGGAAGATCCACTCGCACATTTTTACTGATGGAAGTAGGATCAATATCAATATGAATGATTTTTGCCTGGGGAGCAAAGGCCTCGATCTTCCCGGTCACCCGATCATCAAAACGAGATCCGATGGCGATGAGGAGATCAGACTCCATGACCGTCATATTGGCCCAATAGGTTCCATGCATCCCCAACATGCCAAGAGAGAGAGGATGATTGCCTGGGAAGCTGCCCAATCCCATCAGGGTCATGGTAACAGGGATGCCCAACTTCTCGGAAAAAAGAGTGAGTTCCTTTGAAGCATTTGAAGAAATGATCCCGCCACCGACATAGAGAACGGGCTTTTTAGACTTCAATATGAGCTTTACAGCCCTCTGAATCTGGCCAAGATGTCCTTCATAAGTGGGCTGGTAACCACGGATAAAAACTTTTTCAGGATATTTGAATTCAGTGGAATTGACCAAGGTGTCTTTGGGAAGATCAATCAAAACCGGTCCAGGTCTTCCGCTTCGAGCCACGTAAAAGGCTTCCTTTAAGATTCGGGCTAAATCTTTGATATCCTTAACAAGGTAGTTATGTTTGGTGCATGGCCTGGTGATGCCGATAATATCGGCTTCCTGAAAGGCATCGTTTCCGATCAGAAGAGTAGGGACCTGGCCGGTCATGACAACGATTGGGATAGAGTCCATAAAGGCTGTGGCAATCCCTGTGACCGTATTGGTTGCCCCCGGCCCGGAGGTGACTATGACCACTCCCACCTTTCCTGTCGCCCGGGCATATCCATCTGCCGCATGGACCGCAGCTTGCTCATGTCGGACTAAGACCTGCCGGAATGGAGCGCCTTGAAGTTCATCGAAGAGAGGAAGGACGGCTCCGCCCGGGTAATTGAAAATGAGATCCACCCCTTCTTTCTTTAAACTTTCAATGATGATCTGAGAACCGGTCTTTTTCATAAAAAATTGAAGGAGGAGCGTTTCACTTGAGGATCGCTTCACTTGAGGATCGCTTCGCTTGAGGCTCAAGGCAAAAAATATGTTGCCTCCAACCTCAAGTCCCCTATGGAGTAGGCTTGCCGCCACTCCACAGGGGACGCTCCTCTATCCTCCATCTCTAACGGTATTGCGCCAAAATTTTTTCCATCTGGTCTTTAAGCGCCAGCTTTTTCTTCTTAATGATTTTTACCTCCATCTCATCCTGAGGAGTGAGAAAAGGCTTTTTTTCCAATTCTTCCAATTGTCTTGCGAGTTGACTGTGTGTTTGTTTGACTTTTAAAAATTCTTCATTTTCTCTCATCAGTCTTTCAATCAACTCCTCTTCTTTGGTCGCCATTTTATCCCCCATTCAGAAAATCGCAAAGCGCATAGAGCATAGCGTAACTTTCAAAAACTTAAAGATATTTTTGTGAGTAGTGGGTAACACCCCATCATAATGCATTAGTTTAACAAAAAAACCTAATATAATCAAGTTTGTTTGTCAACCCTTTCGACTGGCTCAGGGTTGACCCTGAGCGGCGCTTCTTTACCCCGTCTTCAAATGCGGGATTTGGCGCCGCCGAACGGGTCAATTGGAATGTGTCTCCTGCCATTTCATTTCAGCTTCTGAAGACCGAACGTAAAGAGGGGTGAAAGTTGACGGGTTTAAACTTTCTCCTTTTTGAAGAAGTTCAGACCCCAATTTTGCCACCATTGATCCATGTGAGACATGGAGAGGAGCAGGCGGGAGGATAGCCAAGGAGGGTAGGAAATTTAGGAGCAAGTCTCCATAAGTTTTTACTCCATCACCGAGGAAGATCGTTTGCTCTTTTATCTTTTCGACAAGGTCTTCTGGCCGAATGGCCTGATAATCAGATAGTCGCTTGAGGAACCTCCCTTCCTCATAACGATAAAAAGCAGTATAGACTTCCTTTTTCCTGGCATCGAGGATCGGACAGATGAGGTACGAGGTGGGTGCGATCTGAGAAGCCAATACATCAAGGGTGGAGACTCCAGCCACAGGTTTTCCAGTGGCAAAGGTCAACCCTTTCACAGCGCTCACTCCGATTCTCAATCCTGTGAAAGAGCCTGGACCGAGGGAGATCGCCCACCCGTCTATATCTTCAATGTTGCAGCGAGCTTCTTTGAGAACAAATTCGATTGCACCAAGGAGTCTTTCAGAATGGGTCACCGGGATCTTGAGGAGGTAATCAGAGATGACTTCTCCGTCATCAATCAATCCTACGCTTCCACACGATGTGGAGGTATCAATTCCCAGAACCTTCATCTCAGAATTTAAATCCTCCCGGGGAAAATATTCGGATCAGGTCGTTGTAGAAGGCGAAGAGCATTAAGAGGATGATGAAGATCAGACCAATCTGTTGGGCTATTTCCATTTTCTTGATACTGAGAGGTTTTCGCAGGATAGCCTCCAATCCTAAGAAGAGAAAGTGACCCCCATCCAGGATAGGGATGGGAAAGAGGTTGATTACTCCGAGGTTGATACTGAGGATCGCCATGAAGAGGGCTAAACTTAATAACCCCCTTTTAGCTTGCTCCCCAGCCATTTGGGCAATCAGAATAGGGCCGCCAATCGTCTTTGCCGGAATTACCCTTTCGATCAATTTGATAATGCTCACCACCGTTAATTTGATCCCAAACCAGGTTTGTGAAAGTCCTTTCCCTATTGCCCTAAAAGGTCCGACCTTCTGAACGACAATTTCATCAAAAGGAGTGATTCCTACGATAAAAACAGGAACCTCTTCTCCAAAGAGATTTTTTTGTGTGGAAGGTTTTGGAGTCACTTTGATGTCAAGGGTCTCACCATCTCGTTTCACCTTAAGGAGGAGGTCCTTCCCTTTGCTGTTTCGGATGACCTGAGAGAGATCGTCCCATTTTGTTATCTCTTCTCCATCAATGGAGAAGACGACATCTCCCTTTTTTAAACCCGCCTGCTCTGCTGGAAGGCCAGGGCTCACCTCTCCTATCTTAGAAGGATAATAAGGAATACCAAAAAGGTTGATGCTGGAGAAGAGCGCTGCAGCGAGAAAAAAATTGAAGAAAGGACCAGCCCCTATGATCAGGGCACGCTTCCAAATCGGCTGCGCCCAAAAAGAGCGATGACGTTCTTCTTCCTTTACTTCCTCATTGGGATCCTCTCCCAATGGTTTGACAAATCCACCTAATGGGAAGACTGCAATTTGATATTCTGTTTCTCCAATCTTTTTTCCAATCAGTTTGGGTCCAAACCCTAATGAAAATTTTAAAACCTTTACTCCCATTTTTTTTGATATAATGAAATGTCCTAATTCGTGAACAAAAATGAGAATACCCAATACAATAGCCGTTGAAACGATGGTTAGTAACACGCTTTACCCCTTTCTATCATCACCTTCAACCTTTCCCTGGCCCAGTGATCGGCCCTCAGGATATCTTCAATGGTATGAACGGACTTTACCTCATGTTCTTCCATCACCCTCTGGAGGAGGATAGGGATTTCTGTAAATTTGAGAGATCCTTCCAGGAATGCACTCACTGCCACTTCATTGGCCGCATTGAGGATGGCGGGCATGGTCTCCCCGGTCTCGATGGATTGATAGGCCAATTTGAGGCAAGGGAATTTTTGTGGATCAGGAGGAGAAAAAGTGAGGGCTTCACTTTTTGAAAGGTCCAGAGGAGGCAACTTTAGATTGAGTCGTTCAGGGAAGGAAAGAGCATAGGAGATTGGGATCTTCATATCCGTAATCCCCATCTGGGCGACAATGGAGCCATCGATAAATTCAACCATCGAATGAACGACGCTCTGAGGATGGATGAGGACAATAATCTTTTCAATTGGAATATTGAAAAGCCAGTGGGCCTCGATGACCTCTAAACCTTTGTTCATCAGTGAGGCAGAATCGACGGTGATCTTCTTCCCCATCTCCCAGTGAGGGTGGTTGAGGGCTTCTTTTGCCGTAACATCATGAAGTCTGGAAAAGGGAAGGTTGAGGAAAGGTCCTCCCGATGCAGTGAGAATGAGGCGATGGACATCTTCCTTCCGGTGGCCGAGCAATGCCTGGAAGATGGCGCTGTGTTCACTGTCCACCGGTAGAATTTGAACATGATTCCGTTTTGCCTCTTCCATCACAATCTTTCCTGCCATGACCAAAGGTTCTTTATTGGCCAGGGCAATGGTTTTTCCGGTCTTGATGGCGGAGAGGGTAGGGATGAGACCGACTGCGCCCACGATGGCAGAAACGACCTGATCGACCTCCGGATGGGTGGCTACCCGAATGAGTCCCTCCACCCCATGGACGATTTCAACGGGTACGTTAGGAAGTTCTCTTTGAAGGGCCTCTGATAATTCTTTATTGAGAACTGAGACGATCTTCGGCCGAAACTGAAGGATTTGTTGTTTGAGAAGCTGTGTATTGAGGCCGGCAGAAAGGCTGATCACCTCAAATCGTTCTGGAAATTGATTGACGATATGAAGGGTATTGACGCCAATCGAACCTGTTGAACCCAGGATAGACAAACGCTTCATGGAGTCTCCTTCAAGAGATAGAGGAGGGAGTAATGAAGGAAAGGGGCGGAGAAGAGGAAACTATCTATTCGATCCAGCATGCCTCCATGACCCGGGATGAGAGTTCCCGAATCCTTTACCTGAGCGCTTCGCTTCAGCAACGACTCCGTAAAATCTCCCAATTGGCCAAAAATCCCTAAGCCGATGGCCAAGAGGATACAATGTCCCTTTTCTAAATGGGGGATGAACAACAGGGAGAAGGCAAGGGCCACGATGATGGAGCCGACAATCGCCCCCCCCAATCCCTCAAAGGTTTTATTCGGACTAATCTTGGGGTAGAGTTTGTGCCTTCCCAAGAAGGAGCCACTCAGCAAGGCAGAGATATCCCCAGCCCAGATTGTTGCGATGAGAAAGAGCACCCATATCCTTCCATTCGTCATGTTCCGAATGACTGAGACATAAGCGAGAAGAAATCCGATAAAGAGAATTCCAAAGAGGATGATCCCCATCTTTGAGATGGTAGACGAGAGATCCTTTGAAGTGGCCATAAAGAGGATGGAAAGAATGAGGAGTGCCAGGACAAAGAACGGAGAAATTTCTTTCAAATCTCCAAAGGAAATGATAATCGAAAGGATCAGCCCCAGTCCTATTCCCACCGCGCGTTCAATCCATTTGGAGTGAGGAAGGGCAAGGTTGTAATACTCTCGGAGTCCGAAAAAACTGGCCAGGAGCACCATGAGGTGGAGAACAGCAGGACGTCCCAGGGCGATCAAAAGGACAACCGGAGGGACCATGAAAAATGCCATCCATACCTTTCTCTTTTCTATTTTCCCCATACAAGCCCTTTTGAATCGTGGATTTCAGATTGCATAGTGTAGATTAAATCCGAAATCCGAATATCGAAATCCGAAACAAATCCAAAATTCGAATTTCAAAATCCAAAACGGCTTTTACTTGTTTGGGTCATTTGAATTTTGATAATTCGTGCTTGTTTCGAATTTCGTGCTTTGAATTTAGAATTTCTTATATTATTCTTCTCTCCCATTCAATTGTTCGCTGGTCAGACCGAACCTTCTCTCTCTGGACTGAAAATCAGCGATGGCTTTCAGAAGTTCTTTACGATCGAAATCCGGCCATAGGGTGTCGGTGACGTATAACTCAGTGTAAGCGATCTGCCAAAGAAGGAAGTTGGAAATGCGAAATTCACCGCTTGTCCGAATGAGAAGGTCTGGGTCGGGTATCCCATGAGTCCAGAGATATTCCGGGAAATGTTGTACCGTGATCTCCTCTGGTTTGATTTTGCCCTTTTGGAGATCAGAGGTTATTCCTTGAACAGCGTGGAGGATTTCTGAACGGCCGCCATAACTCAATGCTAAATTGAGAATCATTCCGTCACAGCGTTCAGTTTTTTTCATCGTCTCTCGCAGGGTCGTTTGGACATCAAGAGGAAGATCTTCGATGCGACCGATGACATTGAGTCGAATATTATTCTGAACCATCTCCTCATACTCTTTCAGAAGGTATTCCTTCAGTAGATCCATCAAGGCATTCACCTCCTCCGCTGGCCTCTTCCAATTCTCGATGGAAAAGGCGTAGAGGGTTAATACCTTGATTCCCAATTCCCGGCAAGCCGTGACGACCTCCCTGACGGCATGAACTCCTTTGATATGACCGCTGATTCGGTTGAGGAACTTTTTTTTGGCCCAGCGACCATTTCCATCCATGATGATCGCGATATGATGTGGAAGTTTTTCCTTATCGATTTCTTCCATGATTTAAGAACCTTTTGAGGCCGGCGCAAAAAGCCTTTTTGAGTTAATAGTTTTATCTATTAAAGTTAGCATATTGAATACTGATTTTCAATCAGTGATTGATGAAGTGATTGATGAAGAATGGATGGAGGATTTGGAAGATTTAAAAGATAAAGGGGGGAAGGAGATAAATCAGAGTGTCATCCCCCCTTGGGTCTTATTTTTCTACAATCGCTTCGACAGGACATACCTCAAAGCAGCTTCCGCATTCGGTACATTTCTCTTCGTTGATCACATAGGGCTCCCCTTCTTCAATGGCTTCAGCAGGGCATTCTTCCGCACAGGTCCCACAAGCCACGCATTCTTCTGTAATCACGTAAGCCACTGGCATCACCCCCTTTACCCCGTTAGAAAGCCCCGCTGCTTGCCCCGTGTGAAGCTTCGCTTCTATCGGGGCTTGCAGCGGGGATGAACCCCGTCAAAGATTTTCTAACGGGGTTTACCATTAAGAGATTTCTAAAATTTCTTTTTCCTTGGCCGTGAGAACGCCATCCACTTTCTCTATAAATTGGTCTGTGGATTTTTGTACCTTTTCCATCCATTGGTGAAGCTGGTCCTGAGAAATTTTTTTATTTTTCTCCAATCCCTTCAACTGCTCGTTAGCCTCCCGTCGAATATTTCGAATCGCCACTTTTGCCCCTTCGGCCATCTTCCTGACCACCTTGACCAGTTCCTTCCGACGTTCCTCTGTCAGTCGTGGGATGTTGATGCGGATGATCTTCCCATCACTCGCGGGGGTTACCCCGAGTTCTGATTTAAGGATGGCCTTTTCAATTTCACCGATGACGGAGGTATCCCAGGATTGAATGGTGATGAGCCTGGGTTCAGGGACGGACAAGGTGGCCATCTGGTTAAGTGGGGTTGGCGTCCCATAGTAATCCACTCGGATATCATCGAAGAGGGCGAGGGAAGCTCTGCCCGTCCTGATTTTATTCAAATCCGTCTTGAGGGAGGAGAGGGTTTTTTCCATCTTGGCAACGGTTTCTGTATAAGTCTTCTCATCCATTGTTCATCCCCTCACTTTCGTTCCTATCCTTTCTCCCAAAACGACCCTTTTAACATTTCCCTTTTTCTTCAAATTGAAGACAATGATAGGAATCTGGTGGTCCATGCAGAGAGAAATAGCTGTGGCATCCATGACTTTTAATTGTTTCTTGAGAACATCGAGATAGGCGAGTTCATCATATTTGCGGGCATGCTTATGAAGCAGTGGATCTACATCATAGACGCCATCAACTTTCGTGGCCTTGAGAATAACCTCTGCCCCAATTTCCATGGCTCGAAGTGAAGCTGCGGTATCGGTGGTGAAATAAGGGTTTCCTGTCCCCCCTGCGAAGATTACCACCCGGCCTTTTTCCAGGTGGCGAATCGCTCTCCTTCGAATGTAGGGCTCAGCGACCTCCCGCATTTCAATGGCTGTTTGGACTCGCGTTTGAACATCAATCTTTTCCAGAGCGCCCTGAAGAGCAATGCCGTTCATGACAGTGGCCAGCATTCCCATATAGTCTGCAGAGACCCGGTCCATTCCCTTTGAACTTGCCGCCATCCCCCGAAAGATATTGCCACCGCCGATGACAATGGCTACCTCCACCCCCAGATTTTTCACCTCTTTGATCTCTTGAGCAATCTGCTGGATGACAGCGGGATCAATTCCGTATTCTCCTTCGCCGGTTAGCACCTCACCGCTTAACTTCAGGAGGATTCTTTTATATTGGGGTCTTTTCATGGAGGAGCAAGCGTTTATGTCAATGGGTTCACTTTCCTGCCCGATCCTGATATTTCGTGGACGGGAACTTCTTCTACTTCATTGAGGAGGCGCAGGGTGGTGATGACCGGGAAGATAACCCTTCACCCAGTTGAAACCTTGCAAACCGACGGATCGAAATGTTTTCCCCGACCTTGGCGATCATGGCATCAAGCAATTCCTTAATCGTGAGATCGGAGTCCTTGATATAGGTCTGTTCTATAAGGCAAACCTCAGAATAGAACCTCTCCATTTTGCCTTCGATAATCTTATCGATAATCTTTTGAGATTTTCCTGCATCCAGGGCTTGAGTTCGGTAGATCGCCCCCTCCCTTTCCAAAACCTCTTCCGGGATTTCTTCCCTCCTGATGTATTGAGGATTGGCCGCGGCGATATGCATGGCGATATTTTTTACAAAAGTTTTAAAATCTTCTGCCTTGGCCACAAAATCGGTTTCACAGTTGATCTCGACCAGGACTCCCATCTTCCCACCAGCATGAATGTAGGAGGAGACGAGACCCTCGGTCGCAATTCGGCCTGCCTTCTTTGCGGCGGTGGCCAATCCTTTTCTCCGGAGGTAATCGATCGCTGTTTCCATATCTCCTTTGGCCTCTTGAAGGGCTGTTTTGCAGTCGATCACCCCGGCCCCCGTCCTCTGCCTTAAGTCTTTTACCAATTCAACAGAAATTTCCATTCGATTCTATTCCTCCTCGACTACCTCAGCCACTTCTTCACCATGTATCTCTTCTGAGGGCTCAACTTTTTCCGCCCTCTCTTTTTCTTCTTTGGCTCCCTCCATCTGGAGTTGTTTTTCATAAATCTGTTTTCCCTCAACGACCGCATCCGCCATTTTAGATGTAAAAAGGTTAACCGCGCGGATCGCATCATCATTTCCCGGGATAATGTAATCCAATTCTTCGGGATTACAATTGGTATCGACAATGCCGATGGAGGGGATGCCAATTTTTCGAGCTTCCCTCACGGCAATCCTTTCCTTTTTAGGATCCACGACAAAGATGGCCCCAGGAAGTCGATCCATATTTTTGATGCCCCCCAGGGATTTCTCCAACCGAGTCCTCTCTTTCTCTAGTTCCAAGACCTCTTTTTTCGGAAGGAGATTGTAAATCTCTTCATTCTTCATCGCCTCAAGTTTATTCAATCGGTCAATGGATCGCTTAATCGTCTGGAAATTGGTCATCATTCCTCCCAACCAGCGATGATTCACATAGAACATTCCACAGCGGGTGGCCTGCTCACTAATCGTTTCCTGTGCCTGCTTCTTTGTCCCGATGAAGAGGATATATTCCCCCTTGGCAACGATATCCCGAACGAATTGATAGGCTTCCTTGAAGAGCTGGACAGTCTTCTGGAGATCAATGATATAAATTCCATTTCTTGCCCCAAAGATATATGGTTTCATTTTGGGGTCCCAGCGTTTTGTCTCATGGCCGAAATGAACCCCAGCCTCCAGAAGTTTCTTCATCGTTACCGCGGCCATCGAGCCCTCCATTTCTTTTCCATTTCTCCTCCTTTGGATGAAAATATGCGAATTAAAATCAGTTAACATATGATTCGGTATTTTGCAAGAGAAAAAACTCACGAAATCCCGATCGATGTTCGATGAGGCCTTTGATTGCCACAAAACAAACTACAATTTTTTAATTTGGTTTGTCAAATCAACAAGTTGAAACATTAACACCTCATTTCGGAATGATTTTTATCATCTGATATGATCCTCGAATCTTTTATTGTAAATCTTAGAATTCCAAATAGAGGAAAATCATATCCCTTTTGACATAAGTCAATGAAATTTGTCTCGTAGAGTGGAATAATAGGTTTTAGGAGGGGAAAAATATGAAGTGTCCGGGGCAGGATATGAGATTTTGGAAACCGGGAGATATTTTTGACACACAATGTACAAAATGTGGGCGAAGGGTGGAGTTCTTCAAAGATGAGGTGAGGCGTAAGTGCCGTTGCGGGCATGAAATCGTCAATCCCAAATTGGATTTTGGTTGTGCCCAGTGGTGTCCCTATGCCGAACAGTGTGTCGGCCCATTGCCCGAAGAGGTAAAAGAAAGGCAAAAAGCAGGGCAGAAGGATTTATTTGCAAAGAAAATTTAAGGGGTGGTTCGATTTTGGGATACCAATTTTTTCAAGGTCAGGGCGTTTTGGATAGCGAAGCCATAAATATCGTTGTTGAAATAGACGAATACGATCTTGTCTTTTTTTCTCCAATCTAAGATTTTTTCTCCCCATTGTTTTAATTCTTTATCCGAATAATTAGAGCCATAGAGCACTTCACCACCGTGAAGGCGAAGATAGATAAAGTTGGAGGTTGTTTTCTCTATAAAAGGAAGGCCTGAACCGTGGGCGATGCAAAAGGCAAAATGAAATTCTTCCAATATCCGAAAAGCCTCGTTGCAGAACCAGGATTCATCTCTGAACTCAAAGGCATGACGATGAAGTTTAGAATGAGGGAGGGTTGAGAGAAGGACACAGAATTCCTCCAGTCTCTCTTTCTGGAATTTGAATCGTGGGGGGAGTTGCCAGAGCACCACTCCCAATTTCTCTTTCAATGGTGACGCATGGTCAAAAAGAAGAGAAAGGGGTTCTCTGCAATCCTTTAATCGTTTGATGTGGGTGATGAACCGGCTCCCTTTGACAGCAAAGAGAAAGCGCTTCGGTGTCCGTTTATACCAGCCTTCAAAGACCTCTTTTTTAGGGAGGCGATAAAAGGAGACATTCAACTCTACTGTATTAAAACATTCGGCGTAGAATTCAAGCCACTTTTTCTGGGGAAGGTCAGAAGGATAGAAGACCCCATTCCACCAATGGGGATAGTTATAACCGCTGGTTCCGATGTAAATCATAATTTAAAAGGGTTCGAGGATTCGAGGGTCCGTGGGTTCAAGTATTTTCCTCCCGGGATTTTCACTCGACCCCTTGAATCCTTGACTCCTATCCGCATGGACCTTTGATCCTTTGATTAATGATAGTATTTTTTGTCTCCCGGCCTTTTTTGGGACCACTTCCGTTTGTAATATTCACGACGAATTTTTTGCCGGATTGTTGGATAGGCCATATAGAAGATGCCGAAGATAAGGCCACCCAAATGGGTCAAGTGAGCGACGCCCCCTCCAGTTCCTCCCATCGAAGAAAAAAATTCAATCAGACCAAAGATGATGACAAAGTATTTGGCAGGGATAGGAAAGAGAAAATAGATTAAGATGGGACGATTAGGGAAAAGCCACCCGAAGGCGAGAAGTATTCCATAGATGGCTCCCGAGGCTCCGATCACAGGGATGAATTGAAATGGGTTAAAAACAACAGTACAAATTCCTGCACCGATTCCGCAGAAGAAGAAATAAAAAAGGAATTTTTTTGATCCCCAGTAATTTTCTAATTCTCCGCCAAACATCCAAAGGGCCAAGAGGTTGAAAAGGATATGAGAGAATCCTCCGTGGAGAAAAATGTAAGTAAAGAGTTGCCATAGAAAATATTTCTTCCAAACCAGAATGGGAACCAAACCGAAGTATAACTCGATCCTACCGCTAACCAACATTTGAAGAAGAAAGACAGCTCCCATGATGATCATCAAATTCTTGATGACGGGTGTCAAACCATATCCGAATGAAAAACGGTAGCGATAATAGGTCATTTTTGTTCCTCGTCACTCCGTTTGAAAAGTCTGAACTTCTAATAAAGTCATTGCGTCATAGGGGCATTGAGTCTTAGGGTATTAGCTCCTTACTCTAAACTTATAACTCATAACTTTCAACTCTCAACTCTTCTTGAACCATTCCCCCTGGCATCCTATTCCTCAATCCCACCATCCCCCCCTTTAGTAAAGGGGGGAGAGGGGGGATTAAAACGGATTCGATACTTCTTCATTTTATATCGGAGAACCCTCTCACTGATGCCAAGGCTCTCAGCGGCCTTTGTCTGAACCCCCTGATGCTGATGGAGGGCCTTGAGGATGGAGCCTCTTTCAATCTCCTCCAAAGATTCGGGGAGGCTCTTTTCTTTTTTGGGAGATCCCCATAGCTTCTCAGATTTTTCCTCTTTGAGGTGGAAAGGAAGGTCTTGGGTCGTGATGATCTCTGCGCGGCAAAGGACTACTGCCCGTTCAATGAGGTTCTCCAGTTCTCTGACATTTCCAGGATAAGGGTAACGGAGGAGAAGAACTCTTGCCTCTTTAGAAATATCAGAGATTGATTTCTGATTCTCTTTTGAATATTTTTTTAAAAAATAGTCGATCAGAAGAGGAATATCGTCTCTCCTTTCTATCAGGGGGGGGAGGGTGATCGAAATCACATTAAGTCGATAGTATAGATCCTCTCTAAAGAGTCCTTTCTTAATCGCCTCCTCAAGATTTCGATGGGTAGCAGTGATCACCCTCACATCGGTCTTGAGGCTGAGATTTGATCCCAGCCGTTGGAATTCTTTCTCCTGTAAGATTCTCAGAAGTTTCACTTGGGTGCTCGGTGAGAGGTCTCCAATCTCATCGAGAAAGATGGAACCGCCGTCTGCCTCTTCGAATCGGCCGATCCTTCTCTGGATAGCCCCCGTGAAAGCTCCTTTCTCATGACCGAAGAGTTCACTTTCAAGGAGGGTTTCGGGGATCGCAGCACAACTCACCTTCACCCAGGGCTTTTCAGAGCGAGGACTTGCATAATGAATGGCATTGGCAATCAGCTCTTTTCCTGTTCCGCTCTCCCCCCGGATGAGGATAGTGGCTTGACTGGGCGCTACCCGAGCCACCAGCCCCATGACCTCCTCCATCTTTGGGCTTCCGTAGACAATATGGGTAAACGCATAGCGCTCCTGAAGTTGGGCTTTCAGCTCCTTATTCTCTTTTATGAGGGTGGATCTCTCGATCACTTTTTGGAGCATGAGGAGGAGTTCATCCAAATCGATGGGTTTGGTGAGATAGTCCAGAGCCCCTTCTTTCATCGAGGCCACGGCTGTCTCCACTGTTCCATAGGCCGTCATCATGACCACAGGAAGGTCTGGATAGAACATTCGAATCTCTTGGAGCGTTTGGAGACCATCGAGTTCGGGCATTTTATAGTCGACCAAGGCAATATCGAAAAAATCCCCTTCAAGTTTCTGAAGAGCTTCCCTGCCATTGGCTACGGCTTCGACAGAGAAACCTTCCTTTTTTAAAAACCCTTCTAAAAGGTCCCTTTGGTTTTTTTCGTCCTCAGCAATGAGTATTCTGGATTTCTCCATTTTGTTTTATAGATTAACTCGGGACTCCTGTACGGAACGGTTTCAAACCGTTCCCTACTGAAATTAAATCGGCAGTGTGACCATTACCCTGGTTCCAGACCCCACTTGACTTTCTATTTTCAATTGGCCACCATGGGCTTCAATAATTCGATGGGCAATCGGAAGCCCCAACCCTACTCCTTTCTCTTTTGTCGTATAGTAATAATTGAAGATTTTCTCCATCTGTTCCGGTGGAATTCCGGGACCTGAATCTGAAATGATTACCTCCACGCTTTCCTTTAAGGATTTGGTTTCAATCCGAAGGGTCCCTCCTTGTCCCATGGCCTGCATTCCATTCTTCATAATATTGATAAAGGCTTGTGTCAACCTCTCAGGATCAATTTTGAGGAGAGGCAGGTCTAAAGGAATTTCTGTCTGAAGGGTGATCCCCAGAGAAGAAGCCTCTTCCTGAAAAAAGGTAACTAAATTTTTCAGAAGATCTTGGAGGGGAGATTTTCTTAGATTGAGTTGAAAAGGCCTGGAGAGGGTCAGAAACTGTTCGATGATTTCATTGACCCTTCTGATCTCTTTAAGGATCAACTCCATGAAAGAAATATACTCTTCTTTTTTGGATTCATCTGTAGGAAGAAATTCTCTCTTGAGCCTCTGGAGCCCCATGCCCATGGCATTGAGAGGGTTTCGAATCTCATGGGCGACGCCAGCGGCTAAATGGCCAAGGGACGAAAGTCTCTCTGCCAATTGAATGCGATCCTCCAATTCTTTCATTTTTCTAAGATGCCGGTTCTGGTTGACCCATATCAGAGTGATCGCAGAAATCCCCAAGATGAGGAAAATGAAGACCGATAGGGCAACGTACTTCTTGATCTGGCTGAGAACAGGTTGGATTTCCTTTGGGGAGTATCCAATTCGGATCAGACCCAAGGTTTTGTCCTTCAGGGAGAAAGATTTTACCACCTCAAAGATTTCCTCTCCTTTGATAGACTGATAGCGCCGGTAAAGAACCCGGTTGCTTAGGAGGGAATTTCTTAAGAAGGAGTCCTCCTCCTTTCTTCCAATGAAGGTTGGATCCGTATGAGCGAGGGTGTTGAGAGAAGTATCTTGAACAGAGATATAGAGGATGCCCTCTCTGAGACCGATATCAGAAATCGCCCTTTGAATGGCGAATTTTCGGAAGAGTCTTTTCATCTGTTCTCCATTGAGGTAGAGAGCGATGATTCCTGGATTCACCCTCCTCCAGATGGCAATCGAGAACAAGTGGTCTTCCGACAGGGATTTGCCAAAAAGGTCAATGGCGACTGGATGTTTCTTCTCGATCAATTCCCGAAGAAGAAGTTTTTTTTCGGTAGAAGAAAATGGAGAGGGCCATCCCCTGAGCGGGTTCCCCTTGGAATCATAGATTTCGATCGAAGTGATTTGGTATTGGCCAGCGAGGGATTGGAGGTCAGAAAAATTCAGAGGTTTTTCTCTGTCGGTTTGATCCGCCCTGTGGATAGCCTCCAGAAGGTATTCGGCAATGGAATCCTCCAGGCCGAAAAAGAGTCCTGAAACAGGAGGGCTGAAAGAATGTTTCCCGGGTCCACTTTCCATCCATTGGAGGGAGGTGAGGGTTTCTTGGATATTCTTCTCGAAGTGTTGAATGAGAACGATCGCCTCTCTTTCCAATAAAAGATAGAATCCATTTTTGGTTCGATTGATTTCCAAAAGTCCATTGATGATGAGAATGATGAGAATAATTCCAGAAAGGATCCCCAGGTAGATGGGGGAAAAGCTTCTCCTTATCTTCATCTCATGCTTGAACAAAATACACCCTGTCCTTTTTTCTCCCCGGATCAGCCCGTTGAAAGAAAAACCTATTTAGGAGACATAGGTCCCATTGGGCCCATTCCAGGCATCATTTGTCGGAAACGAGGAAACTCTTGCTCCGGACACCAGGCTTTTAGTTGTTCAGGGTTTAAAAGGTTTCTGACCTTGATCAGATATTCGATGGCCTTCTCCTCCTGTTTGGACTGGATTTCAATAATCTCTAAAGTTTTTCCACGAATGGTTTCAGCCCTCACGGTCGGATTGATGAGTAATTCACGGAGTTCGAGGTTCTTTGTAAAGAGCTCAAGTCGAAGAAGTTGAGCTTCCCGGAAGTAGGACTGCTGTAAAAGATCAAGGTTTTTCATCTGTTCCTGGGAGAGATTGAATTCTGATACTCTCCTACATGGACCTTCTCCTCTCCACTTTCTCATTCCCTTCCCTGAAGGTTGTGAAAAGGAGAAAGATGCGGTAAGGATAAAAAGAAAACAGAAAATGAGTGTTTTTATTTTAATCTTCATGGTTCCCCACCAGTGATCCAATCCCAAAACATCGGGATTCCATATCCTAATCTATTCATTTTAAAACATATCGAAATGGTTTTAAAAAGTCAAACCTTCGACTCCTCAGCATAAATGCTGGGCCTTGCCTTGGGCCGGAGCTCCGGCTGAGGGCTCAGGTTTGACCCTGAGCTTGGGCTTTAGGAGAGATGCTCCGTCGAATGGGTCAAAAATAAAAGGGGAAGGCTAATACCTTCCCCTTTTATTGGGGTAGAGGAGGGTTGGGATTACTCCATCATTCCATAACCGCGACCCGCTCCAGGGCCATAGCCCATCTTGTGGCCGCGATCAAAACCAGGACCCATTCCACAACCTGGCCCAAAATTAGTAATCTGTTCAGGCGTGAGGAATTTTCGAGCTTCCAACCTCATTTGGACAGCTTTATCCCTCATCTGATTTTGAAGGTCTCTCAATTCTTTCTCCTTATCGAGAATCGCTTTGGATTCAGCCTTTGGATCAGTCCATAAAGACTGAAGCTCCAGCTTCTTGGTCACCATTGCACCGATCAGTTTTGCATTTTCCTCTCTGAACTTTCGGCGCAATTCCTGGAATTTGGTCTTCTGCTCGGGAGTCAAGGGATAGTCTTTTACAGGCCCCCAAGATTCGTGCATCCCTCTATGTCCAGGACCAAAACCCGGTCCTTGAGCATAAGCATAGGTCATACCTAAAACCACGACTGCCACCAATCCTAATACGACGATCGTTTTTCTCATCTTTTTCACCTCCTTTCATCTGCCAATGTTTTAATTTAGGAGCAAGACCTATGCCAATTCGTTTTTTTCGATGTCATTCATTTCCTCGACATGATGATTTATTCAAAATTTTCAAAGGGTTCAATTAGTTTTAGAAATTGGATAAATTTAGCTTTCATAGAAATTGATTTCTGAAGATTCAACTTCAAACAGGAAAGACTTGTCGATAGTTATTAAGACGAATAATGTTTCTTATCGGTTTTAATAAATAACGTGCAGAAAACCCTTACCAGGGAGCAATGGGAATTCAATAGGTTAAGAACGCTCACCATGCCTGCCTGCGATAGACAGGAACAAAAAACCTTATATTTTAGGATTCGACAATTTTGGCGATCTTTTCGACAAGAATTTCCTATGAAAAAGACGCTACCTATTAAAATTGAAGGAATGTTGTTCATCGATTGGATGAGAGGTCATAAAATTTCCCTTGAAAAAGAGAAGGAGAAAAGGTAGAAAAAATAATAGAAACAGTTTGTAGGGTTTCTAAAATTTGGAATAAAAGGGGGTCACGATAATGGCTCAGAATGAGAAGATTAATCCTTTTGAGATGGCGAAGAAACAAGTTGATATTGTGGCCAAATATTTAAATCTGGATTCCGGATCAATAGAGAAATTAAAAAATACGAAGAGGGAGTTGATCGTCCATTTTCCTGTTCAGATGGATGATGGGAAGCTCAAGATCTTCACAGGGTATCGGGTCCAGCATAATGTGGCGAGGGGCCCTGCCAAAGGCGGAATAAGGTACCACCCCGATGTCGATCTCGATGAAGTAAGGGCTTTAGCCATGTGGATGACCTGGAAGTCTGCTGTGGTCAAAATTCCTTTTGGAGGGGCGAAGGGTGGGGTTCAATGTAATCCCAAGGAGATGTCACTTCACGAAATAGAGCATTTGACAAGGAGATTTACCTGGGAAATCTCCATGATGTTGGGCCCTGAACAGGATATTCCTGCTCCAGATGTCAATACTAACCCCCAGGTGATGGCCTGGATCATGGATACGTTCAGTATTTTAAAAGGCTACTCAGTCCCGGGTGTGGTGACAGGCAAGCCCATTGAGTTAGGAGGATCTCTGGGAAGATTTGAAGCCACGGGCAGGGGAGTGGTGATTACTTCTCTTGAGGCATTGAAATATTTAAAAATACCGATTGAAGGAGCCAAGGTGGCGATCCAGGGATGTGGCAATGTCGGAGGCATTGCTGCGATGCACTTTGATCGCCTGGGGGCAAAGGTCATTGCCATCAGCGATTCACAAAAAGGGCTCTATAATGAGAATGGACTGGATGTGAAGAGAGCCTTGGAATACAAAGCAAAATATAAATGTTTTGTTTGCGAGACAAAAAATGAAACCGAGATCACCAATCAAGAATTATTAGAGTTGAAATGCGATGTCCTGGTGCCCGCTGCGATAGAAAGTCAGATCATAGAGAAGAATGCTCCTCGAATCAAAGCGAAAATTATCGCCGAAGGAGCGAATGGACCGACCACCCCGGAGGCGGATGAGATTTTGAATGACAAGGGAGTTTTCATTGTTCCTGACATCTTAGCCAATGGAGGAGGAGTGACGGTCTCCTATTTTGAATGGGTTCAAAACCTTCAGGAGCTCATCTGGAGTGAAGAGGAGGTGTTGGACCGATTGACCCGGATCATGCAGCGAGGTTTCAAAGAAGTTCTGGATATCTCGCTTTCTAAAAAAATCCCCATGAGAGCAGCAGCCCTTGTACTGGGGATTGGAAGGGTGGCTGAAGCCTCGAGACTCAGAGGACTCTATCCATAACAAAAGATCAATGGACATTGATCATTGATCATTGCAAATTGATCATTGAAGTTAGAAGGATAAAAAGATGGAATATGGATATCCAAAAGGACATATCTTTTATCGAAAGTTAGGGCGGATCTATCCTTTAATCACTCACGGAGAAGGAATCTATCTTTATGATGAGAAGGGGAAACGTTATATTGATGGGTCTGGTGGTGCGTTGGTCGTAAACATTGGCCACGGGCAGAAAGAGATTCTCCAAAGCATGGCAGACCAGATGGGCAAGGTGGGATATGTCCATGGAACCCAATTCACCACCCAGTCCATTGAGGAATATGCAGAAGCTTTAGGAAAGATTCTGCCAGAGGGATTGGAGAAGATCTATTTCCTCTCAGGAGGCTCAGAAGCGGTTGAGGCAGCCATCAAATTGGCCAGGCAATACTGTTTGGAATCCGGCCAATCGCAGCGATGGCGAGTGGTTGCCCGATGGCACAGTTACCATGGAAACACCCTTGGAGCGCTTTCTCTGACAGGACGGGTGGGGGCGAGAAGGCCTTACCTTCCTCTATTGATGGATTTCCCCCATTTTCCACCCCCCTATTGTTATCGGTGTCCTTTCGGTCTCACCTATCCTGAGTGTGAGTTGGAATGTGGGAGGGCCTTGGAAAATGTGATCCAACTGGAGGGGCCAGAAACGATTTCCGCTGTGATCTTAGAACCTATTATCGGAGCAACCATTGGAGCGGTTGTTCCACCTGATGGATATCTTTCATTGATCAAAAAGACCTGTGAGCGATACGGAATCCTTTTGATCGATGATGAGGTGATGGCGGGAATGGGAAGGTCCGGGAAATGGTTTGCAGTGGAACATTGGGAAGTTCAGCCAGACATCATGGTCTTGGGGAAAGGGATGAGCGGAGGTTATTTTCCACTTTCGGCTATGATCACCAAGGCGGACATAGTCGATCTTCTGAAAGAACGAACTGGCGGTTTTGTCCATGGCCATACCTTTTCGCATCATCCCGTGGCCTGCGCTGTCGGCCTGGCTGTACTCCAGCTCATCCATGAGAAAAAGCTTGTCGAGCAGTGTGTCAGACGAGGAGAATATCTGCTCAAGAGATTAAAGGAATTGAAGGCCTTTCCCTTTGTAGGGGATGTGCGGGGAAAAGGATTGATGACCGCAATCGAATTTGTTAAAGATCAAAAGACCAAAGAGCCTTTCCCGAGAACAGGCAGATTTACAGAGAAGGTGGTCGACCTGGCTTTTGAGAATGGCCTCGTCCTCTATCCTGGTACCGGTTTTGTCGATGGGGTGAATGGCGATATGGTGATGGTGGGTCCTCCTCTGATCATTGAAGAGGGTCAGATTGATGAGATCATGGAGATTCTAAAAAAGACTTTTTCTCAAATGAGTTAATGATACGAAACATTGAAACAGGAGGTTCGTGATGTATGGATGGAGAGGGAAAGTTCTTCGGGTTGATCTAAGCCGAAAGGAGATACGCGAAGAGAAATTAGATCCCCAGGTGCTCAAAGATTTTGTCGGTGGAAGAGGCGTTGGGATATATTACTTGATTCGTGAGATGGACCCACTTTCCGATCCATTGGGAGATGAAAACCTCTTGATCATGGCCGCAGGGCCTTTGACCGGGACACGTGCACCCACAGGGGCACGATATATGGTCATGACTAAATCCCCCTTGACGGGTGCAGTCACGTGTTCCAATTCGAGTGGGTTTTTCCCTGCCGAGTTGAAGAAAACCGGTTTGGACATGATCATCTTCCACGGCAAAGCTCAGGAACCCGTATACCTTTGGATCTATGGAGACCATGCCGAGCTTCGTCCAGCATCCCATCTCTGGGGGAAAAGCACCCATGAGACTCATGATGCCCTGTTGTCTGAGGCCGATTTAAAAGCTCGAGTGGCATGTATTGGGCCAGCTGGGGAGCGGATGGTGCGTTTCGCATCCATCATGAATGATCGAGATCGGGCAGCTGGCCGATCCGGTGTGGGAGCGGTTATGGGCTCCAAAAGACTAAAGGCCGTGGTGGTGCGTGGAAAAGGGGAAGTGCCAATCTGGGATGAAGCCGGATTCAAGGAAATCTGTCGCGGGTACTATGAAAAGTTTCAGGAAGGGCAGAAGGGACAACCGTCAGCCCTTCGGCTCCACGGGACAGCGGTCACAGTCATGGCGACTCAGAATCATGGGGTTTTTCCCACGCGTAACTTTCAACAGGGGACCTTTGAGGGATGGGAGGCGATCCACGGTGAGACTCTCACTCGGAAGTATCTCGTAAGTTCCAAGGCCTGTTTCAATTGCCCGATTGCCTGCGGTCGGGTGACCCGTGTGACCGAACCTCCCTTTGAAGGGGAAGGAGAAGGGCCCGAATACGAAACGATTTATGCGTTTGGAAGCAACTGTGGGGTAGATAGCCTATCGGCGGTAACAAAAGCCAACTACATCTGCAATGAGATGGGCATGGATACCATCTCCATGGGGACTACGATGGCGTGTGCCATGGAGTTGAGCGAACGGGGCTATCTACCGGATGCGGATATAGGAAGACCGCTTCGGTTTGGAGATAAAGAGGCCATTGTGGAGCTCACTAAGCTGACAGCACTCCGAAAAGGATTTGGAGACATTCTGGCCGAGGGGAGTCTTCGAATGGCACAGAAATATGGACATCCAGAGTTGGCCATGGTTTCTAAAGGGCAGGAATTTGCAGGTTATGACCCCAGGGGAGAACAGGGGATGGGACTTGCCTATGCCACCTCCAACATCGGAGCCTCCCATATGAGAGGGGACCTTGCCTATATTGAACTATTAGGCGTCCCCATCCTCATCGATCCTCTCACCTGGAAAGATAAGCCCGCTATTGTAAAGGATTTCCAGGATGTTTTTGCAATTATCGATTCTGCAGGACTGTGCGTTTTCTTTACCATTAGAAATCTGGTCTCGCCCACTCGAGACATTCGCCCCATTGGAATATTAGAACTTGTAAATTCAGCCACGGGCGCCGGATACGATATGGCGACATTGACCCGTGCGGGCGAGCGTATCATCAATCTCGAACGGTTATTTCTGGTAAGAGCTGGTTTTTCTCGAAAGGATGACCAATTGCCTCCTCGTATTCTTCAGGAACCCTTACCGGATGGACCTGCAAAGGGAATGGTCTGTCATTTAGATGAGATGCTCATCCGATACTATCAACTCCGGGGATGGAATCAAAATGGCATTCCCACAGAGGCGAAACTAAGGGAATTGGGTTTGGAGAAGGTGGCAGAGGATTTGGAAAAGTTGGGTAAAATTTAATCCCAAGCGAAAAAGGAGGTGATGGGGAAATCGAAATTTGTAAATTTAAAATTCAAGGTTCAAAGTAAAATTTTTCAAGGAGGTATGGAGATGAAACGTTTAATGGTATTGGTGACAGTGATGACCGTGTTGGCGATGGGATCGTGGGCTTGGGCTGCGGATACAATCAAGATCGGCGTTGTTGGACCCAGAACAGGGCCTGCGGCAGCAACCGGTAAGGCCTTTGAAGAGGGCATTGCTATTGCTTTGGACCACCTCAATGCAAAGGGCGGCGTCTTGGGCAAGCAAGTCGAGGTCGTCTTTGAGGATACAGGCGGTGTTCCGGAGAAGGCTGCATCGGCATTAGAAAAACTGGCAACCCGCGATAAGGTGCCGATTGTTGTTGGGGAAAGCCATTCCTCATCAGCCTTGGCGGAGATTGAGGTGGCGAATCGTTACAAAATCCCCCTCATCATCTGTGAGGCCTGGCATGATGACATTACCAAGAAAAACTACAAATGGGTCTTTCGAGCAGGCCCTGTGAATAGCGGTGTGGTCGATTTTTATATTGCTCCATTTGTAAAGGATAATAGGTTCAAAAAGGTGGCTATTGTCAGAGAAAATTCTGACTGGGGAGTTGGAATTGCTGAAAAGACAGAAACAGATCTTAAAAATTTCGGAATCCCCTTCATCACCCTGAAGGTGGAACGAGAGAGTAAAGATTTTTATACCGAATTGACCAAGATTAAAGGGGAAAACCCCGACATCATCCTTGCCTACATCTATGGAACAGGGCTCCACTTCTTTGTTGCCCAGGCTCATGAAGTTGGCCTCAGTCCAAAATGCCTGATTCTCGATGGGGCAGGTCCGCCGAGCCTCTGGGATACCTTCTGGAAGAATGTCGGGAAGGCAGGTGAGTTGGAGCTCTTCATGTCGAGCATGCACGAGAAGGTTCATCTGACGCCCACCAGTCGAAAATTCTGGGATGATTACAAAAAGAAATACGGGAAGGATCCTACTGATTATAAAACCCGTTCGATCTACAATGTGGTTTTGATTGCGGCCGATGCCATCAATCGAGCAAAATCGACTGACAATGAACCCATTGTGGCGGCCCTTGAAAAAACCAACCTTGAAGTAACTACTGGAATAGTCAAATTTGGATTGAAACAGGGGACCTATGAATATCATCAGTGGATGCCTCCCATGCTGGTGGTCCAATGGCAGGGTCAGAAGCAGGTCGTGGTCTATCCAAAAGAGGCAGCGACCGGAGCATTAAAGAAAGTAAAATAAATGAAGGGATAGGGTTCAGGGGGTGGGGTTTAGTCTAAATCCCACCCCCTTGTCCCCCCCGCAATTTTTTTGATGAAGGATAGATGATGAACGAATTCCTGATGTATCTCACCAATGGAATCGTCATCGGGGTGATCAATGCCATCTCTGCGATTGGCGTCTCTCTGATCGTGGGCATCATGCGAGTCGTGAACTTTGCCCATGGAGAGCTCTATATTTTTGCGGGGTACTTTAGCTACCATTTAAGCGCCAGTCTCGGAGTGCCCCCGCTTCTCGCTATGCCCCTATCCATCTTCTTCATTTTCCTGATCGGGATCGGTATGGAGCGGACCCTGATTCGACCCACCTATGGGGATGAAATGTATTCTCTGATCATCACCTTTGTGCTTTCAATTGTTCTACAAAATGCAGCGCTCTTGATCTTTGGGCCCTATCCCAACAAACCCCCCAACCTGGTCAGCGGGGCCACAAACATTTTCGGCCTCTATCATTATGGAAATCAAAGACTCCTCTCTTTCTTTATCTCTATTGGAATTCTTCTCTTCATTTTTTATTTGATCAAGAGGACTTGGTTTGGAAAGAGCATTCGGGCCGTCTCACAAGATAGAGAAATGTCCTCCCTGGTGGGAGTGGATCACTTAAGGGTCAACATGCTCTCATTCGGGTTGGGAGCGGCTCTTGCCGGCGCAGCGGGGGTGATCGTTGCCCCTATCTTTCCGGTGACACCGACAGGGAGTTCAGCCATCAGCCTTAATGCCTTTGTCGTGGTTGTACTGGGCGGAATGGGGTCGCTTAAAGGGTGCGTCATCGGAGGTCTGGCCTTAGGGATCATTGAGAACCTGGGGGCGGCTTATCTCTCAACGATGTACCGTAATATTTTTGGGTTCGTCATTCTGATTCTGGTTCTTGTCTTCAGACCCTGGGGACTTTTTGGACAGAAGGCACAGTAAACAGTGATCAGTGATCAGTGAGTAGAAACAAGAATGCAGATGGCAAAAGGCAGAAGGCAGAAGATAAAATTAGAGAACACAATGATCAGTAATCAGTAAGGTGAAAGCAGGAACCGGAAGGGTGGGGGGCAATGGGCAATAAACAACAGGCAGGAACCGCCAAGAAAGTCGGGATACCAGCCCTGTTTATCATCCTGGCCATCTTGCCTCCTTTTTTTCTATCGCAGTATTGGCTTCATGTGATGATCATCAGCCTTTTTTACGTGATGATGGCTTCCTCTTGGAACCTCATCGCTGGGTTCACAGGCCAGGTGTCCTTTGCCCATGCTGCTTTTTCGGGGATAGGAGCCTATGCATCAGGGATGGTAGCCGTCAATCTTGGCGTTCCTCCCTGGTTGGGTATCCTGATTGGGACTGGGGTAGCCGCCCTACTGGGACTGGGACTGGGATATCTCTGCATTCGGATGGGAGGCATCTACCTTTCATTGACCACCCTTGGTTTTTCCGAGATTTTGAGAATCATTATTACCAATGAAGATAAATGGACACGTGGGACCATGGGTCTCCAGGTTCCAGGTTTTTTCAGCGAATATTCGAAGGCAAATTATTATTATCTTTTTTTAGTTGTTACCATTTTTCTTCTCATCGTTATTTATTGGATTGTCCATTCAGAGATAGGGCTGACCTTCAGGGCGGTATTAAATGACGAATTGGCTGCTTCCTCTTCTGGAATCAA
>Ga0210056_1000148_pt1 | contig 50068 bp, 43 predicted proteins | sample CryGeyCG2014_080_2_FD_183965 | JGI IMG/M metagenome (GOLD analysis project Ga0210056, IMG submission 183965) | Groundwater microbial communities from aquifer - Crystal Geyser CG07_land_8/20/14_0.80 (SPAdes) (version 2) | ecosystem: Environmental > Aquatic > Deep subsurface > Groundwater | place...
AATAGGTATAGCCTACATGACTCCTCCGAGGAGAAACGGGCTTCAAGTTCGGCCACCGTTCGAGGATAGTCTTCCATGCCCCAAGACACTACATCTTGGGGGCGCTTGAGTCAAGGAGATACCCCATATTCTCGCAATAGGATTTGGCGTTTTGCCAGTTAATATCCGCTCCGTTGTCCTTCGCAGCCCACATCAGCCCCGTCCGCGTGTCCCCGACTGTCCCTTCGGCATAAGCGATAAACCGGCCGTCCTTCCCAATTTCCGTCAAATCGATTATTTTTGCCGCCTTCTTACTCGTCTCCTGCGCTATTGTCTCCTCTTCCTTTACTTTACCGAACTGATCGATCTCAATTAATATTCTTGGCGTCCCCAGACCGAATTCCCGCGTTTCCTTCGTCCCCGGATGCGTCACCCGTGCCTCCGTCAGCTTTGGGCTGGGTGTTGCCGCTTCTTCGATCTGAAAAAGTCCCTCAGCCTTCAGGTATGTCCTCGTCCGGTAGAAGTCTTTAGCGATATTAATATCCGTATAATTCCAATATGCAACAAACGAGTTACCGCTGTGCTGCAGGCTGATGGGGAACCGATTATTATCCGCATCCGGCTCGCCCAGTTCAACCGTCATGGTGCCTCCCTCGGGAAGGGTGAATTTGCGATCCTGCAAGTCCTGGAGGCGCTTGATAAACGGTGCCAGCACCCGGAGCTGTTGTCCCAGGTAATCCACTTTCGCCTGAGCGAGTTTCAGGTTCTCCTCTTTTTTGAGGTTTTCCACGGCTTCGTCCTTTTCCATCTCCGCCTCTTTCACCCGACGTTCATAGGTCGAGATTCTTTCATTGTACGCCGCTGTGGTCTCGAAGGCGTCTTTCTGTGCCGGTTTGGACGGTAGTTTCGTTGTCGTCAGGGCTCGTTGCTGGGCATAGGCGGCTTCCAGGTTTTTTGTATTCTCCCCGTACTGGTAATCGAGACGGCCCTTCAGGTTGGCTATTTCTTGTTTCAGGACCAGAGCTTCGGCCATTGCCTGTTTAAGAGAAAGGCTGTCATCTATCACGACCCATTGATCCTGTGTCAATTGCGCCTTTCTCGCCAAGTCGTTCCACCGCTGCTCATTTTCCAATTGGGCGCGCTTAATACGGTCTTGCTCCGCTGTCAAGGCTGCGGCCTCTTCCCTCTTGGCTTTCTCCTGCTCCGCTCGGGTGCGATCGATCCTTTCCGACATCTCCCGTTCCTTCGCGATGCGATCCGCCTCGGCCCGGCTCAGTTCGCCCCTGGCCTTCAGGGACTGCTCCTCCCGGAAGAGGCGCTGGCGATCCCGATCCCGCTCCAGGGCCAAAGTCTGAGTATTGAGTTCTTCCAGACGTTTGACCTCTGTGCTTTTCAGATTGGCCAGTTTATTCTCCAATTCCTTCATCTTTTTTAAGGCATCATCTCTTTCTTTCAAGGCGCCTTTATCTCTCATAAAGACCTCGATCTGCTTATCCAGAACGGCGGTATCCACGGTGATCTTCGCCTTGACGGTCACGTGGACAACCCCTTCTTTGATAACAATTGACGGCACACCGAGAACCTGGGACTGCAGCACACCGGAGGCAAGGGCCGTAACCTCGTCTTTGGCCAGTACGTAATTTTGCACGACGGTGAGGGAAGAGATGTAAGTTCCCGCTTCTTCCACAGCAAGTCGCTTGGCCTTCTGCAGGGCAAAGGCCTCCACCTGCTCCTGGCTCTGATCCCGACCGACGACCTCCTCCACTTCCTTCTCGAAGGTCCTGATCTCGGCAAAGGCGGGATATACAAAAATAAATGCACCTAAAAAGAATACGCAGAGCAGCCAAAACCTATCTTTTTTAACCATAGCGACCGGACCCTCCTTCAATATAATTGCGGTTAAACGCTAACGATTTTATGATGATTCTTGCGGAAGACGATACAAAAAAATTTGGGTGATATCAAGGAAAATAATGTCTGTGTCGGGAGCAAGGGTTATTCCTTGTCCATCAGCGGCGGATGAACCCAAAAAAGGGAGCGATCATCTTATTGTCCCGCTTATTTCCCGCGAAAAGTGAGGTTCGGCTTGAACTCCTCTATAGATCGTCGATCTGCCACTGGTCATAGGGGCGATCCTTCGCCTTTGCGGAATACGAGGAGAGCTCCATGATGAAACGGGATGGACTCACGGGAAGATTTCCCATCCCCCGCGCATAATCGGTCAGCGGATAGCAGAGATAAAGCTCATCCTTCGCGCGGGTTGTCGCGACATAAAACAGCCGCCGCTCCTCCTCTTCCCCGCCCGGCTCCTTCAGCGCCCGGGCAAGCGGGATCATCCCTTCGCTGCACCAGATGATCAGAACCGTTTTCCATTCCAGCCCCTTCGCCTGGTGGATGGACGAGAGGACCACGCGCTCTTCCTGGATCTCCTCCGGGCGGCTCTCTTCGTTGACGCCGGTCAAGAGCGCGAGCTCGCTCAAAAAATCCTCGAGTGACGGAAAACGGGAAGAAAAATTCGCAAACTGAATCAGATCATCCTCGCGGGAAGCCGCGTCGGTGTGCCTTTCCCGGAGAAGGTCGCTGTAACCGTTTTTGAGGATCGTTTCGATCAGGATGGACGGGTTGCTGCTTTCGCAGCCGTGAAGCGCGCGGAAGGTTTCCTGAAAACGACAGAGTCCGGGCGTCGCCGACCTTGGGGCGCACCTTTTGAAATCCTCCGTCAGGACAGCCGCATGGGGATCGGAATGGCGGGAAACGAACCGCCAGACCTTCTCCGCCGTGACCTTACCGATTTTTTCGTAGAGGCCGAGAACCCGCTTCCAGGCAATCTCGTCCCGCGGGTTGACGAGGATCCGGAGGTAGGCCGTCACGTCCTTGATGTGCGCCTGTTCAAAGAAACGGATCCCGGAGCGGATCTCGAACGGAATTCCCCTACGGGTCAGCTCCATCTGTACTTCCATTGAATGGTAGTGCGCCCGGTAGAGGACGGCGATCTCCCCAAGGGGGACGCCGCTCCGGTTGAGTTCCAGTATGCGCTGGGCGACGAAATCGGCCTGCTGGAGAACGTTCCGGGCCGGGACGAGAACGGGGCGGATCCCCCCCTCCCGCACGGCCCTCAGCGTTTTCTGAAACTGGCGTTCGTTGTTTGTGATGCTCAGGTTCGCCAGATGGAGGATCTCCGGCGTGCTGCGGTAGTTCGTCTCTAATTTGAAGATCTTGCATTCCGGATAGCGGTCGGGGAAGCGCATGATGTTTTCGTAATTCGCACCCCGGAAGGAGTAGATGCTCTGCGAATCGTCGCCGACGACCATCAGATTGCGGTGGCGGGAGGCGACGAGGTCCATGATCTCCGCCTGGAGCCGGTTCGTATCCTGATACTCGTCCACGAGGACGTGGAGGAAACGTTCGGCGTAATAGTCGCGGACGTCGTCGAAGCGGAGCAATAGCTCGCGCCAGAGGAAGAGAAGGTCATCGAAATCCATGACGTTGAGCTCCTTCTTCCGCTTCCGGTAATGGGCGGCGACGGCGGCGATCTCCTCCGAGCGGTGGGCGAAAAAAGGATACCGCCCGGCCACGACGTCTAACAAAGCGACCTCCGTATTGACGCTTAGGCTGATCATGTCGCCGACCACGTCTCCGCGCGGGAATTTGTCGCCCTTCTCGTCGATCCCAATTTCGGTGATGCAGGTGTTGATCAGTTGCCGCGCATCCTCGCTGTCGAGAATCGAAAAATTGGTTGCATAACCGAGACGGGGCGCATGGGAGCGGAGGGTTCGATGGGCGCAGTGGTGGAAGGTGCCGCCCCAGAGGCCGCCGATCTCATGGCCGATCAGCGTCTCTACGCGCGTGAGCATCGACCGGGCCGCCTTGTTCGTGAAGGTGGCAAGCAAAATCCGCTCCGGCGGCACGCCGCTTTCCACGAGGCGGGCAACGCGGTAGGTGAGCGTCCGCGTTTTTCCGCTCCCCGCCCCGGCGATCACCAGCAGCGCCCCCTCCTCCTCCAGAACAACCTGGAGCTGCTCCGGATTGAGCTCTTTTTCGTAATCAATCATCGTTTCCTTCGGTCTGGTTAGATGAATTTCGGCGGGACTATAGGTTAAAAATCAGAGCCGGTCAAGGAAATAGCCGGCGGGTTTTGCTTGACAGATCCCGCATCTCCTCTCTATAGTCCCGGCGGGTTGCAATTATCGCAGCCTTTTCCGTCTAATTTCCCCAGGAGATACCGATGGAAGATCGCACTTTTGGTCCAATCCGTTTTCTTGCCGGTGAAAACCGGGGTCGTTATCCCTTCTGCCACTCCCTCTACATCGAAGGCGCCGGCGTCCTGATCGACCCCGCATCGAGTCGGGAAAGGCTCCTCCGTCTCCGCGCCGAAGAGGAGGTCAAGATGATCTGGCTCAGCCACTGGCACGAGGACCATTTCATGCATCTGGACCTCTTCGACGATCTTCCCCTCTGGGTCTCTCTGGAGGATGCGCCGCCGCTTGCCGATCTGGACGTCTTGATGACGTGGTATGGACTCAATGAGGAGGAAAAGCAGGTCTGGGGCCCCCTGCTCCTGGAACAATTCCATTTCCGGCCGCGAAAACCGGTCCGTTACCTCGTGGACGGCGAGCTCATCCACTTGGGCGGGCTCTCCGTGGAGGTGATCGCGACCCCGGGTCACACCCCCGGCCATCTCTCCTTCTTCTTTCGGGAGCCATCCGTTCTCTTCGCGGGGGATTATGACCTTACCCGTTTCGGCCCGTGGTACGGGGATCTCTTTTCCGACATCGATGAGACGCGCGCCTCCATCGAACGTCTCCGGGACGTTCCGGCCCATGTTGTTCTGACCGGCCATGAAACCGGCGTCTTCCTTGACCCCCCGGAGGAACTCTGGCGGCAGTACGCATCGGTAATTGCGGAAAGAGAGAAAAAACTGCTAACACTTCTGGAAAAACCAAGGACACTGGAAGAGATCGTGGCCGCTTGCATCATCTACGGGAGAGCGCGGGCGCCGAAGGCGTTTTTCACTTTCGGGGAGCGGGTCCACATGACCAAGCACTTGGAACACCTTCAGAAACGGGGGGTGGTCTTTTTGAGCAACGGCCTTTACCACAGACTTTAGACGGGGTCAGGCGCTATGGCGTAAACCCGATCTCGCGGGCGTAGGCGAACTGCCGCCGCCAGGGGATGTGGGCATGGGCGCGGTCGAAGGGTTCGGCCCCGATCCGGCGGATGGACGCCTCATCGACGGAAACCGGATGGCGGCCCGCGATAAAACCGGCGTCCTCCGCAATCACCGGATGGTTCCCCGGCAGGCAGTCGCACTCGGTCACGATCCGGATCAGCGCGTTGACGATGACCGTTTTGGGGCCGATGACCCTCCAGATCGCCGCCGCCGTCTCCACCAGCTTCTCTTGGAAGACCGTGATGTCCGTATCCCAGAAAATCTTGAGGGCCGACTGCGGGCAGAGGGCAATGCACTGGGCGCAGCCGATGCAGGCATTGAGGTCATAAACCGGATCCGCATCCGGCGGCAGTGCGGCGGCGCCGGTGGGACATACCTCCACGCACAGCCCGCACCGGGTGCAGCGCTTCCGGCTCAAAACGGGATGGGCGTCCGCATGCATCCGCTGCTTCTGGGCGCGGGAGGCCATCCCCATGGAGATGTTCTTGATGGCCCCGCCGAATGAAGACTCCATGTGCCCCTTGAAGTGGGAAAAGATGACGAACGCGTCCGCCTTCCGGATCATCGCCGCCGCCTGGACCGAAGGAAAATGGCGACCGCCGCCCGGGATTTCAACGACATCCCGCCCGTCCATCCCGTCGCCGATCCGGATGGGACAGCCGAGATAGGCCTCCGTAAAGCCGTGCTCCGCAGCGGTCTTCAGGCTCTCTTCCCCGTTATGCCTTCCCCCCGAATAGAGGACGGTGGTGTCAAAAACGAATGGCCGGACGCCCCGTTCCGTGAGCCAACGAACAATCTCACGCGCGTACCGGGGGTGCAGAAAACTCTCGTTGCCCCGCTCCCCCCAGTGGATCTTGATCCCGACGCTCTCTCCGACGGTAAAGGGGGGCGAGAGGTCCCGCAACAGACCGCGGAGGGATTCGGCAGAATTGCCGGGAATATGAAGAATATCAACCATTGATGAACCCGTAAAAAGCCTGGAAACACCATATTCTGTCATTCCCGTGAAAACGGGAATCCAGTTATTTCAATTAGTTCAATGCTCTCTGGATTCCCGCCGGAGTTTACCCTCGTGAAGACGGGGGCGGGAATGACGATTTGTTACGAAGCCGTCAGCCCTTGGCATTCTCGATTCGCTTTATCTCACGGCTCTCCGGTGATGACAATCAGCTCCACTCGTCGATTCAGCGCCCGCCCCGCTGCGGAGGCATTGGTCGCGACGGGTTGCGCCGATCCCACCCCTTCCGCGGTAACCCGTCCGGGGGAAACGTTCTGGTAAGCCACCAGATATTCCCGGACTTTTTGAGCCCGTTTCTCCGATAACGCCTGGTTGGCGGCCGCCTTTCCCGTGCTGTCCGTATGCCCCCGCGTCAAAACCTTGCTGTTGGGATAGCTCTTCAAGAAATCTCCGACACCATCCAAGATCTTCTTTCCCGCCGGCGTCAGCTCGCTTGCAGAGGTGAAGAGATCAATCGTCAGGATGGTCATGATGATTTTTTTGTCTCCCGCCTCCGCCGTCACTTTGGGAATCTTGCCGGCCGCGATCAGCATGGCCTTTTCTTGTTCCAAAGCCTGAAGTTTTGTCTGCATCACGGCCAGTTTCTCCTTCTCGGCCGCGAACTTTTCCTCCTTGGCTCGGATCTCCTGCGTTTCCTTGGCCCGCTGGGCGCCCACCTGTACTTCCATTAATTTGGCCTGACTGGTCTCTTTTTCCCTTTCTGCGATCCGCTTTTCATCTTTCAGCCGCCCCTCCCGGACTTCTCTCTGCTTTATGGCTTCCAGCTCCGCCGTCTTTCGCTCGGCCTCCGCCAACTCTTTTCTTTTCCGGGCTTCCATCTCATCCGCCATTCGCTGGGACTCTTCCAGATGCTTGCGCTCCGCCTCGGCTTTGGCCTGGATCTCTTTTGCATCCTCCGCCTCCCGAAGCTTTTCCTTCATGACTACAATGGCGCTCTGGTAGTCGGCAAGATCCTTCTGGGTCTCCTTCAATTTGGCCGCCGTCATCTGTTTTTTCGACTTTGCCTCCGCGGTCAGGCCCTTTACTTTTGCCATGGTGGCTAAGTAAATGACCTCTTCCTCCCTGGCCCTTTTCATTTTTGCGGTGCTGACCCTCGCCATGATGGAATGGGCGGCCTCGTAGGCTTTCTCTGCCTGGGAAAGCCAGGACTTTGCGGCGGAAAGATCATCCACGGCCTGTTGCTCCGCCCCGGCCTTTCGGGCTTGGTCAATGGCCAATTTGGCGGCTTCGATGACCATGACAGGGGTATCCTCGGCCAAGACCGTCAGCGGCAGCAGGATGATCAACCCCCAGATTAGAATAAAAAGCATCTTCCGGCTTGCATCTTTATATTTTTCCATGGATTTGGCTCCTTATATGCGGTTATTTTTTCAAACGGTCGATCTCGGCCTTTGCCTTCAGCAGTGTTTCCTGGGTTGTGGCCAGCATCTCAATATCAGCATTCAGCTCCGCCGAAGCCCTTGCCAAATCGGCATAAGCCCTGGCCAAACGCGAGGCGCGGCTGAATCCCGCCGCATCCGGTATCGACCGCGCACTGCCGGCGATTTTCAGGAAATCCTCTGCCTGTTTGATGTATGAGGGTGCAAATTTTTCACCCTCTGCCTTCCGCGCCGCCTCCAGGGCCCCCTTGGCATCAACAAATTCCTGCTCCTGGGACGGACTGATCGCATCGGCCCAAGCGATGCCCGTCAAAGCCGCCACAAACAGCAGTGAGAATAACGCGGCGCCCAACAGAATGGATCTTTTCATGAATAACATGGTAACCTCCTGTAATGAATATTTTGGTGAGTCAGCGTCCCGCGAATTCCAGTTCGACCTTTCCGATCACGCTGGCGAAAACCAGTTTCAGGGGAGCGTCCACCCCGCCGATCTTCTCCAACGGCGGGAAGCGAAGCCAATAGCTTATGCCGTAATAGGGTCTGATGTACGTAAAAAAACCCGTCACAACCGGCGTGACCGGATCGACCCGCCTCACCTCGACGGGCGTGATCTTCTCCCCCCTGGCGTTCACAAGAAAGATCGACCAGATCGATCCGCGTCGATCAAAGTCATTCTCCGTTCGGTCTGGAATGTAGGCATAAAAGATGAATTCGGTGAATTCGGATGCAGCCCGCATCGCTTCGTAATTTTTCCGCTCGTCTCCGCTGAGCTGGTATATCCTTGCGTATTCGTCAAGGTAGGCCCGGTTGAATTCCGGACTTCGCAGGGTTGCGCTGATATGGGCCTGCGTGTCAAACTGGGAATAGATGATCTTTTCGCGCGTCCACCGCCCGAGGACCTGAAGATACTCCTTCGACATCCCCTTGTCCTTTGCGATATCCAGATAACCATCGAGATGGCCACATGCGGCGACACCGAGCAGACAAAACGCGCCGATAACGAGATTCATCCATTGTTTCATCGTTTCTCTCCAAAGACCCGGCTGAAGATAAAGTCAATCTGTTTGAGGAAATTTCCGACCTGAAATACCCGCTCAAGATCATCCCTGTTCAATCGCGACATCACCTCGTCGTCCTGCTGCAGCAGCTCCCTGAATTCAACTCCCTCCTGCCAGGATCTCGTCGCGTTTTTCTGGACGATCGCGTACGCCGCTTCCCTGGAAATCCCCTTTTCGATCAGTTTCAGCAGGACCATCTGCGAAAAGATGACACCCTTCGTCATCTGGAGATTGGCCAACATTCTCTCGGGATAGACAACGAGTTGATCGATCAGGCCGGTAAAGCGGCCGAGCATGAAATCGAGGAGAATCGTCGCATCGGGCCCAATGACCCTCTCGACGGAGGAGTGGCTGATGTCCCGTTCGTGCCAGAGGGCGACATCCTCGAGGGCGGCGACGGCGTAGGAACGCATCAGGCGGGAGAGACCGGAGAGGTTCTCCGAAAGGACGGGATTCCGCTTGTGCGGCATCGCGGAGGATCCCTTCTGCCCCGGTGAGAAATACTCCTCCGCCTCGCGAACCTCGGTCCGCTGAAGCAGCCGGATCTCCTGAGAAAACTTGTCGATTGAGGAAGCGATGATGGCCAGCGTCGCAAAGTATTCGGCGTGGCGGTCCCGCTGGACGATCTGCGAGGATGCGGGCGCGGGCTTCAGCCCCAACTTTGCACAGACGTATTCCTCGATCGCGGGATCGATGAAGGAGAAGGTCCCTACGGCGCCGGAGAGTTTTCCCGTGCTGATCGTCTCCCTGGCCCGGACCATCCTCTCCCGGTTCCGTTCCATTTCGCCATACCAGAGGGCCATCTTGAGTCCAAATGTGATCGGTTCCGCATGGATCCCGTGCGACCTTCCGATCATGAGCGTATTCTTGTGGGTGAACGCCTTTTTCTGGATTGCGGCCAGCAGAAGATCCAGGTCCTCGATCAGGATATCGGCCGCCTCCCGGAGCAGAAGCCCCAGGGAGGTATCCAGGATATCGGAGGAGGTCAACCCCCGGTGAATGAAACGGCCGTCGTCTCCGACCTTCTCCGTCACGGAGGTGAGAAAGGCGATGACATCGTGCTTCGTCGTCTTCTCGATCTCATCGATTCGGTCCATATCGAAGCCGGCCCGATCGCGGATATTCCTCATCGACGCCTCCGGGATTTCCCCCCGCGCCGCCATGGCCTCACAGGCCAGGATCTCGATATCCAGCCACCGCCGGTACCGGTTCTTCGGACTCCAGATCGCCGCCATCTTCGCCCGCGAATATCGCTGTATCAACCTTCCCCTCCTGTTTCGATCTACGTTTACCGGTCCCAGCCGAACGCCCATTGCGGATCGACGCGGTATAAATGGAACAAAAAAACATCCTGAATCGTCGGTAATTTATTATGAGTTGGCATCAGAGTCAAGGAATTTGCGCTTTCAAATCCAGGTTGAATTCTGCGCTGCGACATGTTAGAGAATCATGGTCAAGGGTTGTTGATTTCGTTCTGATCGGGAGAGGGGAATATAAAATGAAAAATTCATGCAAATGGGTCGTTGGCATCTTGTTTCTGCTCGTTTCGCTTCAGCCCCTCTGGGCCAAGGATAAATACACCGTCGCCGTTCTGCCCTTTTCCGTCCACAGTGCGGAAAATATCGATTACGTGCGGCAGGGCATTGGAGACATGCTTGCGTCACGGATCTCCGTCAGCGAGAAATTAGAGATCATCGGCAGAGATTCGCTCCTCGATGTCCTGAAAGAAACCGCGGGGAAGGAATTTACGCCGGCCGATGTCCATGCCGTGGGGAAAAAAGTGAACGCGGATTTCGTCGTCTGGGGCAGCATCACGAAGATCGGCAGCAGCCTGAGCATTGACGGCAAGTTGCTCGATATCGCCGCCAACAAGTCGGCCTTGAATTTCACCGCCCAATGCCCTTCCATGGATGAGGTGATCCCGAAAATCAACGATTTTGCCCAGCGGATCACCACCCACATCCTCGGCGCTCCACCCACCATTACGGCCCAGCCGACCGCCAGGGAAGTGATCGTTTCCCGGCCACCTTCCCCGCAGGCGGCACGGGAAGCGGAGATCATCTCCGGGATGGGAGGCGGCCGCAAAGGCACCTTCACCTCATCCATCAATCCGGACTTCATCAACGCCGCCCAGCCGCTGAACCGGAAGACCTTCTGGAAGAGCCAGCAATTTTCCAATGAGTTCCGGGGAATGGACATTGGGGATGTCAACGGCGACGGCCAGAACGAGACCGTCATCATCGATCCGCACAATGTGTTCGTTTATCAGAAAAAAGGAAACGAATTCAAGCTGGTTCAGCAGATTCCCGGAAAGTCCTATGACTATTATGTAAGCCTTGATGTCGCCGATATCAACGGGAACGGCGTCAAGGAGATCATCGTCTCCTCCTATACCGGCCAACAGGTCGATTCCTTTATCCTGGAATTCCGGAACGGAAAATTCCAGACGATCGCCGCCGATCTCCCCTGGTTCATGCGGGCCATCGACAACGGCTCGGGGATACCCTTGCTGCTCGGTCAGAGAAGGGGCATCGACATGCCCTTCGATACCCCGATTCATGAAATTGTCTGGAAGAACGGCGCGTATGCGGAAGGGCCGAAGATGAGGATCCCGCAGGGGCTCTCCGTCTATGGTCTGACCTTAGACAAATTGGGCTCAGGCGGCGCCGAAAAGATCATTGCCTTGAACAGCGACGATTATCTCTGCATCTTTGAACAGACGGACAAACCCCTTTCCAGGGTCGCCATCTTCGGCGGCAGCAGTGAATTTCTCTGGAAAAGCGATGAGCAGTTCGGCGGTAGCAATACCTATATCGAACCGATGAGTCGCAGCGGCGTTAAAGAAGACAAGTCCGAAGATGCCGATCTGATCCACTACATCAACCTGAGGATCGTGACGTATGATACGAACAAGGACGGCAAGCGGGAGATCATTGTTGTGAAAAACCTCTCTTCCGCCTCCCGCATGTTCCAGCGCCTTAAACTCTTCACCGCTGCGGAGGTTTACAATCTTGAATGGGAAGGCATGGGGATGGTGGAAAACTGGCGGACAAAGAAGATCAGCGGCTATGTTGCGGATTACCAGTTCAAGGATATCGACAATGACGGGGAAAACGAGGTCGTTCTCGCGCTGGTTCTCTCCGTGGGCGGGTCGATTAAGGACCGAAGCGTGATCGTCACCTACTCTCTGAAAAGCGAATAGAAGGGATTGACAATTCTTTGAAAACTGTTATAGGGGTCCGCGCCTTCATAAAAAACGGGCTCCCGCGGACAATAAATACATGTTCGCCCTGATCGAGCGGCGCCCTAAGCGATCAGGCGGTGTAGCTCAGCCGGTTAGAGCATACGGCTCATATCCGTAGTGTCCGGGGTTCGATTCCCTGCACCGCCACCAGTATCTGCAAAGGCCCGGTCCCTGACCGGGCCTTTGCACGTCTGTCAAGGAAACAAAAAATGGCTGAACCATTTTCTCCCGCCGCATGGGCCCGAAGCCCCCACCTTCAGACCATCTTCGGCAGCCTGCGACTCCGGGTTGCCGGAAAAAACGAGATGGCCGACGTCGCCGAGGAGACGATTGTGGATGCCGGAAACCACGGCCGCCTCCTGGGTTATCACTCGCGACAAACCGGGCGAACGCCGCGGGGTCTGCTCATCCTGATTCACGGGTGGGAAGGAAGCGCCGACTCCACCTATATCCTCTCCACGGGACGTTTTTTTTACCGGCAGGGGTACGATATCTTCCGCCTCAACCTGTGGGATCACGGGAAAAGCCATCACTTGAACCGGGAACTCTTTCACGGCGCCATGACAGAGGAGACGGCGCAAGCGGTCGCCAATGTCGCCCGACTTTTGCCGGATCGCCCCTGCTATCTGATCGGTTTTTCATTGGGCGGAAACTTTGCACTCCGGATTGCCCTTCGCCAATCCATTTCCCCGATTCCCAACCTGAGAAACGTTTTCTGTATCAGCCCGGCGCTGGATCCTTATCAATCCACGCTGGCCATCGATGCCGGCCCTTCCATTTACCGCCGCTATTTCCTGGCGAAGTGGAAACGCTCCCTCCGGCAAAAACAGCGCTGTTTTCCCGACCTCTATCAATTTGACGGAATCCTTCATCATCGAACCTGCATGGCGTTGACCGAGGCGATCATGCCCTGGTATACCGAATTCGGCCATTACCAGGATTATTTTCGTCGTTATACGCTGACGGGCAACGTTCTCGCCCCGCTCGCGATGCCGGTCACGATCTTCACCGCCGCGGACGATCCCGTCGTTTCCGTGGAGGAGTTCCATCGTCTGCCGCGAAACCGGTATCTTAATATCTCCATTCAGCAATATGGCGGCCATTGCGGATTCCTGGATCCATTCCCCCGCGGATGCTGGTATGAGCGGAGCATCGGCGAAATCATCGCCCGTGAGGAGGAGGGATGACCGGACAATCGGCCGCTGCGGCGATCAACACCCGCGAAGCGTTTCTGGACCGGGTCATCGAAAAACTCGGGACGCATCCCTGCGATTTTCAATCAACCTTCCGGGAGATCGCCACGTCCGGCGGGGATAACCGCCGACGCGCAGCCGGGGTCCTCCTTCCCCTTCTCTTTCGCGAATCATCCGAAGGATGTTCAAATTCGGAGGGATCATTCCTGTTTCAGTTGATTAAACGCTCCCCCACTGTTTCCCAGCCGGGAGACCTGGGCTTTCCGGGGGGGATGCTTCATCCGATTCTCGATCGTATTCTGAGACCCCTGCTGACCCATGGACCTTTTTCCATTCTTCGCGGGAAGGCGCGCCAATATGCCGTTTCGCAAAATGCGGACGCATTTGGACTCATCTCTCTTTTCTTGGCAAACGCCCTCCGCGAATCCTGGGAAGAGATCCGCCTTCCCCCGTCCCGCGTCTTATTTCTCGGCCCCCTCCCTACCTACAACCTGACCCTTTTTAGGCGGACGATCTTTCCGGTCGCCGGTTTTGTGGAAAACCAAGGGTTGCTTCGTCCGAACCGCGAGGTCGAAAAGATCGTTGAAATCCCCCTTGCCTCCTTCTATCAAGAGGAGCGCTTCGGCTGCTATCAAATTGAGACCGGCGCTTCGGTCGGGAAGAAACCGCTTCAATATCCATGCCTCATCCATCATGACCCCGACGGCGGGGAAGAGCTCCTCTGGGGGGCGACATTCAACATCATCGTCCAGTTTCTCGAAATCGTGCTGAATTACCGTCTTCCGGAATGGAAGCAGGGGCCCGTTATCATAAGACGCCTTAAACCCGACTATCTGACCGGCAGCCACTCTCCCTGATCCAACCCGCATATGGATAACATACGCGATATTCGGAATGTTTTATGCTCATCGGTTCCGCGGGCCGTCTAACCCAAAAAGACGCAATCTTCTCTTGACAGAAAATGGTTCCATTGCTTAGTATAGGCCGCCTTGCAATCAGGATTGTCCCTGATCCGAACCTCGCGGCGAGGGCGCTGCCGACGATTTTTGAGAATCCTATGCGATCCCTGAACGACTGGCAAAAAATCTATCCCGATAAATTCGCCGATGAGGCCGTCGTTTTCAGTCATATCCACCGTGGCGATCACATCTTTGTCGCCTCCGGCTGCGGCGAGCCCCAATACCTTGTCCAGGCCATGGTCCATTACGTCGAATCCCATCCCAAGGCCTTTTTCGACACCGAAATCATCCATGTCTATTCCTTCGGCATCGCCCCCTATACCGACCCCAAATTCAAACGCAACTTCCGTCACAACTCCTTTTTCGTCGGGAACAACACCCGCGGCCCGGTCAATCAGGGCCTTGCCGACTACACCCCTATATCCCTTTCCGACGTGCCGGCCCTGATCCGAAGCGGCGCCGTCCGGATCGACGTGGCGCTGGTTCAGACATGCCTTCCCGATGAGCACGGCTATATGAGTCTCGGGATCAGCGTCGATATGGTCAAAACGGCGACGGACAAGGCATCGATTATCATCGCTCAGGTTAACACCGAGATGCCCCGCGTCCATGGGGACGGCTTTATCCATATCAAGGACGTCGCTTTTATTGTCCCCCACAACGAACCCCTGTTGGAACTCCCGGGAATCGCCATGGATGAAACAACGCAACGCATCGGGAACCATGTGGCCAGCCTGGTCCAGGACGGCGACACCATCCAGGTGGGTTATGGCGGACTTCCGAACGCGGTTCTGGCCAACCTGTTCAACAAGAAACATCTCGGCATACATACCGAGCTCCTCAGTGACGGGATTGTGGATCTGATCAAAGCCGGGGTCATCGACAATTCCCAAAAAACCCTCAACCCCGGGAAGACCCTTGCCGCCTTCTCGATGGGAAAGAAGGAGACCTACGAATTTCTCCATGACAACCCCTCCATTCTGTTCCGGACGATCGATTATACGAACAATCCCCTGAATATCGCCCAGCAGAACAACATGGTCGCCATCAACAGCGCGCTCGAGATCGACCTTACAGGCCAGGCCACCTCGGAGTCGATCGGCGGCACGTTCTACAGCGGCGTCGGCGGACACCAGGATTTCATGCGGGGCGCGCTGCTGGCAAAGGGCGGCCGAACCATCCTCGCGCTGAAATCCACAGCCAAGAACCATGCCATTTCCCGGATCGTCCCCTCGTTGCGCGAATCGGCCGGGGTAACGCTGAACCGCGGCGACGTGCGCTATGTCGTCACCGAATACGGAATTGCTTATCTTCACGGGAAAAACGTTCGGGAGAGGGCCATGTCGCTCATCGCAATCGCCCATCCCACATTCCGTTCCTGGCTGATCGAAGAGGCGAAAAAGCGGGGAATGATCTACCCGGATCAGGCCTTTATCCCCGGAAAACGGGGGGAGTATCCGGAAGACCTCGAGACCCATCGGACAACCAAAACCGGTCTCCATCTCTTTCTCCGCCCCGTTAAAATCAGCGATGAACCGCTTCTTAAGGATTTCTTCTATTCCCTGTCGGAACAAAGCCTGAACCGCCGTTTTCTTTCCATTCGCAGGGACATGCCTCACGAACGTCTCCAGGACTTCGTGATCATTGACTATACCCGGGAGGTGATGATCATGGCGGTTGTCGGACCGGCGGAAAACGAACTGATCGTCGGCGTCGGACAATACGGGATCGACGAGGAATCCCATACGGCGGAGGTCGCCTTTGCCGTCCGGGACGATCACCACAACCGCGGGATTGGGCAGGAAATGCTCTCTTACCTGACCTATCTTGCCAAACGGGAGGGGCTTCTGGGTTTCACCGCCGAAGTCCTCATCGACAACAAACCCATGCTCCACGTATTCGAAAAGGGGGGCTTCGACATCAAAAAGAAGCGTGACGCCGGCGTTTACGACTTTAAAATGGCCTTCCGGTCATGAAAACCGGTTTCCAGCAAAAAGATGGGCCACGTCAATCGTCAGACTTGGGGGTAAAAAAATGAATCCGGATGTGTTTCGCGAGTATGACGTCAGGGGGGTTGTGGACAGGGATCTGACCCCGGATTTTGTCTATCTGCTGGGCCGGGCCATCGGCGCCTATGCGATCCGTCATGGCGTAAAGACAATGATCCTGGGCCGGGATTGCCGCCTCAGCTCGGAGAACTACCAGGATGCCGTCTGCCGGGGGGTCCGTTCCGCCGGAATCGATGCGACCGATATCGGCCTCTGCGCGACCCCCATGCTCTATTTTGCGATCCGCCATTTCCGGGCGGATGGCGGCGTGATGGTCACAGGAAGCCATAATCCACCTGATTTCAATGGATTCAAGATCTGTATCGGTCCCGATACGATCTACGGGGAGCAGATACAGGAGCTGCGGAAGATCATCGAAAGCGGCGCCTACATCGAAGGTTCCGGGAAATTCTCTCGCCGGAAAATCGCCGAAATCTATCAGGACTATATCTTCGATCATCTGAAGGTGCAGCCCGGTCATCGCGTCGCGGTTGACGGCGGCAACGGCGTGGGCGGGCTCTTTGCCCTCCCGCTTCTCACGCGCTACGGCTGCCGTGTGACCGATATCTATTGCGATCCGGACGGCCGTTTCCCCAACCACTTTCCGGATCCCACCATCCCTGAAAACCTGCGCGAATTAACCCGCCTGGTCCTGGAAAACAAGGCTGAAGCCGGTATCGCCTATGATGGAGACGCCGACCGGATCGGCGTCATCACCGATCGCGGAGAGGTTCTCTGGGGCGATGAGTTGCTCCTGCTCTTCTCCCGCTTCATCCTGAAGCGGAATCCCGGCGCGGCCATCATCGGGGAGGTCAAGTGTTCGCAGAAACTCTTTGACGATATCACCAAGAACGGCGGACGGGCCATCATGTGGAAGGCGGGCCATTCCCTGATCAAGGGAAAAATGAAAGAGGAAAAGGCCCTCCTGGCCGGAGAGATGAGCGGCCACATCTTCTTCGCGGACCGCTATTTCGGCTTTGACGACGCGATTTACGCCTCGGTCCGCCTTCTGGAGATCCTCTCGGACTCCGGCAAGTCCTTGAGCGATCTTCTCGCCGATGTTCCCCGGACCTTTGCAACCCCGGAGATCCGCGTCGATTGCCCCGACCGGATCAAGTTCGGCGTCGTGGAGGCGGTCCGTGAAAACTACCGGAAGACCCATGAGATCATTGCGATCGACGGCGTGCGGGTCCCTTTCGGCGACGGCTGGGGTCTTCTCCGAGCCTCCAACACCCAGCCTGCTCTGGTTCTGCGCTTTGAAGCGTCGACACGGGAGCGATTGGAGACCATCCGCAAAGAGATGGAATCCGTACTGAACAATGTATTGAAATCCATGCTTTAACTTATATCAAAACCCCGATTACCCTTGGGATGACTGCCTCCGGGGTCATTCTGAAGGAAAGGAGAAACGCGATGCCCAGACCCCAGTACCCCACCTCGGAAGGTCTCTGGTCGCGAGGAAAGCGAGGGGAGGCCGGTTACGGCGCTGTTCGCCTGGGAACCCCATACCCCGAGGCGGTGGAGAGTTTCCGGAAGGCCGTGGAGGGGCGCCTCGACTTCGACCCGGCAGTCCTTTTTGTGTGGGGGACGATGCAGGCCACGGCCGTCCTCAACGTGCTCAAGGCCGTTGAAGAGACCTTTGGCGAGGCGGGTCAGGAGTTGGTGCGCAAGGCGATCAACCAAGCCGGATACGAGGCGATGAAGGGTTTTCTTGAGAGTTCCTCGTTCCCCGACGACCTCTCCGAAATCGAGCTCGCATCCTACGTGGTCACCGGGATCAACACGGTCCTCTACGCCTCGCTGGAACGCCCGTGGATCGAGAGCGAGAACCGTTGCGCCTTCGACATTCTCTGGTGCCCCCACCAGGACCGCTACACCGCCTTTGACTGTCGGGTCCAGCGATTCTTTGTGGAGGGGATGTTCCACGCCATCGATGATTCGGGGATGGGACGGATTACCGCCTGGGTGGAGAAACTGATTCCCCGAGGCGCCGAGTGCTGCCACTTCGTGGTGGAGCGGACCGGGGAGTCAGACGGGAAGAACCCGTGGCACGCCTATTCCGAGGAGCTCATGAGGCGGGCGATCCAGAAGCTCTCCAAACCCAAGCACCCGAGCGATGGGTGACCGGCGGAAACGCCTCTTGCTTACCGCTGAAAATGAGGCTTAATCCTCATCATGTTGTCCAAAAAAGTTGGTCAAAATGAAAATGGCCGCCCGATGTGGCGGCCAATAATATGTTATCTTTCAAGAATATTGGTCGGGGCGGCAGGATTTGAACCTGCGACATCCTGCTCCCAAAGCAGGCGCGCTACCGGGCTGCGCTACGCCCCGTTTATGATCCGTTCCGGAGCCTCTCTTTCAGTTTTGCAAAGGCCTGGGCCCGATGGCTGACCCTGTTCTTGGCCTCGGGGGAGAGCTGGGCCACGGTCATCCCCTCTTCGGGGAGAAAAAAAACCGGGTCATATCCGAATCCGCCCTTCCCGACAGGCGCTTCCGCAATCCTTCCTTCCAAGCGCCCCTCAAAGGCCTCATAATGACCGTCGGGAGGATAGAGGACCAGAACGCACCGGAATGCCGCTCCTCGATTTGCCGCGGGAACACCCTTCAGGTCATGCAGAAGCTTCCGGTTGTTCCGCAGATCATCCGCATCGGCGCCGGCATACCGCGCCGAGTGGATGCCGGGCGCGCCTCCCAGCGCGTCCACCTCCAATCCGGAATCGTCGGCAAGCACGATTTCTCCGGTCGCTTCCGCGACCGTTCTGCCCTTTTTGAGGGCGTTCTCCAGAAAACTCTTTCCGTCTTCAACGATCTCGGGGATCTCCGGATAATCGTTCAACGAAAAAAGGCTGATGCCGAGATCCGCAAGCATCGCCTGAATTTCTCTGATCTTTCCCCGGTTCCTGGAGGCCAGCACGATCGTTTTCAGGTCAGACCTCTATATTCATTCCTACGGCGCCTTCCGGAAATAATCCCTGAGTCCCATCACCAGAGCCCGGGCGACGGCCCTCTGCGTCTGTTCCTCCGTCAGCCGTTTCCGGTCATCCGGGTCGGTCGCAAAACCGATCTCCACAACGAGCCCCGGAATGGTCAAGCCGTCCCAAAGCGGGCTGGGCGCATCCCGGAGACCCCGTCCTTTCCGCGGGAAGACCGTTTCGAGAGCGGACTGGATCCGCTGCGCGAGCCTCACCGAATCGTTCAGCGAGGTATTGCGGGCCATATCCTTGATAATCGGCGATGAATCTCCTCCGCCGGGTACGGACTGCCTAAAGCCCGGGAAATAGACCTCGTACCCGCTCGCCTTCTTTCCGAAACCGGCATTGACATGAAGGCTCAGTAGCGCGTCTGCTTTCATTGTCCCGGCGGCCTTTACCCTCTCCGCGATCGACAGGGTCCGGTCCGTCGAACGGGTCAATTGGACCTGAAGGCCCGGTATTTTTTGCGCCTCCTCGCGGACCAGCAGGGCCAGATTCAGCGTCAGCTCTTTCTCCCGGAGCTTGTCCGACATCACGCCTGGATCATCTCCCCCGTGGGCTGGATCGACCAAAATGGTATAGAAGCCCTGTTGGGGCGCCCCGGCGCCGGCCATCGGAATCAGGCAAAACAGGATCACGGCCAGTGTGAAAACTCCATATTTCACACGCCATCCATTCATCAGTTCCATCGTTTCCTTTCCAGTCTTATGGTTCTCAAGGGCTTGTGCTTCATACAGCAAACGAATGCCGACTGTCAATGGAATCATCATGCCCGGCCTTCCGCCCTCAGGTCAGGAGCGCCAGATCCTCTCCACCGAGATGACCCCGCGCAACTTCCGGATCGCAGCGGAAATATTATTAAACTGCTTGAGATTTTTTACATTGACTCCGAAATGACAGGTAGCCTGACCGTCCGACGCGGTATTGATCTCCGCGTGGTATATGTTGACGTCCAGAGAGGAGATCGCGGTGCTGATATCGGCCAGAATGCCCTTGCTGTCGTGGCAGACGATTTTCATCTGCACCGGATATTCACGTTTTTCGCGAACATCCCACTGCACATTCACCAGCCGCTCGGCATCCATATCCGGCACATGGATGCAATGGACTGTATGCACGGTGATTCCTCTCCCCCGCGAAATATAACCGATGATCTCATCTCCGGGGATCGGATCGCAGCACTTTCCGAACCGGACCATGATGTCATCGATCCCGGTCAGCGACACGCCGATCGGTTCCGTCTCCGGACCTTTTTTTCGCGTCTTGTCAAGCGGTTCCTCTTTCTTGACCTCCTCTTCCGGAAGAAAATGATGAACGACATGCTTGGGCGAAACCCTTCCGTAACCGACGAAGGCCAGCAGATCATCCAGGGATTCGGTATGCAGTTCTTTAAATATCTCCTGCATTTCCGATGTTTTGGAAATTTGGCCGAATTTCAGGTGGTGCTTCTTGAACTCCTTCTCTAAAAGATCGCGGCCGAGGGCGACGCTCTTCTTGCGTTCTTCGGTCTTGACCCAGTTCCGGATCTTCGCCATCGCGCGGGTGGTCACCACATTTTTCAGCCAATCCTTGCTGGGATGGTGGCCCGTCTGGGTGATGATTTCGACCCTGTCGCCATTTTGCAGTTGATATTTCAGCGGCACAATGCTCCGGTTCACCTTGGCGCCAATGCACTGATTGCCGACATCCGAATGAATGCTGTAGGCGAAATCGATGGGGGTCGCCCCCTTCGGGAAGGATCTCACATCCCCGTTCGGGGTAAAGACGTAAACCTCCTCGGGGAACAAAGCCACTTTCAGATTGGACATGAACTCGCGGGGGTTCTCGATCTCCTGCTGGGCATCCAGCAGATCCCGGAGCTTCTTGATCTGATTGTCGTCGGGGGAAAAGGACCCCCCTTCCTTGTATCGCCAATGGGCGGCGATCCCCTCCTCCGCCCAGTCATGCATCGGCCGGGTCCGGATCTGGATTTCGACCCGCTCGCCATAGGGTCCTATCACCGCTGTATGGAGGGACTGGTAGTGGTTGGCCTTCGGCATCGCAATATAATCCTTGAATCGTCCGGGAACCGGCGTCCAAAGGGCATGGACCATGCTCAGCGCCTCGTAGCAATCCTTGTCCTTGTCCGAGTCGAGAATGATCCGGAAAGCCATGAGGTCATAAACCTCGTCGAAATCGATGTGCTGGTCCTTCATCTTCATGTAGATGCTGTAGAAATGTTTGGCCCTTCCCTCGACGTCGCCCCGGATGCCGAACCGTTCCATCTCCTGCCGGATGATCCCCCTGACCTCCTCCGCATACTCTTCCCGTTTCTTCTGCTTCTTTACGACCCGTTTTGCGAGTTCATTGTAGGCCTCAAAGTCGAGATAGCGGAAGGAAAGGTCCTCCAACTCCATTTTCATCCAGTTGATCCCCAGCCGGTTGGCCAGCGGGGCATACAGTTCCAGGGTCTCTTTGGCGATGTGGAGCTGCCGGTCGGGCGTCTGAAACTCCAGGGTCCGCATGTTGTGGATCCGGTCCGCCAGTCGGACGAGAAGGATCCGGATATCGGACGACATCGCCAGGATCATCTTGCGGAAATTTTCCGCCTGCCTCTCCTCCTGATTGCCGAGCGTGATCTTGCTGATCTTCGTCAGCCCATCGACGAGAAACGCCACCTCCTTGCCGAAGGCCTCTTCGATCTGCTCCTGCGTGGCAAAGGTATCCTCGACGGTATCGTGCAGTAGGCCCGTGACCAGCGTCGCCGCATCGAGTTTCATGTCTGCAAGGATGCCGCAGACCTCCATGGGATGGGTCAGATAGGGCTCGCCGGAGAGGCGGATCTGCCCTTGATGAACCGACGCGGAAAAGATATAGGCCTTTTCGATCATCCCGAGTTCGGTGGGGGAGAGATAAGACTGAACCTTATCGAGGATGTCGTTGATGCGAAGCATGAAAGTCCTAATCTTAGACTCAGCACTTAAGTCTTATCAGAAACGCCGCGACCTCGGAAACCGGCAATGCGATGACCTCTCCGGACCGCCGGGTTTTGATCTCCATTTTCCCTTCGGCCAGCCGCTTGGGACCGACCGTGACGCGATAGGGGATCCCGATCAGGTCGGCGTCTTTGAACTTGACGCCGGCCCTCTCATCGCGATCATCCAAGATCACCTCCACCCCATTTTCCTCAAGGGCGTGGTAAAGATCCTCCGCCGCGGAGAAAAGCGCTTTTTCATTCACATTCACCGGGGTGATGATCACCGCATAGGGGGCGAGCGGCAGCGGCCAGATGATCCCGTCCGCATCGTGATTCTGCTCGACGGCCGCGGCGACCGTGCGGCCGATGCCAATGCCGTAGCATCCCATCACCATCGTCCGCTCCTGACCCTCGCGGTCGAGATAGACGGCGCGCATGGCCTTGCTGTACTTGGTCCCCAATTTGAAGACATGGCCGACTTCGATGCCGCGTGCAAAACAAATTTCTCCGCCGCAGCGGGGACAGGGATCGGATTCCCGGACCACGCGCAGATCGGCATGGTCTGCAATCAAAAAGTCCCTTCCGGGCATGACATGGCGAAGGTGGAAATCCTCACGGTTGGCGCCCATGACGCAATCGGCCATCCCCAGAAGTGCGTAATCGGCAATGATCCGGGCCTTGATTCCGACGGCGCCCACAAACCCCCGGGGTGAGCCGGTAACCTTCCGGATCATCACATCATCTGCCAGTTCAAGCAAATCGCAACCGAGGAAATTCTTCACCTTGATCTCGTTGACCTCGTGATCCCCGCGAATCAGGACCGCGACAGGGGCGCCGTCCGCAGAGAAGATCAGCGTCTTGACGACCGCTTCCGGAGCGACCCCCAAAAAGCCGCAGACCTCCTCGATGGTCCGGACCCCGGGGGTGTTCACCTCCTCGACTTGGGACGTCACGCCCGCAGGCCCACTCTCCGCCGGCCGGGAGATCTCGGCCTTCTCTAAGTTTGCCGCATAGTTGCAGGCGCCGCAGTAGCAGATGGCGTCTTCCCCGGAATCGGCCATCACCATGAATTCGTGCGAATACTTGCCGCCGATGCTTCCCGAGTCCGCCTCGACCGGACGGAAGTTCAGGCCGCAGCGGGTGAAAATCCGTTGATAGGCGTCAAACATCTTCCGATAGCTGATCTCGCTTCCTGCCTCGTCCATATCGAAACTGTACGCGTCTTTCATGCCGAATTCCCGACAGCGCATCACCCCAAACCGGGGGCGGATCTCATCGCGGAATTTCGTCTGAATCTGATAGAAATTCCGGGGGAGTTGCCGGTACGTTTTGATTTCGTTGCGAACCAGATCGGTGATCGCCTCTTCATGGGTCGGGCCGAGACAGCACTCCCGGTCGTGTCGATCCCGAAAGCGGAGCAATTCCTTGCCGTAATGGTCCCATCGTCCGGACTCCTGCCAGAGCTCTGCCGGCTGCACTATCGGCAAAAAGAGCTCCTGAGCGCCCGCCCGGTTCATCTCTTCCCGGACGATCTGTTCAAACTTGCGGATCACCCGGTAACCCAGCGGCAGATACGAATAGACCCCGCTGGTCAGTTTTCTGATCAGACCCGCCCGGATCATCAACTGATGGCTGATCAGTTCCGCGTCGGAAGGGACCTCCCTTCCGGTGGGCAGGAACATCTCCGAATAACGCATGACGCCTCCTTGTAAATTTATTCCATCTTCCGGATCTCTTCTAAGAGTACCGGAAGAAATTCCGCTTCGCTGATCTTCCGGATAACCTTCCCCTTTTTAAAAAGCATCCCGGCGTCCTTTCCTCCCGCGATGCCGATATCCGCTTCGGCAGCCTCCCCGGGGCCGTTGACGACGCAGCCCATGAGGGCGATCTTGATCGGTTTCTTCATCCCCCGGAGCTCCTCTTCGACCCGCACCGCGAGCCCGGCAAGATCGATCTCGCAGCGACCGCAGGTCGGGCAGGCGATGATGTCCGGTCCGACCTGCCGGATTTTCAGCGCCCGCAAAATACCGTATGCGAGGCTGATCTCCGGCACGGGATCGCCGGTGACGGAGACCCGGATCGTATCGCCGATGCCGTCATACAGCAGGGCCCCGATGCCGATGGCGGATTTGATTGCCGACTGGATGAGGGTTCCCGCCTCCGTAACGCCGAGATGAAGCGGATAGTCGGTCTTCTCAGAGATGGATCGATAGGCCGCGATCGTGGTCGTTACATCGGAAGATTTCAGCGAGAGTTTGATCGCGTCAAAGCCCATCTCTTCCAGAATGCGGATGTTCTTCAAGGCGCTCTCCACCAGGGCGGCCGCCGTCGGTCCGCCGTGGCGGGCGGCAATCTCCTTCTCCAGGGAACCGGCATTGATCCCGATCCGGATGACCTTCCGGCTGGTCTTCGCGATTGCCACGATCTTGCGGATTCCTTCCGGCGAGATATTGCCGGGATTGATCCGGATGCCATCCGCGCCGTGATTCATCGCGAGCAGGGCGAGTTGATGGCGGAAATGGATATCCGCGATCAGCGGAATATGAATCCGGGAGCGGACCTTATGGATGGCGACGGCGGCCGCTTCATCGGGAACGGCGACGCGGATAATTTCGCAGCCCGCCTCCTCCAGCCTCCGGATCTGCGTAATTGTGGCTTCGACATCGCGCGTATCGGTAGAGGTCATGGACTGGACGACGATCGGCGCATCGCCGCCGATCCGGACACCCCCGAGGTCAATAGATTTCGTTTTTCTTCTGCTGCCCGGGCTCACGGATGCACCCCACGGTTTTCACTTCTTTAGAACTCAGCGCTTAGCACTCAATGTCATTGATTCACACTCAGCACTCAGTCCTCAGCACTTAGTAGTTTCGGGTTTCAGCGGAGCTTCAGCAGGGCCAGCCTGATCCGTTCGACCCCTTTTTCGATCTGCGCAATCGAGGTCGCATAGGAGATGCGGATGTGGTCGTCATGGCCAAAATCCCCTCCGGGAACCAGGGCGACGTTCGCCTCATCCAACAGGTAAGTCGCCATTTCGGCTGAATTGCGGATGACCTTTTCCCCAAAGGAGCGGCCGTAATAGGATCCCACATTGGGAAAGACATAGAAGGCCCCCTGGGGTTTGAGACAGGTTACGCCGGGAATGGCCGTCAGCCTCTCGACGATGAGATCCCTTCTCTTCTGGAACTCTCGCGTCATCATCCCCACGCCCTCCTGGGGTCCGTTCAGCCCTTCGACAGCCGCCTTCTGGGCAATGGAGGTCGGGTTGGAGGTGTTCTGGCTCTGGTACTTCGTCATGGCGGAGACGATCTCCTCGGATCCGGCGGCATAACCGATCCGCCAGCCCGTCATGGCATAGCTCTTGGAGACCCCGTTGATCACGACGGAGATGCGCTTCAGTTCATCGCCAAGCGAAGCCAGCGTGAAAAACGGCTGATCGTCATAGATGATCTTCTCGTAGATATCGTCGGAGATGATCATGATCCCCTTCCGGAGGATCACCGCGGCCAGTTCCTCCAATTCCCGCCGGCTGTAGCAGACGCCGGCCGGGTTGGAGGGATAGCTGATGATGATCGCGCGGGTCCTCGGCGTGATGGCCGCCTCCAATTGCGCGGGCTGAAGTTTGAAGCCGTCGCCGACACGCGTTCGGATCACCACCGGCTTCGCGCCGGTCAGGAAGACGATATCGGTATAGGAGACCCAGTAGGGCGAAGGGATCAGCACCTCATCCCCTTCCTCGAACAGGACCTGGGCGACATTGAAAAGCGAGTGTTTGGCCCCGCAGGAGATCACGATTTCAGACCGTCGGTAGGTCAGTTGATTGTCCCGCTGGAATTTGGCAATGACCGCATCCTTCAGTTCGTCCGTACCGCCCACGGGGGTGTACTTGGTAAAGCCCGCATGGATGGCCCGGATGGCGGCCTCTTTGATGTTCAGGGGCGTGTCAAAGTCAGGCTCGCCGGCCCCGAAGCCGATGATGTCCCTTCCCGCCGCTTTCAACGCGTTGGCCTTGGCCTGGATGGTCAGCGTCGGCGACGGTTTGATGAGCGCAATTCTGGATGCCAATTTCATACGATTCCCCTTTTGGTTGAATATCTCTCCAGCAATTTCTGATTAACGATCTCCGGCACGAGCCCTTTCACGGAACCGCCCAAACTGGCCGCTTCATTAATGATCGTCGAACTGGTATAAAACCACTTGTATCCAGTCATCAGGAAAACGGTCTCGACGTCACGGTTCAACCGGCGGTTGATGAGGGCAAGCTGAAACTCATATTCAAAATCGGAAAGGGCTCGGAGCCCCCGGAGAATCACGTTCGCCCCGGCGACTTTCACATATTCGACCAGAAGCCCGTCGAAGCTGTCAACGCGGACATTCTCGTAGTCCCGAATCACCTCCCGGATCATCTCCATCCTCTCCTCCACGGAAAAGAGCGACTTCTTGTTCGGATTGTGGGCGATCAAAACGATGAGTTCATCAAACACCCCGAGACCACGTTTGATGATATCGACATGGCCGTTGGTGATCGGATCAAACGAACCTGGATATACCGCTATTTTCTTCATAGGTCATTCCCATGTTTGGGGACAGATTTGAAATCTGTCCCCTTAATAAAGGACAACACCGTGTCGCCGTACCGTCTCTGATCCGCCACCACCCATGGCTGCGCCGGCAATCCCTCCAGGTTTTCTCTCACCGAATGCTGGATCACGATGATTCCATTCTCTGCCAAAGCTTTTCTCATATCGGGCCACGCCAGCGTCTCCCGAACCAGACCCTGATCGTACGGCGGATCGGTGAAAATGATATCGTACCGATCCCCCCTTTGAGCGAGACGCCCCAATCCCCTCTCGCCATCCGCGGCGATAACTTCCGCTCTGGCCGTGAAACCGAGTTGATCAAGGATACCCTGGAGCGCACGGGTCAGACGGATATCCTTTTCCACGAAGGTCGCAAAACGCGCCCCCCGGCTCAGCGCCTCCAGACCGACATTTCCGCTGCCGGCAAAGAGATCGAGGAAAGAACGTCCCTCGACGGAATGGAGAATATTAAAAAGAGATTCCTTGACCCGATCGGCGGTGGGCCGGATGCGGCTTCCGGCGTGAAGACGGACCACCCTTCCTTTGGCCTCTCCCCCGATGATTCTCATAAATATTTACGGATCAAAATCTCGGCAATCTGAACGGCGTTCAACGCGGCGCCCTTCCGGATATTGTCCGCGACAACCCACATGTTGATGCCGTTCGGAATGGATTCATCCTCCCGGATTCTGCCCACCAGCGTCTCATCATGGCCGGCGGCGTCAATCGCGAGCGGATACTGGTTCCACTGCGGGTTGTCAACGACCCGGACGCCCGGCGCCGTCGAAAGGAGACTCCGGACCTCATCCGGGGTAATTTTCTTCTCCGTTTCGATGTTAATCGATTCAGAGTGGGCGTAGAAAACAGGCACCCGGACCGTCGTCGCCGTCACGGCAATCGAAGGGTCGTTCAGGATCTTCTTGGTCTCATTGACCATCTTCATCTCTTCCTTGGTATAACCGTTGTCGAGGAAAACATCGATATGCGGAAGGCAGTTGAAGGCGATCCGGTGCGGATAGACCTTGACAACCGGTTCCCTGCAGTTCAGCAGCGCCTGCGTCTGGAGGGAAAGCTCCTCAATCGCCTTTTTTCCCGTACCGGAAACGGCCTGGTACGTGGAGACCACGATCCGTTTGATCCGAACCGCATCATGGATCGGTTTCAGCGCAACGACCATCTGAATCGTGGAACAGTTCGGGTTGGCGATGATTCCCCTGTTCTTGTAGAGGGCAATGGCCTCCGGATTCACCTCCGGCACGACCAAGGGAATCTCCGGCACCATGCGGAAGGCGTTCGTGTTGTCAATGACGACGCATCCGGCCCGTGCGGCGATGGGGGCGAACTTTTCGCTGATGCTCCCCCCCGCGGAGAAAAGGCCGATCTCGATCCCGGCAAACGAGCCCTCGGTCAGCATCTCCACCGGCAAGGATTTCCCCCGGAAGGAGAGCTCCTTCCCGATCGACCGCTCCGATGCGAGGAGCGTCAATTTTTCTACCGGAAAGTTACGCTCTTCCAGAATCCTGATCATCTCATTGCCCACGGCCCCCGTGGCGCCGACAACGGCAACATTGTAATTTCTCATACCATACTCCTCCAACAATCGGGGACATGATGCCTCATCGTGTCCCCGTCTCCGCGCCTGACCCCTGACCCCTGACCCCTGACCCCTTAAAAGCCCCTTACTTTTTTTACAGCGGATGATCGGGACATTGCGACTTCCTCGCCCGGAATTCAACCAACAATCGGCGGCCAAGCTTGAACAAGGTCCAAGCCGGTCCGGAAAGGCTGTATCCGAAAGCGAACGTGAACAACATGATCTCAGGGTTGGCCACAACAATCACCATAACCAACACAATCAGCACGAAGGACATAAACGGTTTTCGGGAGAAGAAATTGAGGTCCTTGAAACTGTAGTACTTGATGCTGCTGACCATAAACAGCGCCATCGCGACCACGCCGATCATAATCGACCAACTTGGGAAACGCCCCTCACCCCCTAAGTAGTAATAAAGGATCACCCCCGTCGCCAGGACGGCAGCGCCCCCCGGAATGGGAAGTCCGTTGAAGAACCGGCTGCCGATGACGCCGATCTGGACGTTGAATCGGGCCAGACGAAGGGCGCCGCAAACGACAAAGAGAAATGCCGCCAGCCATCCCAACTTTCCATAAGAGAGGAGCGACCAGTTGTATATCAGAATGGCCGGCGCCACGCCGAAGGCTACCAGATCACAGAGGGAATCATACTCACCGCCAAACTTGCTCGCGGTATGGGTCATGCGCGCAATTCGGCCGTCCAGACCGTCAAGAACCACCGCGATCAGGATCGCGACCGCCGCGATCTCATACATCCCTTTCATGGAGGCAATCGCGGAATAAAACCCGCAGAAAAGATTGGCCGTTGTAAAAAGATTCGGAAGGACATAGATCCCCTTTTTCATGCGGTCTCGCCTGAATGACGGACTGTTTCTCATGTCAGCTCTCCTATGGGCGTCTCCCCTGCCCGAACCTTATCCCCTGTCCGGACAAGAATCGTCGCTGCGATCGGCAGAAAAAGTTCGACCCGTGAACCGAACCGGATCAGACCGAATCGTTCCCCTCGGCTCACCTGCATCCCTTCCTTCAGCCAGCAGACAATTCTCCTCGCGATCAATCCCGCGATCTGCACCATCATGATTTCCCGTCCGTCCGCCGTACGCAGAAGGACGATATTCCTTTCGTTTTGCGCCGAAGCCTTATCGAGATTTGCCGACAGAAATTTCCCCGCCCGGTAGCGGATGAACCGGACCTCGCCCGAACAGGGGATCCGGTTGACATGAACATTGAAGACATTCATGAAGATGCTGATTTTCTGAAAAGTCCGGCCGGGCTGTTCATCGCTGGTCGCTTCCTCAATCCGGATGACCCTGCCGTCCGCCGGAGAGATGACCAGACGCCCATTTTCCGGCGGCGTCCTCTGCGGATTGCGAAAGAACCAGACGACAAAAGCGGTCACGCCAAAAAGAACAAGGCCAACCCCATTGAATCCGGAAACAAAAGCGATGACCGTCGCCCCCGCAAGCGGGATGATAAAGGGAAGACCTTCGCCTACAATGAAACTGCTGTGATCGCTATTGCTTTTCTCCATAATGACTGCTCCGTTACCGGTGCAAACGCTACCGCAGTCCGATTCATATGTCAACCTCTTGTCGCATCGAAAGGGCGGGATTCCCCTTGCCGACCTATTTTGCACCGTTATTCTCCGCTGGGGACACCTTGCCTCAAGGTGTCCCCAGCGGGCGAAGGTAGCTTGGAGAGAAGGTCAGCGGATCCTCGCTTCGCCCGTTCTGATACCGGTGAAGGCCGATAAGCCCCACAGCCGACGCGTTAAGCCGGCCGCCACGGCAGCTCCGCAGGGCGGATCCCCGCGCCCCCTCCTCAAATATCCGCTTCTGATAGAGAACGGCCGCTTCGCCGACAAAATCGACCTCTTCGCCAGCCAGCGTTTTGACCAGAAACCCGATATCGGTTAATCGGTCCGGGGCAACGGCTTCCGGGAGACTATCCGGACCCGCCCGGTAGAGACCCGCATAAACCTGATTCTTCCGGGCATCTAAGAGTGGACAGATCAGCCTCCGGGAGGGAAAGACATTCACGGCCAGCGCCTCAAGCGTGGAGACCCCGACGATCGGCTTCCCCGTGGCGAGCGCCAGGCCTTTGATGGTGCTCACCCCGATCCGCACCCCTGTGAACGAGCCGGGTCCGGTCGTACAGACCAGAAGATCGATCCGCTCCATCGTCAGCCCCGTCAACAAAAAGAGCTTTTCCAGAGCCGGCAGCAGAACCTCCGCGTGGCCCCCTCCCACATCCAGATAGAGCTCGGCGAGAACCTTCTTCTCCTCGAGGAAGGCTATCCCTACCGTTTGGGTCGCGCACTCCATCGCCAGGGTGATCATCGTTAGCCGGTAACTGCACGAATAAAATCGTTAATAAACTTGATGTTCAACCGCTCAATATCCAGCAAGAAGACAAAAACCATCAGCAGAATCAAAAGCGCAAAGCCGACCTGCTGGGCCATTTCCCGCCAGCGGAGATTGACCTCGCGACCGGTTAGCGCTTCAATTCCGTAGAACAGCAGATGGCCGCCGTCTAATACCGGAATGGGCAGCAGGTTCAGGATCCCCAGGTTGATGCTCAACAGGGCCATGAACAGCAAAAAAGGGACGATCCCCTCTTTCACCTGTGCGCCCGCGATCTGGGCGATGAGGATCGGTCCGCCCATCGTCTTCGGCGAAATGACCCCCTGAAACATCTTGACGATGCTGATCACGGTCAGTTTGCTGATCATCCATGTCTGGCGGACGCCCTCCCCGAAGGCCGACAGCGGATTGCGTCTCTGGACGACGGTACGGGACGATGGGGAAATGCCGATCTTGTAGGATTCCACCTCTTCCCCAAAAAGATTATGGGATTTCATCGCTTTGGGCGTAACCGTGATCTCCCGGGGCAGGCCGTCTCTCTGCACGGTGATCAAAAGCGGCGTCCCGTTGCTTTTCGATACGATTTCGGAGATCTCATCCCATTTCGTCACGGCCTTTCCGCCGATGGCCGTGATTCGATCCCCTTCCTTGATCCCGGATTCCATCGCTGCGGAACCCGGCTGCGTCATACCGACCTCGGCCGTCAGTACGGGAAGTCCGATCATGTTGACGAGGGTGAAGATCGTCAGCGCCAGCAGCAGATTGAAGATCGGTCCTGCCGCCACAATGGCGATTCTCTTCCAGACCGTCTGTGTCAGAAAGGACCTTTTTTGATCCGCCTCGGCCAGCTCTTCTCCGGGGGATTCCCCGAGGAGCTTCACATACCCGCCCAGCGGGAACAGGGAGAGGAGATATTCCGTCTCCCCGATCTTTCTGCCGAGGATTCGCGGACCGAAACCGAGGGAAAATTTCAGGACTCCGACACCCGCCCGCTTGGCCATCAGAAAATGGCCGAGCTCATGGGCAAAGATCAGGACGCCCAGCAAGACAATTACCGATACAATACTGATTCCAATCAATGTTTTATTCCTTTAATCCTGTTCCGGGCCTCTTCCCTCGTCCGCCGGTCCGCAGCGAGGATCTCCTCGATCCGCGGCTCCACCCGAACGCGATGTCGGGAAAGGACCTCGTCAACCAGTTGGCTGATCCCGTTAAAGCCGATCTCTTCATCGATGAACGCCGTCACCGCGACTTCATTCGCCGCATTCAGAACGGTCGGCGCCGTTCCGCCGGTTTCCGCCGCCGCATACGCCAGCCTCAAGGCGGGAAAGCGAACCGGATCGGGTTTAAAAAAAGTGAGCGCGCCCACGTTCACAAGATCGAGGCCGGCTTCATTCCGGATCATACGGCGCGGGTAGGAGAGGGCGTAGGCAATGGGAACCCTCATGTCCGGAACCCCCAACTGGGCGATCACGCTCCCGTCCCGGTACTCGACCAGTGAATGGATGATGCTCTGAGGGTGGATCAGGACATCGATCTTCGACACGGGCAAGTCGAAGAGCCATGAGGCTTCGATCGCCTCCAGCCCCTTGTTCATCATCGTCGCCGAATCGATCGTGATCTTCTTGCCCATGACCCAGTTGGGGTGCCGGAGGGCCTGCGCCGGCGTAACCTCTGCCAGCTCTTCGGCGGAGGCATGGAGGAAGGGACCGCCGGAGGCCGTCAGAATGATCCGGCGAAGATCTTCCCGATGGTGTCCCTGCAGACACTGGAAGATCGCGCTGTGCTCACTGTCCACCGGAATGATCGTTACCCCTTTTTGGGCCGCGTTGTTGAGAACGATGCCGCCCGCCATCACGAGCGTCTCTTTGTTGGCCAGAGCGATGTCCCTTCCCGCCGCAATCGCATCCAGCGTCGGGAGCAGGCCGGCCGCTCCGACCATGGCGGAGACCACCATATCCGTGCCTTCAACCGCTGCCGCTTCCCGATACCCCTCCGGTCCGGAGAGAATCCCGGGGATCGTCGCACCCAATAGAGTCCGGAGGTCGCGCGCATGCACCTCGTCGATCACCGCAACCAGACGCGGGCGAAACCGCTCGATCTGCTGTTTCAGCAGGGCGATGTTGCGACCTCCGGCAAGGGCGGTGATGGTGAACTCCCCCGGATGGGCGCTGATGACGTCTAATGTGCTGACCCCGATTGAACCGGTGGAACCGAGAATGGAAATTCTTTTCATCGGATAACAAATTCCTGATAATAGAAGACAAACGGCGTAATGAACATCAGGCAATCCAACCGGTCGAGGATACCCCCATGACCGGGAAGGATCACGCCGGAATCCTTGACCCCCGCCGCCCGCTTCAAGGCAGACTCGGAAAGATCGCCAAGCTGGCCTACCACGCTTCCCACCAGTCCCAGAATGGCGGCATGCGTCACCGTCAACACGGGGAAAAACCATTGTCGAAAAAGAAGGCACCCGACGACGCTGCCGGCAATCAAACCGATCGTCCCCTCGACGGTCTTTCCGGGACTGACCTCGGGGAGCAGTTTTCGTTTTCCCAGCCGCCGTCCCACATAGTAGGCGGCGACATCCCCTGCAAAGGCCAGGACCAGAATGAAGAAAATCCACAGGACGCCCGCTTGCGTCCGGCGGATCAGGATGAAGTGGGACATCAAAAAGGGGATGTATAATATTCCCAGGAGCGCCCGTCCGGGAGGCGCCATGTCCAATCCCTTATCCCGGATTCGAAGGAGGTTGAGGATCAAAACCGCCATGACGGAAAAGGCGAGCACGGATAACAGCAGCAGCATATCCCCGAAGACCGCCGTGAGCAGGATCAGCAGGGCGCTCGCCATCGTCACTGTTTTTTCCGCGGAGACGCCTTTGCCGAACGCCATCCGGTTGTATTCGTACATCCCCACAAGCGAGACCGTCATGATCAGCGCGGCAAAGGATTCTCTTCCGCCGTAAGCGATGATCCCGAACAGGATCGGAACGGCAATCAAGGCCGTGATCCATCTTTTCCCGTGAGGAGACATACGTTAATCTATGTTCTGCGGAGCTGCTCGCTCGTTCGGCCGAAACGGCGTTCCCGCTGTTGATATCCGGCTATCGCCTCCATCAGATCGGGTTCACGGAAGTCAGGCCAGAGGGTATCGGTAAAATAGAATTCCGTGTAAGCCATCTGCCAGAGAAGAAAATTGCTGATCCGATATTCGCCGCCCGTCCGGATGAGCAGGTCCGGATCCGGAAGCGCGCTTGTGTAGAGATAGCGTTGACAGAATTCTTTGGTGACGTCCGCCGTCTTGATCTTTCCGGCCAGAGCGTCGTCCACCATGCGGCTTGCGGCCGTCGCAATCTCGTCGCGTCCACCGTAACTCAGGGCCAGGTTCAAGACCATCCCCCCGTTTCCGGCCGTTCGCGCGATCGTCTCCCGGAGTTTCGTCAGCACGGGAGCTCCCAGTGAATCCAAGTTTCCGATGGCCATCAACCGGATGTTCTGGTCCATCATCTCCTGAGCCTCATTCACTAAATATTCCTCGAGCAGTTTGAGAAGGGCGCGGACCTCCGCCTTGGGACGAAGCCAGTTCTCCATCGAAAAGGCATACAGTGTCAGGAAGGAGATCCCGATCCGGCGGCAGGTCCTCACCACGACTCGCACGGATTCGGCGCCCTTTCTGTGCCCCAGGACCCTCCCCATGGCATGCCGCTCAGCCCAGCGACCATTGCCGTCCATGATGATCGCGATATGCTGAGGTAGTTTATCCGGATCGATCTCCTTCATCATCCACCTGAAATGTGATTATGAATCCCTTGTGCTAACCGACTAACACATCGAACGCAACTTATCAAGACGGATCGAAACAAAACGGGGAGCCCGCAGACTCCCCGTGACAAGCCGAATCAGGCAATCCCGTCAGATCTCCATGATCTCTTTCTCCTTGGCGGAAAGCAACTTATCCGCCTTTTCGATATACCGATCCGTCAGTTTCTGGACCTCCTCCTGAAGGTTGTAGAGCTCATCCTCCGTGATCTCATTGTCCTTCTTCAGGATTTTGAACTGCTCATTGGCATCCCGCCGGACGTTGCGCTCCTTGACCTTGCACTCCTCCGCCATTTTGCGGACGACCTTCACCAACTCCCGACGTCTCTCCTCCGTGAGGACGGGGATCGACAGGCGGATCAACTTGCCGTCGTTGCTCGGCATCATTCCCAAATCGGATTTCTGGATCGCCTTTTCGATCGCCCCCAGAACAGAGCTGTCCCAAGGGGAGATGACGATCAGCCGGCTTTCGGGAATGGAGAGCGAGGCCAACTGGTTCAGGGGTGTCGGCGTTCCATAATAGTCAACACGAATTCCATCCAGCAGCGAGATGGACGCCCGTCCGGTTCTGACCTTGCTGAAGGACTTCTCGAGTGCCTGAAGCGCCTTCTCCATGCTCTCCTTCAGTTCCTCAAAAATCAACTCCTTCATGACCTTTAACCTCCGACCATAGTTCCAACGGGTTCCCCGCAGATGACCCGTTTGATGTTCCCCGCCTTCTGCAGATTGAAGACGCACAGAGGAAGTCCGTTGTCCCGGCAGAGGGATATCGCGGATGCATCCATTACTTTAAGGTTCTTAGTCAATACATCGGTATAACTTATCTTTTCGTACATAACCGCATCGGCATCCTTCACGGGATCACGGTCATAAACGCCATCCACCTTCGTTGCCTTGAGAATGATATCAGCCTTGATCTCAACCGCCCGAAGGGTTGCCGCGGTATCGGTCGTAAAGAAGGGATTGCCGGTTCCGGCGGCGAAGATAACCACCCGTCCCTTTTCGAGATGGCGGACGGCGCGCCTCTGGATGAACGGTTCGGCGATTTCTCTCATTTCGATGGCCGTCTGTACCCGCGTGGGGACGCCGACGTGTTCGAGGGCGCTCTGGAGGGCCAAGCTGTTGATCACGGTGGCGAGCATCCCCATGTAGTCCGCGGTGGTCCGATCCATCCCCTTCGCGCTGGCCGCCATGCCGCGAAAGATGTTGCCGCCGCCGATGACGATGCCGAGCTGCACCCCGAGGGCGGCTACGTCCCGGATCTCACCCGCAACGACCTCCACGACCTCCGGATCAATGCCTGAGGAGAGATTTCCCATGAAGGATTCCCCGCTCAATTTCAGCAGAACCCTCCTGTATGCCGGGCGATCCATGATCCGCTACTTAACCTCTTCACCCAATTGAAACCGCGCAAACCTTCTCACGATAATGTTTTCACCCGTCTTCGCGATCATGTTGCTGACCAGCGTACCTACGGTAATGTCCGTATTCTTGATGAACTTTTGATTCAGCAGGCAAACCTCTTCGAAGTACTTCTTCAGTTTGCCTTCGATGATCTTGTCCCAGATCTTTTCCGGCTTCTTCTCTTCGAGAAGCTGGCTGCGGTAGATCTCCTTTTCCCTCGCCAATGCCTGCTCCGGGATCTCTTCCGGCCGGACATACACCGGATTCGATGCCGCTACATGCATCGCCAGATCCTTTGCCAAAGCCTGAAAATCTTCCGTTTTTGCGACAAAATCGGTTTCGCAGTTCACCTCAACCATGACCCCGATCTTCCCCCCCATGTGGATGTATGCGGCCACAGCGCCGTCCTTTGCCGCCTTGGAAGAACGCTTCGTTGCGGCCGACATCCCTTTTTTCCGAAGATAGTCGATCGCCTTTTCCGCATCGCCATTTTCGGCCGTGAGCGCCTCCTTGCAATCCATCATACCGGCGCCCGTCTTGACCCTGAGCTCCTTCACCATCGCTGATGTGATATCCAATTTATTTTCCCTCCTCTACACGGTCCTGCACTACGGCGGTCTCGGGAGCGCCGCTGTATTCAGATTCCGCCCCATTGCCCGCGATACTCTCAGGCACATCGGCCTCACCGGCCACAGCGCCCTTCGTCACAACCGTCACCGTTGGGCGTTCTTTGTCGCTTTCCGCTTGCAGGCGTTCCTCGAACCGCTTCTTTCCATCGAGAACGGCATCCGCCATTTTTGTCGAAAAAAGCTTGATCGCCCGGATGGCGTCGTCATTGCCGGGGATGATGTAGTCGATCAGATCGGGATCGCAGTTCGTATCCACCATCGCCACGATGGGAATTTTCAGTCTTCTCGCCTCGGTGACGGCGATCATCTCCCGTTTCGGGTCGATGATGAAAAGACCTTTCGGGACACCCTTCATGGACCGGATCCCTCCCAGGACCTTGGTCAATTTTTCGCAATCCTTCGAAAGTCCAAGGATCTCTTTTTTGGGAAACGCCTTGATGCTGTCATCGGCGAACATCCGGTCGAGATCGTTCAAACGATCGATGCTCTTCTTGATCGTCGTAAAATTGGTCAGCATCCCCCCTAACCAGCGCTGATTGACGTAGGGCATGCCGCACCTTTCGGACTCCTCCCGGACCGATTCCTGGGATTGCTTCTTGGTGCCGACGAAGAGGATCTCCCCGCCCTCGGCAACCGTATCCACGATGAACTGGTAGGCCGTCTGAAACATTCCGACGGTCTGTTGAAGATCGATGATGTAGATCCCGTTGCGGGCGCCAAAGATATAGGGTTTCATTTTGGGGTTCCACTTGTTCGTCTGGTGACCAAAGTGAACCCCCGCCTCCAGCAACAACTTCATTGAAATACTGGCCATACTGAACTCCTCCTTCTGTTTTTTCCTCCATCCCCATCCGCTTGACCGGGAACCTTTATAAAAGGCAACGTCCGTCAATCCGGGGATGTGCGAATTTGTGCAGGCTGATAACACAAAGATTTTAATTAATCAAGCTGAAATCGAAGCCATCAGGTATGATAATGGGCGTTGATCTTCACGTAATCGAAGGTCAGGTCGGACGAACAGATGGTCCATGCCCGGCGCCCCATCCCCAATTCGAGTCGAACCCGGATTTCCGGCTGCTTCATGATCGCGGCAAGCTCTCTCTCCCGACCGCCGATTCCCCTGCCCTCCGCAAAGAGGGGCAGATCCTCCAAGAAAAGGCGGACCTGACCGACGGGGAGATCGATACCGACAGACCCGGCCGCGGAGATGATTCGGCCCCAGTTCGGATCTCCGCCGAAAAAGGCCGTTTTGACCAGATTTGAATTGGCGACCGCATAGGCGACCCGCTCAGCATCCCGGAGCGTCCGCGCTCCCGCAACCGTGATCTCGATCACCTTGGTCGCCCCCTCACCGTCGCGGACCAGCCCGCGGGCGAGTTCGGAGAGCAGATCCGAGAGGAGCTCTCCGAAAACCCCCAGAGATCGGGAACCACGTCGGAGCGGACGATTCCCGGCAACGCCGTTCGCGAGGATCACGGCCGTATCGTTCGTGCTCATGCAGCCGTCCACGCTGATCGCATTGAAACTGCCGGCGACCGACTGTCGAAACGCATGATCGAGGGCATCCCGGGCGATCGCGGCGTCGGTCATGATGAAGGCAAGCATCGTCGCCATATGCGGCTGGATCATCCCCGCCCCCTTGGCGATGCCGCACAGGGTAACCTCCTTCTTTCCGATGACCCCTTTTCGGGAGGCGATTTTTGGAAAACGGTCCGTCGTCATGATCGCCGCCTCCGCATCCGGAATCCCGCCATCACGGAGACCGGCCGCCAGCCTCTTCACCCCGCCGGTAATCTTTTGCAGCGGCAGGCGCTGGCCAATAACGCCGGTTGACGCCACTAGAACCGTTTCATCGGCAATCCCGAGCTCGATGGAGGCGGCGCGCGAAACGCTCAGCGCGTCCGCAAGACCTTCCGTCCCGGTCGCTGCGTTGGCGACCCCGCTGTTGGCGATCACCGCCTGCGCCACCCCGGAGCGGATCCGCTCCATATCGAGAAGGACCGGCGCCGCCTTGAAACAGTTCGTCGTAAACACCCCGGCCGCCGTCGCCGGTCGCGTCGAAAGGATGAGCGCAAGATCCCTGTCGCCATTCGGCTTAATCCCTGTGTGGATCCCATTTGCGAGAAATCCGGGAACCCGATGTTCATCCGCTGGTTTCATACGCCCTCCGCAAGAGGACATCTTGCCGCAAGGTGTCCCCGCAAACTACACCTTGCCGCAAGGTGTCCCCGTTCATATCTATTGGCCGCAGCATTTCTTGTATTTTTTCCCGCTGCCGCAGGGACAGGGTTCGTTCCGGCCGACCTTGGCCGTTTCCCTTCTGACCGTTGCCGATGCCGGCGTGTCCTCTCCCCGCGACATGATGTAATGCTGCCGCTGCTTCTCCTCGATCCGCTCCACTTCCTCCTCGCGGCGGATCTGAACCAGACAGAGTTTTTCGACGCTATCCTCCTTGATGCGGGTGATCATCTCCATGAACATGTCGTAACCCTCTTTCTGATACTCGCGGACCGGATCCTTCTGACCGTATCCCCGCAGACCGATCCCCTCCTTGAGATGGTCCATCGCGAGGAGATTTTCCTTCCATTGCGAATCAATGGACTGGAGCATGATCACCTTCATCAGGTAATCCATCATCGGTTTCCCGTACTCCGTCTCCTTGTTTCGGAGGAGCGTCTTGACCTCCGTGGCGATCCGCTCCCGGATCGCATCTGGACCGAGTTCACGGCCCGTCTCGGCGAGATTCAGCTTCAGCGTGAAATGCTGAGAGATTCTCTCATTCAGACCCTGCAGATCCCACTCCTCCGGATGGCGTTTCTCATCGACATACTCCGGAACCATCCCCTCAACCATCTCTTCCAGCATCTCTTCCACATCGTCCCAGAGCGCCTCTCCCTTGAGGACCTTCTTGCGCTGCTCGTAGATCACCTGCCGCTGGCGGTTCATGACGTCGTCATATTCCAGCAGGTGCTTGCGGATATCGAAATTCTGCCCTTCAACACGCTTCTGGGCGTTTTCGATCGCCTTTGAGATCAGCCGGTGTTCAATCGGCTGCCCCTCTTCCATGCCGATTCGGTCCATGATGCTGGAGATTCTCTCGGCGCCGAAGATCCGCAGGAGGTCGTCTTCCAGAGAGAGGTAAAAGCGGGACGATCCCATATCGCCCTGACGTCCCGAACGGCCGCGAAGCTGGTTATCGATCCGGCGGCTTTCATGCCGCTCGGTTCCCAGGATATGGAGGCCGCCGAGGTCGGCCACTCCCTCTCCCAGCTTGATATCCGTACCGCGCCCCGCCATGTTCGTGGAGATGGTCACCTGACCGGGCTGGCCGGCCTGGGCGACGATCTCCGCTTCCCTTTCATGATTTTTTGCATTTAAAACGTGGTGTTTAACGCCCGTCCGAGTCAGGTATTTGCTCAAGAGCTCCGATTTTTCGATGGAGATGGTTCCGACGAGGACCGGCCTTTTCGCCTCATGCAACTGTTTGATCTCCTCGATGACCGCCGCAAATTTCTCCTTTTCGGTCTTGTAGATCACATCGGTATGATCCTCGCGAATCATCGGCATGTTTGTCGGAAGGACAAGGACCTCCAGCCTGTAGATCTTGCCGAATTCTTCCGCCTCGGTATCGGCCGTACCGGTCATCCCCGCCAGTTTTTCATACATACGGAAATAATTCTGGAAGGTGATCGACGCGAGCGTCTGATTTTCCTGTTCGACCTTGACGTGCTCCTTCGCCTCGAGCGCCTGATGGAGACCATCGCTGTAACGCCTTCCCGGCATCACCCTGCCGGTAAATTCATCCACGATGATGACCTTCCCCTCCTTGACGAGGTAATCGACATCCCGTTTGAAGAGGGTATGGGCGCGGAGGGCCTGGTTGACATGGTGGAGGAGCTCCATATTCTGGGGTTCATAGAGATTCTGCACCTTGAGATAACCCTCGACCCGGGCCACCCCTTCTTCGGTCAGGACGACGGTGCGGCTCTTCTCCTCGACCGTATAATCCTTCTCATTGCGCAGGTTCGGGATCACCTGGTTGACCCGGTTGTACTTGTCGGTCGACTCATCGGAAGGTCCGGAGATGATCAGCGGCGTCCGCGCCTCGTCGATAAGGATGCTGTCCACCTCGTCCACGATGGCATAATGGAAGTCGCGCTGCACATATTCCTCGAGGTTGAACTTCATGTTGTCGCGCAGATAGTCGAATCCGAACTCGTTGTTGGTCCCGTAGGTGATGTCGGCGTGATAGGCGGTGCGCCGTTCATCGTCATCCATCCCGTGAACGATGACGCCGACGCCCATGCCGAGAAAATTGTAGATCGGCCCCATCCACGCGGCATCTCTCTGGGCCAGATAGTCATTGACCGTCACCAGATGGACGCCCTTCCCGGTCAGCGCGTTCAGGTAGAGGGGCATCGTCGCAGCCAGGGTCTTCCCCTCGCCTGTTTTCATCTCGGCGATCTTCCCCTCGTGCAGAACCAGTCCCCCGAGGATCTGGACGTCAAAGGGTCTCATCCCGACCGTTCGCCGGGAGACCTCCCGGGCGACGGCAAAGGCCTCGACAAGGATATCGTCCGGCTCGGCGCCGTTTTGCAGCTTGTCGCGGAAATAGGGGGTTTTGGCCTTGAGTTCGTCATCGGTCGCCGCCGCCATGGCCGGCTCAAGCTGATTGATCTCATAAAGAATCAGGGAGAGGCGTTTCATCTCCCGCTCGTTTTTGCTTCCAAACATCTTCCTGAGAATTAAACTGATCATAACATTCCTTAAAAAAAAACCGGCGCCATGACCGGTGGATTGGGCTCTCTACTGGGCGGACATCATGCTTCCGTCGGACCTCAATTCAGATACTTCCTCGGATTGATCGGAACGCCGTTCAACATGACAGCGTAGTGAAGGTGGGATCCGGTGCTGCGGCCCGTATTTCCCACATACCCGATCCGATCCCCCTTGTGGACCGTTGCCCCGGTCCGGACGACCGCCTTGGAGAGGTGGCCATAGAACGTTGAAATGCCGTGTCCGTGATCGATCCGGACCATCTGCCCCACGTCATGCCGAAAGGCCACCTCCGCAACAATGCCGTCGGCCGGCGCCTGGATCGGCTTTCCAAGCCGTGTCGCGATATCAATCGCCTTGTGAAATTCCCTCTCGCCGCCGAAGGGGGATGTCCGTTGACCGAATTCGGATGTTACCCAGCCGACTACAGGCCAGATGGAAGGGGTTGAGGCCAGGAGCGATTTCTTCTCCTTCAGGTAGGCCAGAAGGTCCGCAAAACTCTGTTCCCGGGAGAGCGCATCGCCCATCAGGCGGTCAACTTGACGGCCGACCCCGGCGATCATCGCCTTGTCATCGGCGGCCATTCGGGAGCGCAGGCGATTCTCCTCGCTCGCGGGGCCGCCGATCCCCAGGAGTTGTTCCTTATCCTTGCCCGTGACCAGATTCGCCATGATCCGGATCTTCTTGTCAAACTGCCTCAACTCGTCCATTTTTACAGCAAACTGGTCCACCTTGGTCACGAGCCCCTCGATCTGTTTTTTCTGTTCAGCCGTCTCAAGTTTCATGCGTTTCAGTTCGGCCTGTTCCCTGCGAATGTGGATATAATCATAGGAAATATACATCACGAACAGGATGAGGCCCGTCATGAATATGGATACGCCCTTGACCAGTGTACTGGAGAGGCTTATTTTCTTTGCGGAACTGTCTTTCTTCGGAAGAATCAGGAGCGTATAGAAATTCTTCGACATCGAAACTCCTCTTTTTCCTGCTCCTCATGAGCGGCGGCGACACGAAACAGTTGTCGGAAAATATCATAATTGCCTTTAAAGTCAAGCGTTGATTTCGGTCCAGATTTGTCTTGACTTTGAAGCGACGGTTAAGCTAAAGACCTCAAGCACATAGAATGGAAGATTCTGAGTTCGGGTTCCGTCTCATCAGAAAGGAGAGTTCATGGCAAAATATGAATCAAATTCGATAAGAAATCTGGCTGTTCTCGGCCACGGGGGGACGGGAAAAACCACCCTGTGCGAATCGATGCTCTACGTCGCCGGCAAGACCGACAGACCCGGCCGCGTGGATGAAGGGAGTTCCTCCATGGACTATGAACCGGAGGAACAGAAGAGACACATCTCCATCAGCGCCGCAACGAACCACATCGATTGGGATAAGCACCGGATCAACATGATCGACACGCCGGGTGATTCCAATTTTGCATTTGACACAAAAAGTTGTCTCCGGATCGTTGACGGGGCGGTGGTCCTCGTCGATGCCGTCGCAGGCGTCGAATTTCAGACGGAAAAGGTATGGGAATACTTGGAGGAGTTTCATCTTCCCCGACTTCTTTTCATCAGCCGTATGGATCGGGAGCGGGCGGATTTTGAAAAGGCCGTCGAAAGCATCCGGCGCCGCCTGGGAAAGAAGGTCACGCTCTGCTCCCTTCCAATCGGCGCAGAGAACGCCTTTTCCGGGGTGGTCGATCTGACCTCCATGAAGGCCTTCCTGTACGACGATCAGAAAAGAACAGCAAAAGCTATCGACATTCCAGCGGATATGTCTAAAACCGTTCAGAAATACAGGGAGATCCTGATCGAAGATATCGCCGAGACCGACGATGACCTGATGAACAAATATCTCGAAAGCGGCGAATTGAGCCCCGAGGATCTGCTGGCCGGGCTCCGGAAAGGGGTCGCCGCCGGCGCCCTGATCCCCGTCGTCTGTGGATCGGCGATCAAGAACATCGGCATCCACCCCTTCCTCGACACCATCACCCGTTACTTCCCCTCGCCTGTGGACCGCGGCGGCGTCTCCGGGAAGAGACCGGGAACCGGGGAAGAGGAAATCCGGCTGCCGGAGGAATCGGCGCCGTTTTCAGCGCTGGTCTTCAAGACCATCGCCGATCCCTACGCCGGCCGCCTCACCCTCTTCCGCGTCTATTCGGGTACGCTTACATCCGACCTCAGCCTCTTCAACGCTTCGCGCAAGACAACGGAGCGGATCGCCAGCCTCTTCTTCCTCGAAGGGAAAATCCAGAAACCGGTCGAAGAACTTATCCCCGGCGACATTGCGGCCATCGCCAAATTGAAGGAGACCGCAACCGGGGACACCCTGTGCGCCGAAAAATCGCCCATCCTCTACCCCAAGGTCGAACCCCCTCCGGCCGTCATCTCTTTTGCCGTGGAGGCGAAATCGCGGGGCGATGAGGACAAGCTCGTCTCCTCGATCCACCGCCTGATCGACGAAGATCCCACCCTCACGTTCCATCGCGATGACCAGACACGGGAGATGATCCTCTCCGGTCTGGGCCAGGTCCACATCGAAGTGGTTGTCGAAAAAATGAAGCGGAAATTCGGCCTGGAGGTGAGTCTGAGGACCCCGAAGGTTCCCTACAAGGAGACGATCAAGGGGAAGACCACCGTCCAGGGACGCTACAAGAAGCAGTCCGGCGGACGCGGTCAGTTCGGCGACACGTGGTTGGATATCGAGCCGCTCCCCAGGGGAAGCGGCTTCGAATTCGTTGACCGGATCGTCGGGGGGGTGATCCCCCAGCAGTACCGTCCGGCCGTGGAAAAGGGGATTGTGGAGGCGATGGCGGAGGGCGTCGTTGCCGGCTATCCGGTCGTTGATCTTCGCGTTTCCCTGACGGACGGTTCATACCATACGGTCGATTCCTCGGAAATGGCCTTCAAGATTGCCGGCTCGCTCGGCTTCAAGAAGGGGATTCTCGAATGCCAACCGACCCTTCTCGAACCCATCGTCAACATTTCGATCGAGATCCCGGACGAGTACATGGGCGATGTCATCGGCGATCTGAACAGCCGCCGGGGCAAGGTTCTGGGAATGGATTCATTTAGCCGCCATCAGATCATCAAGGGACAGGTCCCCCGTTCTGAAATCCTCAAATACGCCCCGGATCTGCGTTCGATGACGAGCGGCCGCGGAACCTTCACCTATGAGCATTCCCATTATGAGGAGGTCCCGTCTTACATCGCGGAGAAGATCATCGCTGAATCGAAAAAAGAAGCGGAAGGTTGAAATGGGCTTCAAGGCTGTCGTCATCACAATCAGCGACCGGGGATCGCGAGGCGAGCGCAAGGACGCAAGCGGACCGGAGATCGTCGGACTCCTCCAGCAAATGGGAATGGAGATTGTCGGCCAGCGGATCATCCCCGACGAAAAGGAGTTGATCCGCCAGACCCTGATCGAATGGAGCGATGGGGAGAAAACCGACCTGATCCTGACGACGGGCGGCACCGGCGTCAGCCCGCGGGATGTAACGCCGGATGCGACGCGGGAGGTGCTCGATCGGGAGATCCCGGGAATGGCGGAAGAGATGAGACGCCGGAGCGCGGCCATCACCCCCCACGCGATGATTTCCCGCGCCGTGGCCGGTATTCGCGGCCGGACCCTGATCATCAACCTTCCCGGCAGTCCAAAAGGCGCGATGGAAAATCTCGCTGTTGTGCTGCCCGCCCTTCAGCACGCCATCGAAAAGATCAAGGGCGACGATCGGGACTGCGCTTCCTGAGGGCCTCTTCGATATGCCGGCGGTGCGTTCCCGGCCAGAAGATTCCGTTGCAGCAGGGACATCTTTGAAACCGTGGGTATCTTTCATAGATATAGGCCGGAACGAGGCCTTCCACCCGTTCCCTGGCGACCTCTTCCATAAGCTCGTTGCAGCGCAGGCAGCGGGTCATCCTTCTTGCCGGATCCGGCGCCAGCGCCAGCGTCTCCAAAACCTCGCCGATCTGCCCGACGACATGGTCGGCTTTCACCACGACGAGACGCCCCGGAGGGGAGAGACGGGCGAGATCGCGCTTGCGGGTCAGGGCGATCCTCCCCTCCTCCGCGGCCTTCCTGAGAAAGCTCCGATCTGCATTCCCGCGTTCATAAAGGGTGTCATACCCGAGAATCCGGAGCCACTTTGCCAGTTTACCCAGGTTGCAATCCACGGCGAATCTTGCCCCCATGGCGCCCCTCACTTCCCCTGCAAAAAGCGATTCATTAAAAAGCGGCCGTCATCGCAAGAGAGGTAGGAGTCGTTGGCAATCCAATCGCCCAGCGTCGCAAAGGTCTTTCGTCTTCCGTCGTAAAGCGCCTCGCGGAGAATCGGTTTATGGCAATGGCCGAGGATCACGGCATCGTATCCTTCCTGAAATTTCCCAAGGGCAAACCGGTGCATGATTTCCGCCAGACGCTCCTCGGACATCCCGGAAATTCTCTTGCTCATTCGCGAACTGAGACGGGCCAGCCGCCAGAGCAGTTTCAGCGGCAGCAACCGCTGAAGAGCACGGGAAAAGTGGCTTCGCAGGAATCTTCGGAGCGCCAGATATTTCCGGTTGCCCCGGTCCACGGTATCCCCGTGGGAAACGAGAACCCGGAGGCCGTCGATTTCAAACTCCGCCCATTCCGGATAGACCTCGATCCCAAGCCTTCCTGTAAAATAATCGCCCAGAAAAAAATCGTGGTTCCCCTCGCAGAGGCAGACGCGGACGCCCTGCTTCTTCAAGGCTGCGATTCTGTCGATCACCGCCTGGAAACCGGGATAGACGGCATCCCCTCTCCCGAACCAGAAATCGAAGAAATCGCCGGCAATGATCAGGAGATCCACAACAAGCGCATCGGCAGATATCGATCGGCCGTCGTTATCCCCCCTCCCCCGGAGCCGGCCGAAAAAACGGATCAGCTTCGGATGGGCGGGATCGCCGGGGCCTTTCAAATGGGCGTCGGCGAGGAAGATCGCCCTCATGCCCGCGCCTCCCGCGGGAAGAGCTTCCACAAACGGCGGTGTGCTGTCGAAAAAACGGTTTTGTCCATGATTGGGCGTCTATCAGATTTGCCGCTTCCGTTCAAGACAAGAAATGGGGTACCCGCGATATCCTGCCATTCACCGACCCGATCTGCTATTTGCAGGTCGGTACAAAATATCTCATTGACACGCGAGGCCGTTCGCCATATGTTTCCACCAAAATTACGCAATACCCGATCAGCAAAAGATAAAATCATGTTTGGATACAATGGGAAAATTCTTCGCATCAATCTGTCGACCCGGCGTCACTCCGTCGAAACGCCATCCGAAGATTATTACAAACATTATCTCGGCGGCCGGGGAATCATTGTCCATACGCTGCTGACCGAACTTTCCCCGGGGATAGACCCGCTGGGTCCGGACAACAAGCTCATTTTCGCCCTCGGTCCGTTGACCGGACATCCTCTGCCGGGAAGCGGAAGAAACAGCGTCGGCGCAAAATCACCCTTGACGGGCGGATTTGGGGAAGCGGAGGCTGGAGGATTCTGGGGCGCCGAACTCAAGCGTTCCGGATATGACGCCATCATCGTGGAAGGGGCGTCGTCGGTTCCTGTTTATCTCTGGATCAACCATGGCAAAGTTGAAATCCGCGAGGCCGGCCATTTATGGGGCCTGGAAACAGCCGATGCCGATGCGGCCATCAAGAAGGAGCTTGGCAGCGATAAAATCCGGACCGCATTGATCGGCCCCGGTGGAGAAAAACTGATCCGCTATGCCTGTATTGCTAACGACATTACCCATGTCGCCGGACGAACCGGGCTCGGCGCCGTCATGGGCTCCAAGAAATTGAAGGCCATTGCCGTCCGGGGCGAAACCCCGCCTGAAGTGGCTGATCCACAGAAAATGATGGAGCTTGCCCGGTGGATGGGAAAAAACTTCAAGGAAAAGGCATCCGGCCATTACCGTATCGGCACGGGATCCACCATGCGGCAATACGAGCGCTCCGGGAATTTGCCGATTAAAAACTTTAGAGGCGGCAGCTTTCCCGGCGTGGAACAGATCACCCCTCAGCAGTTGTTTGAAAAAGGTTATGTGAAGAAAAGGGAGACCTGTTATGCATGCCCCATCCGGTGTAAAAGGGTCGTGAGCCTTGAAAAACCCTGGAAGGTTGATATCCGCTATGGGGGGCCGGAGTATGAAACGCTCGGCGCCCTGGGCGCCAATTGCGGTGTGAACAATATTGAGGCCCTGATGAAGGCCAATGAAATTTGTGCGCGCCATGGCATCGACACGATTTCAACCGGCGTTTCCATATCCTTTGCAATGGAATGTTATGAAAAGGGAATTTTAACCCAAAAAGAGACCGACGGGCTTGAATTGACCTTCGGCAATGCCGAGGCAATGGTTGAGATGGTTGAATGGATCGCCCTCCGTAAAGGGTTCGGAGATATCCTTGCGGAGGGGACAAGACAGGCGTCTGAGCGAATCGGCAAAGGATCCTCCGAATATGCAATCCATGTCAAAGGTCTGGAACTTCCCATGCATGAGCCCCGCTACAAACAGGGAATGGGATTGCATTACAGTGTCCATGCCGCCGGAGCCGATCATTGCTCCGGAGTCATGGATGATCGGGCCAAGAAGAACATCGTCAAATGGGAAACGTTGCCGACGACGGAATTAAGCCAAAGGAAAGCACAGATGGTGTACGAGGTCGGCCTCTGGCGTCATATGGCCAATTACATCGGCATGTGCGTCTTTGTGCCCTGGAGCCATCAGCAAATCGAAACGGCCGTGGAAGCGGTTACCGGATGGCCGATGGGTTCCCGGCCGCTTGCCGATGTCGTTGAACGGGGAATCACCCTTGCGCGAATATTCAATCTCCGGGAGGGAATGTCCAGAAATGACGACAAGTTGCCCCGAAGATTCTTCGATTCGCCGGCGGAAGGTCCGCTGAAGGAGATCTCGGTTGATCCGGCCAAACTGGAGATGGCTCAACGGGATTACTACCAAATCCTGGGATGGAACGAGGCCGGAATTCCAACCCATCAGAAACTCGTGGAACTGGATATCGAATGGGCATATGGGTATATAAAAACATGAAGAAACTCAATCCTGAATACATCGAACGCGTCACGCAATTCGTAAACCGTTGCCCCTATTTCGAGCTGTTGTCGATGAAGCTTTTGGACGTGGGGCTCGGCTTCAGCCTGCTTGAAATCAACCTGGCCGAAAAGCACTTGCAGCCGTTCGGCTTCGTTCACGGCGGGGTTTATGCTTCGATTATCGACGCTGCTGCCTTCTGGGCGTTATTTTGCGGGATTGAAGACCCAAACGCCGGCGCCACCACCGTCGATTTGAAACTGAACTATCTTGCGCCGACGGTATCGGGCAAGCTCATCGCCAAAGGTCGCCGGATCAAACTGGGCAAAACGCTCGGATATGCCGAAGCGACGGTCACCGATGAAAACCGCAGAATCCTTGCCCACGGGACCTCCACGCTGATGATCCTGCCCGGCAACGGCCTGGCCATGGATCCGCCCCTGCCACCCAAGTTCAGCGTGTAAAGTTTCATTATCATATGGGTTGTTGGATTCCGATAACCCATAAATCTGACCCGGTGAGGATCGATGCCTCTAAACGAAGCCGATACGAGAGCCAAACTGATCGACCCGGCTATTCACAAATGCGGCTGGACCGAGGACCTCATTCGGCGGGAAGAGACCGCAGGCACGGTCGAGATCATCAACGGCAAGGCGCGGCGGCGGTCGCGGGGAAAGATCGACTACGTCCTTCGGGTCAAGGTGAACGTCGACACCCAGCCCGTCGCCCTTGCCCTTATCGAGGCCAAGAAGGAAAACCTCCCGCCCGGTCACGGCCTTGATCAAGCCAAAGGCTATGCCGAATGCCGACGGCACAACGTCCAATTCATCTTCACGTCCAACGGCCACCTATTCGTCGAGTTCGACTGCTTCACTGGATACACCTCCACACCCAAGCCGATCGCGGCTTTCCCTTCCCCGGCCGAGCTTCGCGCCCGATATGAACGAGGCATGGGCTTCACGCTTGAATCCCCGGCCGCCCGGCCGCTCTTGCAGCGGTACGCAGGCGGCGAAGGCGCCCGGCGCTACTACCAGGACGCAGCGATCCGCGCCGTCATGGAGAAAATCGCCCGCTGCGAGTCGACGAGGCAGCCCAAGCGCGCGCTCCTCTCCCTGGCCACGGGCGCCGGCAAGACCTTCATCGCCGTCAACCTGCTCAAGCGGATCTCCGACGCTGGGCAGCTCACCCGCGCCTTGTTCGTCTGTGACCGCGACGAGCTCCGCACCCAGGCCCTCAAGGCCTTCCAGAACGTCTTCGGCGCGGACGCGGCCGAGGTGTACCGCAAACCGGACGGCACGAACAACGCCAAGAACGCCCGCATCCACATCGCCACCTACCAGACCCTCGGCATCGAGAACGAGAACGGCGACGCCAATTTCCTGACCACCCACTACCCCGGCGATTTCTTCACGCACATCGTCATCGATGAGTGCCACCGCTCGGCCTGGGGAAAGTGGTCGCAGGTGCTCACGCGGAACAGAAACGCCGTCCAGATCGGCCTCACCGCAACTCCCCGGCAATTGGTGGAAAGCCTCAAGCGACAGACCGAGGAGAGCGAAACAGATTCACTGGAGTCATTGCCGCTGGCCGCCGAAATGGGAGCCATCATCAAGCCAATAAGGCCTATCGATCCCCGCGCACCCTATGGCGTCACGAGGGAGGTTTGGGCCGACGCCGAGATCACCGCCAACAACCTCGCCTACTTCGGCGAACCGACCTATGAGTACGACATCGCCCAGGCCATCGAGGACGGCTACCTGGCCGCCTGTGAAATCCAGAAGGGCCGCGTCAACCTCGACTACACCGACGCGACGCGCCTCTTCGGCGAGGGCTTCATCACCAAACCGACGCGCACCG
>Ga0210056_1000151_pt1 | contig 49871 bp, 54 predicted proteins | sample CryGeyCG2014_080_2_FD_183965 | JGI IMG/M metagenome (GOLD analysis project Ga0210056, IMG submission 183965) | Groundwater microbial communities from aquifer - Crystal Geyser CG07_land_8/20/14_0.80 (SPAdes) (version 2) | ecosystem: Environmental > Aquatic > Deep subsurface > Groundwater | place...
CTTTATAAAAAAACAGCCGCGATAGAAGGCGTCTATGCGCCAAAGTTTTATAGCGTCAGATATGAAAAAAATCCCCCCTCACCCCCAATAATCCCCCCTCACCCCCCTTTAGTAAAGGGGGGCTGGGGGGATTTAAAAAGTAAGGGGATGGGGGGATTTTCGGGTGGAATTACTCAAAGAGAAGCAATAGAAGGAGCCCCTGAAAAAATAAAGAGACGGTATATCAAAGATATATCCGCTCACAGGTTCAGGCAGTCCATAGTCACGCCTGAAACAGAGTTCTCCGGCATGTATCTCATTGAGGCAATGCGGGGATGCCCGTGGAAATGCAGGTTCTGTGTCGCAGGCCATATCTACAGCCCGGCAAGAAAAAAGGAGCTGCCCGCAATAAAAGAAGATATTAATAATGCGCTGAAGATAACAGAAAGGGTCGGACTCATCGGACCTTCCCTGACAGATTATCCCTATATCAGCGAGGTTCTTAAAACAGAAGGTGTGGATTTTTCCATCACATCATTGAGGGCGAGCAGAAAAAGCGCTGAACTTGCAGGGCTGTTAAAGGGGCGCAAAAGTGTCTCAATCGCTCCTGAGGCAGGAACAGAGAGGCTGAGAAGAGTCATTAACAAGAAGATAACAGAAGAGGACATCATTGAAACATCAAGGCTTATTTTTTCAGAGGGCATAGAAAAGCTCAGGCTTTATTTTATGGTCGGACTTCCCACAGAGAATGACGATGACATTAAAGGCCTTATAAGCCTTGTAAGAAAGATAAGAGGCCTATCAAAAAAAGGGCACATAGTCCTGACCTTAAGCACATTCGTGCCAAAACCATTCACTCCGTTCCAATGGCACGGCATGGAAAAGATGGAGATTGTAAAAAAGAGGCTTAAGGCTGTAAAGAGTTCCCTGCTGCCGATAAAAGGGATAAAGGTATTTCACGATGTTCCGAAGCAGGCTTACATGCAGGGTCTTTTTTCTATGGGTGACAGGCGGATTTCAAAGGCTCTGGAGGCAATGCTCAGGACGCATGACTGGAAAAAGGCATGTATTGAGTCAGGCATAGACCCTGATTTTTATGTCATGAGGAATAAAGACTTCTCAGAAAAGCTCCCGTGGGATTTTATTGATTCAGGCCTAACAAAAGAAAAATTATGGGGAGAATATCAGCTGGCGCTTTCAGGCAGCAATCAGTGAGGGAAATCCTTATTTGCAGGCTGTCTTTTTTTTATGCCAGACAACATAACCCGCTATAAGCAGCGCACAAGCTCCTACGACGTAGATACTCCACTGCTTGCTCGCGGCAAAGACCTGCTCTTTGTTATTCCCTACAAAAAAGCCTATGTACGCAAGTATCCACACCCATACCGCAGCTCCTGCGGAGGTGTAGAAACAGAATTTTTTGAAGTTCATTCTCGCAAGGCCTGCAGGGAATGAGATGTAATGCCTTATTCCGAGTATGAGCCTGCCTATAAAAATGCTGATGCCTCCATGTGATTGGAAAAACTGCTCGCCCTTTTTTAAATGACTCTCCGAAACTCCAAAGTATTTACCGTATTTGAGTATAAAAGGCCTTCCCAGATAAATAGCAATTGCATAATTGAAGAGCGCTCCAAGAAGGCTTCCTGTAGTCCCGGCCAGGACCACACCGCTCCAGTTCATCTGCTTTTGCGAAATCAGATAACCTGCCGGAGGGATTACTAGTTCAGAAGGCAGCGGAATAAACGTGCTCTCAATAAACATCAAAAACACAATTCCGGCATATCCCATATTCCCTATTACACTAACAAGCCAGTTAAAAAATGCGTATAGCATTTGCATATTATAACACGGGACATCCATACATCGTTTGTATTTTAAATATTACTTTTACAATCAAATAGTTAAGATAAATAATATTAAGTTTTACTTCAACCAATCACATGTATATTGCTGTTCGCTGCTCATGTTAAAATGCCGTTGCTTTTTGAATTTTGGCTGCTTTTTTATTAAAAAATCCAAAAATATATTGAAATTTTATGCCGCCGTAGGGTATTTTAATTAGTCATAACTAAATTCTTAAATGCTTGGAGGATATTTGAATGTCAAAGACAGCTAAAAAATATGTTTACTTTTTCGGAAATGGAAAGGCGGATGGAAGAGGCGATATGAAGGGCCTTCTCGGAGGCAAAGGCGCAGGGCTTGCCGAGATGACTAACCTCAGAGTGCCTGTTCCTGCCGGGTTCACGATTACCACAGAGGCCTGCAACGAATATTTTAAGAACAAAAAGAAGTATCCGCAGGGAATGTGGGAGCATATTCTCACAAATCTGAAAAAAACAGAAAAGGCGATGGGCATGAAATTTGGCGACCATACCAATCCCCTGCTCGTTTCAGTTCGTTCAGGAGCAAAATTCTCCATGCCCGGCATGATGGACACTGTATTGAACCTCGGGCTTAATGATACGACGATGAAGGCGCTTATTAAAAAAACTAAAAATGACCGATTCGCCTATGACGCCTACAGAAGGTTTATAACAATGTTCGGAAACATTGTTATGGGTGTTGACAGGCAGAAATTTGAAAGAGCCCTTGAAGAGATAAAAGAAAGAAAGGGCGTACATCTTGATACTGACCTTACTGCCGCTGACCTTAAAGGCGTTGTGGATGAATTTAAGGTTATTTATAAGCGCAGCACAGGAGAAAACTTTCCCTCTGACCCCTATGAGCAGCTTAAAAAGGCTATAAATGCGGTGTTCAGCTCCTGGTTCGGAGACAGGGCTGTAAAATACAGAAAGCTTAACAACATACCTGAAAACCTCGGCACTGCGTGCAATGTTCAGGCAATGGTCTTCGGGAATATGGGAGAAAACTCCGGCACAGGCGTTGGTTTTACAAGAGACCCCTCCACAGGGCAGAAGAGGTTCTTTGCTGAATGTCTTATCAACGCTCAAGGAGAAGATGTGGTGGCAGGAATCAGAACCCCTCTCCACATCAGTGAACTGAAGAAAAGGCTTCCAAAGGCATACAACGAACTTGACAGGATTTATAAAAAGCTTGAGAAGCACTACAGGGATATGCTTGATATAGAGTTTACTGTTCAGGAAGGGAAACTCTATATGCTCCAGACGAGGGTCGGAAAAAGAACAGCGGCAGCAGCCCTCAGGACAGCCATTGATATGGTAAAAGAGAGGTTAATAGACAAAAGAACTGCGATACTAAGAATAGACCCTCAGCAGCTTGACCAGCTGCTTCATCCCACGATAGACCCAAAAGCGAAGGTCAGTGTGATTGCAAAAGGGCTTCCCGCCTCACCCGGCGCGGCTGTCGGCAAGGTCATATTCACGCCGGATGAAGCAGAAAAGGCTGCTGAAAAAGGAGAGAAGGTCATACTTGTAAGGACAGAGACGTCGCCTGAGGATATCGGCGGAATGCATGCCGCACAGGGTATTCTCACAGCCAGGGGTGGAATGACGTCCCATGCCGCTGTTGTGGCAAGGGGAATGGGGAAATGCTGTGTTGCAGGCTGCGGCGCAATAAATATAAACGAGAGCCAGAGGTATTTCACTGTTAACACATTCACCGTCAAAGAGGGAGATTATATCACGCTTAACGGCACACGAGGCGAGGTCATTCTCGGCGAGGCTCCGCTTATAATGCCGGAACTGACAGGCGATTTCGGCATATTCATGAAATGGGTAGATGGATTCAGAAAAATCGGGGTAAGGGCTAATGCTGACACACCCCATGACGCAAAGGTAGCCAGGAATTTCGGATCCCAGGGAATCGGGCTTTGCAGGACAGAGCATATGTTCTTTGAGCCTGAAAGGATATTCGCGGTTCGTGAGATGATACTTGCTGACGATACAGAAGGAAGGCAGAAGGCGCTCGCAAAACTCCTTCCTATGCAGAAAGGCGACTTCATAGGAATATTCAAGGAGATGAAGGGGCTTCCGGTCACAATAAGGCTTCTGGACCCGCCGCTTCATGAATTTATTCCCCATACAGATGAGGAATTGAAAGCGCTTGCGCATCAGATGGAGGTTCCTTTTGATAAGTTAAAGACAAGGAATAAGGCGCTGCATGAGTTTAACCCGATGTTAGGCCACAGGGGATGCAGACTCGGCATAACCTACCCTGAGATATATGCAATGCAGACGCAGGCAATAATTGAGGCTGCGTGCGAGCTTGCAAAACAGAGGGTTAAGATAATCCCTGAGATAATGATACCTCTCGTCGCACATGTGAATGAGCTAAAGATGATGAGGGAACTCGTCATTAAAGTTGCAGATGACGTCCAGAAGAAGTATAAAATAAAAATAAATTACACTGTAGGAACAATGATAGAACTTCCGAGGGCGGCAATAACAGCGGATGAAATAGCAGCATACGCAGACTTCTTCTCATTTGGAACAAATGACCTCACACAGACAACATTCGGCCTCTCAAGGGATGATGCTGGAAGATTCCTGCCCTTTTACGTTGAAAAGGGAATACTTGAGGATGACCCGTTCATCACCCTTGACCAGGGCGGCACAGGCTTAATGATAAAGATTGCGATTGAGAAAGGACGGAAGGTCAAAAAAGGCCTGAAGATGGGAATCTGCGGCGAACACGGCGGCGACCCGAAATCGATTGAGTTCTGCCACAAGGTCGGCTTAGATTACGTAAGCTGTTCGCCTTACAGGGTTCCGATTGCAAGGCTTGCAGGAGCACAGGCAGCGCTTAAGGAGAAAACAGGCGGCAAAGACCTGAGCAAATCAACAGTTTAGCTTTAAAATTTCCTGTCCTTAAAGGGAAGTTCAGGATTAAATGAATTCAAAAGGGCAACGCCCCTTATGTCTCCATTTGATTAAGGATTATGTTCATCCATACTATATTAAAAGTATCCCCGTAATCTTTCAGGAAACTTTTCATGGCGCCTTCGGGGTTTTCATTCTTTTTATATCGCTTAAACATCCTTTCAACATATGCCAAAACCCTCTTCTTATCAGGCGCCCTGAACGGATAAACGCTTCCGCTCATTGCATACCCCCCGTCAAGAGGCAAAAACCTGGCAGCGAATATATCGCCTTTTTTCAGGCCTTTTATTAAGGCCTTCTCCTTTAGAGAAACCTTTTCTCCAATAAGCAGGTCTTTAAGCAGGACCCTCTTATCCTTAGAGACAGACACAACTTCATAAAGGCTCAGCAAAATGCCTTTTATTTTATTCAGGAGCGCAACTTCATCGTCTTTTAATCCTGTGGAATCCTTTATGTAGAGGTCAATAAAAGTCTCTCCGGCGTCATTGGCTTTGTAATCAAAAATGAGCCAGTCCTCAAAATTTATAAATCCAATGTAAAGGGCATTCCCGCTGAGGAATTCATCAGGATTTTTCTCATCCCAGAAATATGCATAAGCCTTGTCAATGGATTCACCATGAGTTCCCCTGACATATTCTATGATTGATTCAAATATTTCGGTCTTGAGCCTCTCTTCTTTTCCCATGTATTATTCTCCTCTCTATCTAAGCGCAATGTATTGTTGTCTATTATAATAGAAAGCATCAGGCGGCTGCTTGATTTCCAATTTCCATACCTGATAAGCTAAAACATGCTGAAAGAGTTTTTTCTCGGTCTCTCTCTGAATAAAAAGCTCACCCTGATGATGATATTCCTGAGCTTTATTCTCACGTCAATTCTTATGGTTCTGTACTCACAATCCGAAAAGGCGCTGCATAAGGCATTTGAGACGCAGATTATTGAGCTTTCAAAGGCGATTCAGGTGGGCGTCAAAGAGATAACAAGCAAGGGGGATACAGATGAGGCAAGACTCCAGCAATACCTTAAGAGCCTGAATGTAAAAGACGTGAAAGAGATATCAATAATCAGCAATGCCGATGAAATCATTGCGAGTTCAAACCCGACAAAGATTGGCAAGCCCCTGAGCCAGAAAAGGAAGGAACTGATTATCAAGGCTGAACTCGGCGAATCTGTATCGCGCGAAGTAGGAAAGACATACAATGTAATAGTGCCTGTCATCTCCGGCGATGAGCATTATGGCTACATCCACCTGAGGATTAACACGGAGGATTTTTCAAAGGTCATGCGCGTCAATATGATAAAAAGGATTATAGGCACGTTTCTGGTCTTTGGAGCCGGCATCGTCATAGCTATGCTCTTTTCATGGAGATACACAAAACCGATACGCAATGTTGTTTCTGCCGCAAACAGGATTGCAGCAGGCGACCTTAAACAAACCATGGTAACAGACAGCAAAGATGAGATAGGAGAACTTACGCAGAACTTTAATCTTATGGTACAGAAACTGCGCGAGCAGAAACAGATGGAGGGAAAATTGCGCGAGGCGGAGCACCTTTCAGGCATCGGCCGGCTTTCAAGGAACATGGCCCATGAGATAAGGAACCCTCTGAATTTTATAAGCCTGAGCATAGACCACATAAAAGAAAAATTCTCTCCAGATGGCGCTCGGGACGCAGAAAAATTCAACTCTCTTATATCAAACATTAAACAGGAAATCCATCGGCTTAACAAACTCGTAGAAGACTTTCTTGATTACGGGAAACCCCTAAGGCTAAATCTCAGGAAAGCAGACATCGGCAAACTCCTTGAAAATACAATAGGAATAATATGGGCCAAGGCAGAGGCGGAAAAGATAACTATAATAAAAGACTACGACTCACTTCCGCTGCTTAACATGGATTCTGACCTTATAAAAACATGCATCTTTAATGTCATATTAAATGCATTTCAGGCTATGCCTGATGGCGGCGCATTAACTATAAAAGCAGAGCATACGGAAGGAATGCTTTCAATCATTATCAGCGATACAGGGAAAGGGATTCCTGAAGATGAACTGCCAAAGGTCTTTGAACCGTTTTATACTACAAAGAGAAAAGGGCTTGGGCTCGGGCTTGCAATAACAAAAAGAGTTGTTGAGGAGCACGAAGGGAAAGTGAACATCCGCAGCGCTGTAGGAAACGGAAGCACAGTGGTGATAACTCTGCCGGTTGATAGTTGATAGTTGATAGCTATGAGCTATCAGAGAAGGGAGAATAAATGCCGGGCATACTGGTAGTTGATGATGAGCCTCTCCAGAGAGACATCCTTAAAACAATACTTGAAGACTGCGGTTATGAGATTCGTACAGCGTCTTCAGGCGAAGATGCCGTAAGCATTGCGAGGGCATTTAATCCTGATATAATCCTCACCGACCTCAAACTCGGAGGGATGGACGGCGTAGAGCTTCTTGGAGAAGTGCGAAAAGATGAGATTGCGCCTGCCGTGATTATTATGACCGCCTACGGAACCATCTCATCAGCGGTTGAGGCTATGAAGAAAGGCGCTTTTGACTACCTGACCAAGCCGCTTGATAAAGACATGGTCCTGCTTACAGTTAAAAGGGCGCTTGAAAGGACTGAACTGCTTAAAGAAAATCAGCAGCTTCATAAGGCTTTATTTGACAGGTTCAAAATAGAAGGCATCATAGGCAATTCAAAAAAAATGACAGAGGCAGTGGAGATAATGAAAAAAGTATCTTCAAGCTCTGCCACTGTGCTTATACTCGGAGAGAGTGGAACAGGCAAGGAGCTTGCCGCAAAGGCAATTCACTACAACAGCCCGCGGCGCACAAAACCCTTCACTGCAATTAACTGCGCGGCTATACCCGAAACCCTGCTTGAGAGCGAATTGTTCGGCTATGAGGCAGGAGCATTTACAGGAGCTGCATCAAGGCGGACAGGACTTTTTGAAGCGACAGCAGGCGGCACGCTTTTTCTTGACGAGGTCGGGGACCTGCCGCAGATAACCCAGTCAAAAATACTGCGCGTTCTTCAGGAAAAAGAAGTAAGGCGTCTTGGCGGAAGGGATGCGATAAAAGTAAACGTCAGAATCATTACTGCGACAAATAAAAATATAGAAAAAGAAATGCAAAAAGGAGGCTTCAGGGAAGACCTCTACTACAGGCTCAAGGTAGTGACCATTGAACTTCCGCCTTTGCGTGAAAGAAAGGAGGACATCCCTACACTGACAGATTTTTTTATCAGGAAATACAATCAGGAATTCGGCAAGAGAATCAAAGGCTCGGAAAACAGCGCGATGAAAGCCCTTGCGGAATACCACTGGCCCGGCAATATAAGACAGCTTGAATCCGTAATAGAAAAGGCCGTTCTCATGTGCGACACTAACGTGATAACGCTTAAGGATATAAAGAGCGAACTAAAGCTATTCCAACCCTACGGCATTCTAAGCATTGACGTCCCGGATGAAGGGATAAACTTTGAGGAACTTGAAGAGGAACTTCTGAAAAAAGCTATGGCTAAGGCCAACAATGTTGCCGCGAGGGCAGCAAGGCTGCTCGGGATGAGCTATAAAACCTTCTGGTACAGGTGGGAAAAGCTTGGCAGCGCCTCCCCAAAAAAGGACATTCATTCCTAATAGAGGAGATTTCCCCCTTAAAAATCATGCTGTTACAATGATTTTCTGCCTGGCATAATTATTGCTTTCTACTATTTTTAGTAGTATATCTCAATTGAAGGGAGGTGAATCCATGAAGAAGATAATAGCTCTTATCGTAGCAGCGCTGTTTGTATTTGCAGTCGCTTCAGTCTCTCTCGCAGCAGATGAGAAGAAGGCTGCTCCTGCAAAGAAGGAAGCTGCTCCAGCTCCTGCCGAGAAGAAGGCGGAGAAAAAGGCAGTTGCAAAGGTTATGCAGGTTACAGGCGAGGTTGCAGCAGTTGATGCGGCAGCAAAGACCATTACCGTAAAAGGTAAAAAGGGTGATGTTGTCATATCAGTTGATGACAAAACACTCGCAGACGTAAAGGCTGGCGACAAGGTAACAGCAAAGTACACCACAGCAGACGGCAAGAACACTGCAAAATCAGTAATAAAGAAAACCGCGGCAGCAAAGAAGGCAGCTCCAGCTAAGAAAGCACCAGCAGCGGGTTATTAATTCATTATATTTGAGTCTTATAAAAAATAGGGCGCTAAATCTTTAGGGCGCCTTATTTTTTTATCTTTGTTCTTACCTTACTGATGGTATCTTCAAGATGGGATTGATAGAAGTCTTCTAATTTTTTCAGGAGCTCAGGATATTTCTCAAATATCTCTTCAAGAATAAGCCTGTTAAGTTCCATTACCTTAAGCTCGTCCTCGGCGATAACTGAAGCAGTCCTCGGCCTTCCGGTAAGAAACGCCACTTCGCCGAATACATCACCAACAGACAGGATTGCAAGTTCTATTTCATTGCCGAGTATATGCGCAACAACCTTTGCATTGCCTGATGTTATGACAAATATGGAATCACCAAAGTCCCCTTCTTCAACAACCTTTTGCCCCGGCAAAAATGACTGCGCTTTAAGCCTCTCTGTTATCTGTTTTATTTCATCTTCAGGAAGAGAAGACAGAAACGGAATACGCAAAACAGGCTCTTCCCCCGAGATGCTCGGGGCTTCAGGCTGAATATTAATATTTCCCCCGGCTTTCACTTCAGGAACAGGCGGAGTCTCCGTAGATTCCCCGTAAAATGACGTCCGTTCAATAAAATCCATTTCAGCGGGAGGCTCAACAGAAACATCCAGTTCTTTCTCCATTCCAAATTCTGCTCCGTCTGTAAAATAAGCGGCAGATTCGGCAGCGGCCTCTTCAGCGGGTTTCTCTTCAACTTCTGGCATGGGTATGGAAGGCTCTTCAGCAGGCTTTACTCTTGCGCCTTCAATCTCCATCATCAGCTCTTTGGCGCTCTTGATTGCCTCGGCATTATTGGGGTCAAGCCTGAGTATAACCTTGAAAACAGCAAGCGCCTTTTGCATATAGCTGTCCTTCATTAAAAGCCAGGCGGACTGCTGATAGGCTGACACTGCGCGGCTGATATCTCCTTTTTTCTGAAAGACGTCTCCGAGCTTCAGATGCACCTGCGGATTTTTTGGCTCAGCTTTCAGAATAGCATTAAGCGAATCCACAGCCTTTTGCCAGTTCTTGTTCTTTAGAGCATCAAAATATAATTCCCATTGCTTGCTATCCATATATCCACCTTTCGTAATTTTAATTGTTTGCGTGTTTCATGTCAATTTTACTTCATAACTTTTATCGTATATAATAAACAGGAAAAATTAATCAGGAAGGAGTTTTTGAATTAATGTTATCCATTCAGTTGTCAGACAGAGTGAAAAATCTGCCGCCGTATCTCTTTGCGGCAATAGATAAAATGAAACAGGCCGCGCTTGCAAAAGGCATTGACCTCATAGACCTGAGCATCGGCGACCCTGACATCCCGACTCCTGCACATATAGTTGAAGCAATGAAAAGGGCAGTGGAGAATCCTGCTCATCACCGCTATCCTTCTTACGAAGGAATGCTCTCTTACAGGGAAGCGGTTGCAGGCTGGTATAAAAAAAGATTCAATGTCTCATTAAATCCAAAGACAGAAGTATTATCCCTTATCGGCTCTAAAGAAGGCATAGGACACATTCCTCTTGCATTCATAAATCCCGGCGATGTTGTTCTGGTCCCGTCTCCGGGCTATCCTGTCTATCCTGTCGGAACATTGTTTGCGGCAGGTGAGAGTTACATCATGCCGTTAAAAGAAGAAAACGAATTTCTCCCTGATTTCAAAATAATTCCAGAGGGCGTATTAAAAAAAGCAAAACTCATGTTCCTGAACTATCCCAATAACCCAACGTCTGCAACAGCAGATGCAGGATTTTACAAAGAGGCAATAAGCCTTGCGAAAAAATACAACATCATAATCTGCCACGATGCGGCGTATTCAGAGGTTTATTATGACAATGAAAGGCCTATAAGCTTTCTTGAGATGGAAGGAGCAAATGATGTAGGCATAGAGTTTCATTCGCTCTCAAAGACATACAACATGACCGGCTGGAGAATCGGTTTTGCCGCGGGCAATAAGGATGTCATTGCAGGGCTTGGAAAGATAAAGTCAAACCTTGATTCAGGCGTGTTTCAGGCCATACAGGAGGCAGCAATTGCCGCATTTAATACTGATGATTCCATACTCTCAGACATCAGAAAAACATATCAGGACAGAAGAGACGCCCTTTACAACGGCTTAAAGAGCCTTGGCTTCCATCTGATAAAACCAAAGGCGACATTCTATCTCTGGGCGAAAGCGCCTTCTGGATTTGATTCTTCAAGTTTTGTTGCCCATCTTCTTAATAAGGCAGGAGTGCTCATAACACCCGGAAATGGTTTTGGAGCGCCAGGAGAAGGATATGTCAGGTTTGCCCTCACAGCGCCTGTAGAGAAGATAAAAGAAACGGTTGAGAGGATTAAATCAGTGATTAGTGTCAGTGGTTAGTGTCTGTAAAATAATTCACTCGCACTGATAACTGACACTGACACTTTTATGGCAATTGTATACATCAGCATAGGTTCAAATCTCGGAGACAGGGAAGAGAACTGCCGAAAGACAATAAGTCTCCTCAAAGAAAAGGGCATCGCTGTAAAAAAACAGTCCTCTGTGCATGAGACAGAGCCGTGGGGCGTAAAAGACCAGCCGAAGTTTATCAATAGGGCAATTGAGGTTGAGATTGATAAAGAGCCTGAAGAGCTTCTCGGGATTCTGAAAGAGATAGAGAAAGAGATTGGACGGACAGAGACAACAAAATGGGGCCCGCGCGTAATTGATTTGGATATTCTTTTTTATGATGACCTGATTTTAAAAACAGATAATCTGGAAATCCCCCACCCTCTTCTTCATGAAAGAGAATTTGTTCTGGAACCCTTATGCGAAATTGCTCCGGACAAAAAACATCCGGTGACAGGGAAGACGGTCAAGGAGATGATTAAAAACCTCAAAGCATAATTTCCTTGACTCATTCCTCCGAATTCCCCTAAAATTCTCTTAAAAAGCGTATATAGACATAGAAAACCATGTTAGGTTTACAAAATTATCAATAATTGCAATAATAAAGTCATAAATCTTTGAGGAGGTTGCAAAATGGCTACAGACACACAGCAGATATTAAAAGAGGCATTGGAACTGCCAACCATTGAAAGGGCAAGTCTTGCAGACCATCTTTTGTCCAGCCTTGATCAGCCTGATGAACACATAGACTCTCTCTGGCGCAAAGAAGCTGAAGATAGAGTTAATGCCTACCAGTCCGGTAAAATCAGGGCTCTCTCACTTAAAGAAGTTTTATCAAAATACGGGAAATAGTGGAAATAAGATTTCTTGAGATAGCGCAAATAGAACTTGACGAAACTATTGAATATTACAATTCTGAATCTCCCGGGCTGGGAGATTCGTTTTTATTGGAGGCTCTAAATACTATTGAACGAATCAGGCATTTTCCAAATGCCTGGCAGCCCTTCAGCAGCACTACCCGCAGATGTCAATTGCGTCGCTTCCCTTACGGAATTATCTATCAGATACTGAATACGGAAATTCTTGTTGTTGCAGTTGCCAATTTGCATAGAAAGCCGGACTATTGGCAAGACAGGATAAAAGAATAAGCCTAACAAAACACTTATGCGAAATTGCTCCGGATAAAAAACATCCGGTGTCAGGGAAGACGGTAAGGGAGACCTTGATTCCCTGATAAGCGAGGAAGGAAGCATTTTGGGGAGTTTGCAATCAGGAAGCAAGAGCATATTTTTTGGATAGATGGAATGAGGAGGTTATTTTAGAGGTATTTGTCTCTGATTTTTGTGCAAATTAAGCTTGTTCAGACGCAATTGACCCTTCATAAAAGCAAAACATGTTTTTCTGTCCTCAGGCGCGGATAAGTGCTGCCTCATCCGGATGCAATGCAATCAGCGGCATACGATATCCAGTGTAGACGCAATGCCGACTTTGCAAACAGAAGCTTCCATTGCCGCGCATGACAAACCAGCTTGCCGGCCACCCTTACCAGGTCGCGGATAATAGTTCTTATTCCATGCACTCTGGCCTCTGCGGGAAGGAGTCTCAGCTGCATGGCAACAAGAAGTATCTGCGCAATCTGGCCTGCGGCATAGAAGGCCCTGTTTGCATTAAACAGACCGCAAGGAGGATGGTGCAAATCCAGATGGATAAGCGGCCACTTAAAGGCATTCTCCTGTCCCTGTTTGCCGCGATGCCTTTTTAGGATTTCCCCAAGTGCAATATCATTCCTGCTGACAAGTATGAACGTATATCGGGGGAATAACAGCTTTTGTTTGTCTTCCTGCATGGTGCGCACTACCACATATGTCTGTTCATGTTTCCACCCACCAGGCCGATGATACAAAAATGCGGCGTGTTCGCTGCCGTCTTCATTTATCGCTTCCCAGTCTGCATCGCTAAAACCCTCCATCATTTCCCTTAAAGGCCGCTTATAGGTTTCGCTGGTCACGCTAACGGAATAATCCCATCCGTGATCTTTGCAGAAATGAATGACATCTTTTCTGTAATAGGCATTATCAAAGCGCGCCCATATCGGATGCCCTTGCCCAAGCATTGCCGCTGTATCTTTGAGAAGTTCCTTTGCCTCATGCGCCGGATGCACGCCGCCTCTTTGCAGCCGCTGTGCTATCCATAAACCCCCTACAAATGCCGCGTGAAGCCAATATCCGATGCTGCCGTCATAAAGTTTCCCTGCGCCTTCAAAATACCGGCCATCCACCTCTATCCCGGTGCCATCCACGAATACCGGAACGTATCCTTTTGTCTGTATCTCATGTTCTATTACAGAATCAATCACATGCGCTGCCTGCAACCGGGCGACCCTAAGCAGGCTCTCACATGCACTGTCGTCAAAGCGCCCAAGATACTCGCCCAAACGGCGATGGTTGGGAACTCTCTGTAATCCAAGAAGTTTCTGCCTTGTATCATCCTGTCCAAGACGATCTACATCCAGTATTGCTCCGTCCCCCTGCGCAAGACTGTAGATCAGGCTCAGAAGCATCTCCATATCCGATGCTCCGCTCGCTCGCTGCTTTAGTTTAACGGATGCTTCCAGTTCCCCGTGCAGTCTGAGTTTCTTTGCCATCGCTGAAAGAAATATCGCTCCGGCTGATGGTGTTATCCTCTCATCTGTAAACTCAATTTCTATCTTATTTGGTATAATGTTCATAAGGCACCTCCAAGGTGAAATGTCGTTTCCATTAGAAACTTAGACATTATAACCCGACAGGTGCCTTTCCTTTTACTGTTTATCTGACTGCTTATCAGGGAATATAGGAAGGGAGATGGCGGCGAGTTTATGACGCCAATATTTATGTTATAATGGAAAAAAATTTAGAGGCAGGTGAAATATGGGAGCTACTTTAACGATAAAAGGGCATTTAGCTCAGAGACTTGAAACTTTAGCCAAAACCACGCACACGTCAAAATCTTCTTTAGCAACGCAAGCCCTTGAGGAGTTTCTCACAGTGCAGGAATGGCACATACAGGCTATAAAAGAAGGCATCTCAGCGGCAGACAGGGGAGATATTGTCAGCCATAAGGAAGCTCTCGCTGAACTTAAAAAAAACATTTATTAGTAGGAGGATTCTAATGAGTACAAGGAAAAAAATAGGGATGATTTTAGTCCTTGTAGGGTTATTTTGGTTTCTAATCTCTTTTGTGCTTATACCAGGCTATAGTCCAGCACTTGGATTTATAGCGCATTTGAATAATATGACAACCACAGAAATAGTATTGAAGGAAGGTCAGGTAAAGGAGGAAAGTATCCTTGATATGTTTATGAAGAGAGTTGAGCCACTTAAAAATTTTTCTCCGCAGTATGAAGGGCGAATTGCAATCCCTTACAAATATCTTTTTATATTAAATATTGCCATTATTTTTACTGGGCTTGGAATGTTACTATTATCAAGTAAACGACTACAGGGCTAAAGTCTATGGTTTCCATTCATCCAATAAACCTATCTGGGAACTGGACTAAAGGATATGCTTTAGACATCCACACTATTGACAGTACGTTTATTGGGTATAATGAGTACGGACATGAAGTATTCGACACAAGAAGAAGCGAAATAGGAGAGTTGCTTTATAGGCTGAAATTTAAATCCGACAAGACTGCTCTTGGCGAAATAATAGATACGGTTGCAAATTTTCTTGAAAACAGTTGGAAAATTGTTGATGCAATTGCTGCAATAATACCCGTTCCACCATCCAAGAATAGAGCCTTTCAGCCAGTTTTAGAAATAACGAAAAGTCTCAGTTCACGTCTAAAAATCCCCTTTCATGATGACCTCTTGGTTAAAACCAAAGAAACGCCTGAACTGAAAGACGTCTACGAATATAAAAAGCGAATGGAATTATTAAAGAATGCCTTTGATATCGGAAGTAATGTGCTAAATGGGAAAAGTATTTTGTTATTAGATGATTTGTACAGGTCGGGAGCTACTCTGAATGCTATAACAGAGATATTGTATAACCAAGGCGGCGTGCACAATGTGTATGTATTAGCGTTGACCAGAACAAGGAGCAAAGTATGAATAAGGTGTTCATAGGCGGCTCTATAAGATTATTAAGACTTAACGATGATATTAAGCAAAGACTAAACAATATTGTGCAGAAAGGATATTCAGTTCTTATTGGCGACGCAAACGGTGTGGATAAAGCAGTACAACAATACCTCTTTGACAAGAATTACAGAAATGTCTTCGTATACTGTGTAGGAGAAAAATGTAGAAATAATGTTGGTCACTGGAAAACAAAGTGGGTAAAGGAACATAGCAAAGTAAAAGATTTCCATTACTACACGATTAAAGATTTAGAGATGGTTAAGGATACCAACTATGGATTTATGATATGGGATACAAAAAGCAAAGGGACACTAAACAATATCATAAATCTTTTGAGGGAGAATAAAACCGTCATTGTTTATGTATCTAAAGATAAAATATTTTACACTTTACACGCATTGAGTGACTTAGAAAAACTCTTGGCTAAGTGTGATAAAAATTCTTTGGAATCTTTAGAAAGAAAACTCCAACTGTCACAGAGAGCAAAGAAAAAACAAGAAGAATTTAATTTCGCCCAACAATACAATCCAGCAGACTCCGCTTCGCTCCGCCGCTGATTTTAAACATTGTATTTACAAAAGGAGAACTACAATGAAGATATTGCGCTTTGGTTTATTATTTCTGCTTAATATCTATGCCTTTTTTACAAAATCTCCGTAACCCTTCAAAATCTTCAAGCCGAGTTCCTGACTCTTTTCAGGATGGAACTGCATTGCAAAAATATTATCCTTCCAGACCATTGAGGTAAAGTTTATTCCATAGTCTGTCGTAGCTGCGATTATGCCTTCATCTTCCGGCTCAACATAGAAGGAATGCACAAAATAAAAATATGACTCGCCCCCTATGCCGTTAAAAATCGGCGGCTTCTTTTTTATGTTCAGGGTATTCCATCCCATGTGAGGGACTTTTAATTCCATTTTTGGAAATCTTACAACCTTGCCTTTAAAAACATTCAGTCCTTTGCACACACCGAATTCCTCTGACTCTGTAAATAGGACCTGCAGTCCAAGGCAGATGCCGAGATATGGCTTGCCCTTGCCTATTGACCTTATAATCGCCTCAGTTAGTTTCATGTCAGTTAGGTTTTTTATGCAATCAATAAATGCTCCGACGCCCGGAAGGACTACTCCATCGGCATTATCAATTGAAGCAGCATCGGTGACAATGCGCGCATCTACGCCGACTTTTTGAAAGCCTTTTTCAACGCTCCTTAAATTTCCCATTCCATAATCAACAATCGCAATCATGAATTTAGTATAATTCAGCTTATGAATTTACTTCAACAAAAAATAATCCGGAGAATAAAATCCGAAGGCCCTATCACCTTCAAAAACTTCATGGAAATGGCGCTCTACGAACCTGAACTCGGCTATTACAGCTCTGAAAAAACAAGAATTGGAAGAAGCGGCGATTTTTACACAAGCTCCCATCTCCACCCGACATTCGGCATGATGATTGGAAAACAGATAGAAGAGATGTGGGAGATAATGAACAAACCTTCTGTCTTTCAGATTGTTGAGATGGGCTCAGGCGCAGGCTATTTATGCAAGGACATTCTTGAATACTACAAGGGTTTAGGGATTGGGGGTCAGGGGTTAGAAAGAGAAATAATAAAAAACCTTCAATACATAATTGTTGAGCTTAATCCTGCTATGAGAGAACAACAGAAAAAGCTTCTTTCTGATTATTCAGACAAGATACGCTGGGCGTCATCCGTCAGAGAGCTTAATGATATCAAAGGCTGCTTTCTATCAAACGAACTTCTTGACGCCTTCCCTGTACACATTATAGAGATGAACGATGAGATTAAAGAGATATTCATTTCCGCAGATAATGAAAAACTAATTGAAATCAAAGGAGCGCCAGGCGCAAGCGAAATAGCGGATTACCTTAAAGAGTTCTCCATAGAGTTTGAGAAAGGACACAGGACAGAGATAAATCTTGAAATTAAAAAATGGCTTGGCGAAATAAACCGCATTTTAACAGAGGGATTTATATTAACGATTGACTATGGTTATTCTTCTAAGGATTATTATAGTGAAGACAGGGACAGAGGGACACTCCTTTGTTATCATGAGCATCGAGTGACAGAAAACCCCTATCAAAACATTGGCGAACAGGACATTACAGCCCATGTCAATTTCTCATCTGTCAAAAAGTGGGGTGATGAAATCGGCATAAAAACTATAGGCTTCTGCCGCCAGGGAACGTTTTTAGTTTCACTCGGCATTGATGAGGCCATCGCTGAAATCTACAAAAATTCTGCTGATTATTCATTTGAAGTCGCCAGAATCAAAAAATTAATTCTTCCGGACGCCATGGGAGAAACACACAAGGTCATAATACAATACAAAGGCAGCCGCAAACCAGCATTAAGAGGATTCACTATAAAAAACCAGTTCACTTACCTTCTATTGCCTTGAGTATTCCATTGAGCAAGGCTGCAGGTGTTGGCGGACAGCCCGATATATAGGCGTCAACCGGGATAACTTTATCAATGCCTCCGAGTGAAGCATAGGTCTCACCGAAAACACCGCCGTTACAGCCGCAGTCTCCGACTGCAACCACAAGTTTCGGCGTCGGAGTGGCATCGTAAGTCCTTCTAAGCGCAATGTCCATCTTTGGGTCTCTGCCTTTAACCTTTGCCTTATACTCTGATTCATCCCATAGCGTTACAGTTATGTCGTCAGCATTCTCAACAACATGGTTATTAGTGATAATATAGCCGTCGCTGTCCACTATAAAACCTGAACCGAGAGACTGCCTCCTGAACTCCCTCTCCCTGCCTTCAAAATCAGGCGAATCCTGAGAAAAAGGAAAATCGGGGAAAAAAGGAAAAAACTTTGGCGCCTTTTGTTTTATTACCTGTGTCGTGCTTATATTCACCACAGATTTTGTGCTTTCATTTACAATCCCGGAAAAAGAATCCGGAACCAGCGCCGCAGAAGCAGGGATAGATGTAAAACAGCCAAAAATTATTAACTGGCAGATTATAATTCTTGATATAAAAAAAATTAACCTGCTAATCATTTATCCTCCTCATATACCCTCTTTATCGTTTTCTTTTCAACAGGAAGAATCGCCGTTATTGAAAGCATAAGCCTGTATTCAGGGCTCCTATTTTTAAAGTCAGTCCCGACGCCTATTGTCGTATAAAGATAATCAGTTGTCATAAACCTGTAACCAAATCTGCCTTCAAGATTATCAAGAGCCTCTGAATAGTGGCTTTTCCTTCCGTATATCTCTGCAAGCACCTTAAAATCGTGCGAGGCCGAAAAATCAAATCCCGCTGCAAAACTCACTTCATCCTCAAGCTTTGATGAACCCACCTTTTCATAAAATATATTTGCATGCCCGCTTACAGGCCCGACTCTCTTGCTGACGATAATCCCAGCGCCTGCCCTTCCGTCTGTGCTGAAAACTTCCTTCCCTGACGGGATAGAGGCATTGACCATGTAGGCTACGGAAGGCGAATATTTAGTTTCATCAATAAATCTGTGTTTGACGCCTAAAGCAATGTCTTCAAATCCTGCTTTAATATTTTCCCATCTGTCGACATAAGGGACAGCAGCTGTAAATTCTATCCTGTCATTTATACCGTGCGCATACTGAAAAAGATACCTGAAAAAATCAGGTTCTACCGACTTTTCAACTCCGGCGCCAACTGCGTATTGTCCCTTCTTTAGACTGTCTGCGCTGAATGTTGAAAAAACTCCATAAGGGGCGACCGGCTGGAGGCCTTTTATGTCAAATCCGTAAGCATGTCTGATGAAAAAAGCGCAGATGAAAAAAAGCAGGAGGGGAATAGATTTTTTCATTCATAAAACATAACAGAAAAAATCTATAACTGTCAATTAAGCAAAAGAACCTCAAATGATGCCTCTGCCTCTATTTCCCCCTTTATCGGTCATATTGTCAAGGGCATAGGGTGAGATAAACACTCTGCGTCTGTTGACCTCTTTCTAAGTGTTTTAGCTGTTTTTACAAAGGATTTAGTCATCTTTTAATCCCCCTCTCCCACAAGGGGAGAGGGAACTCATTTCCTAATCGGGTTGAGAAAGAGACGAAAAATCCATATTAAAATTAAAAGAAAGAATCATCCCTTTTCCCTCTTCTTTCTGATAAATACCAAAGCCAACAAAAGCAAAACAGCCAATATAAGAAGCAGGATGCAGTTAAACGGCAGTATGCTTTCTTCGTAAACAACGGTTTTATGGACTTGTTCCTGTATGGTTATTTTTTCGGGTTCGGCAGTTTCCGGCGCTTTGTTTTCTTCAGCAGGCAAAGCCTTGTTTATCTCATCCGGCTGTGCTGGCTCTGTCCTGTCTTTCGGAACGGCAGCGGGAGTTTGTTCAGGCAGGATTTGTTTAATTGGATTCCCTTTTTTATCAAGCCGAATCGGCTTCCAGTCTTTATCATGCAGGTGATACTCGCCGGTTTTCAATTCCCATTCCGTGCAGTTCTTCCAGCACTTATGCCCGCCCCTGTAATCGGTCCTGCCCGGATGGGCATAGGCGGAAAATGGGAATAAAAGAAAGAAAATAATTATAACAATGTTTCTCATTTTTTAACAATCCCTATTTATTCATTGCTGTCCCCATTCATCTACATAGAAATACCGCTTTCCCCTTCGGCAAGTATCATTGAAGAAATTCAATTTGCCCATGCCAAAAAAATGTATTCATCTTTATCTGCTTTTTAAATGGGCGCTGTCCCCTATTTATTCCTCCAAGCTGCCTTATATGTTCTGGAATGCTTTTCCCCTCACATCCTGCGACACTTAAAAATAACCCCAAAAGTATCATCCCCCAAAAAAGAAATTCCCTTCACAATTTTGTTTATCATTTTTAATCCTCCTTCAGTTCATTTCTCTTTTAAATTGCTTTTAATTTTTCTTTCCCTCTCACCGTATCACCGGCACATTGCGGAGAGTAACGCTGAATTCTTTACTGCTGGCTATGCCGCTCCGCTCCCTATGGTCAACGCAGCCAGTGCTGATTATTTCTTCTTCAGGTCTAATAGTCTCGCAAGGGCATCATTTTCTTTATTCATCTTTCCTTTTATATTATCCATTGCTATATCCTTAAAAATTTTACCTGCTACAAAACCTGCTACGCCCCCAATAATGGGCGATAAGAAGAACAGAGGCAAAATACCCCACAACAAAGCTGGGGTCACTCCAGGAGTAGGAGCCCACGCAACACATGAGCCTAACCATGATACAATACCGATTGTTGTTCCAATTGCTGCACCACTTCCTTTGCCACCATTGTCTATGCTCTGTTTTTGCTCACCCAATGGACTAAGGACATCATGCCGAAATATTTTTATCCATTCATCTATGTTTTTTTCGTAATCCTTTAAGCCTTCATTATAAACCTCATGAGCAATCGCTCTACTTTCCAGAAGTCAAAATAGCTATTATTGGCGCATAATTTATTTATTTTATGACTTATTCCCTCTATTCCTGTATCAAGAGAATCACGGTCTTTTATGTATTGAGAAAAATCTGTTATCCCCAATTTTTTTGCCACATATCTGGCAGAGTTAAAATCCTTTCGCCACACTCTGTTTTTTATCAGTTGTTTAACTCTTTGTCTTTGTTCATCCCGCAATTCTCTCTTTAGTTTCTCTTTCTCTTGCGCAACATTGGAAAACCGTTCATCGCTGTCAGCCGCAATAAAAAAGGTGGGGTCTTTTAAAACCGCCTGCCTCAAGCAGTTTATAGATTCGTCTGTATGGCTGGTCATTGCGGAATATGCGGAATGGTTAAATAAATTGTGTGCATCATCAGAGAGCATATCCATCGCTAACCGTGTAGATTTGTAAGCATCCTCCGCCCTGACAATCTCCTTATAAACTTTTGCAGCGCACAGCAATGCCTTACATGCATCTATCTTTGATTGCGGTGCCGCATATTTGGCAGCCTTCTGAAAGTATTTCAAAGCCTTTTGATTGTTCTTTTTATGATGATAGTAAATGTTGCCGAGTATATGGAGGGCTATGAAGTCCTGATAATTCTTCTTTTCGGATTCCAATAAATCAACTTCCGCTTCATCCATCCAGCCGTTCAGATATGCAAACTCCGCCCGCTTCCTTAATTCTTTTGCCTGAGTGTCTAACGGCCTTTCCAATATCTCCTTGATTGCCTCAAGCGTTTCATTTTGAAGGTCTAATTTATAACTGAGTTCTCTGAAACCGTCATCTATGCCAAAGCATAATTCTTGCAGTCCCGCGCCGAGCATGGAAAAACCGGAGCTAAGGGTGCCATGCACTTCGGAGAGCGTATCATTCAATCCAGAAATCACATCTGCGATTGCCTCGTTGCTGGCAATTACCTCATCTGTCTGTTTTACTTGGGTCTCAACAGCAATTTTTATTTTTTGAATTTCATTAGACACAAGCCCTTCCTCTTTTCACCCTATCTGCTCAATGGGATGTCGCGGAGAACCGCGTAAAAAGGGTCACTATCCCTATTGCCAGCATAGCCTCCCAAACGAAGGGATACTGATTTTGCTTCTGGTGAGACATTCTCAAATACTAAAAAGGCATTAACAGGCAGTTGCGGAGGAAGAGTCTGAGAAATATGGTATTTATCAAGCTTTGCCCCAAATTGAATTTCTTTGGCTATATACTGATTTCCACGATTATCATATAACAATGAGAGGAGTATATGATTCCAGTGAGCGTAAATCTCGATAAACTTTTCTCTCTCATCATTATTTATAACAGTTACATGACAAACTACGATATTATCTGATGGTTTCATCCTACAACCTTTTGCCTCAAAGGTAAATCCCTTCATATTTGTACGAGATATTACTTTTGGTTGCGGCGCAGAAGAAGTTGTTGTTCGCCCGGAGGTTGCTGTCTCTATCCCCTTTCCAAACAACTCCTCAATAGCCTTTGTCTTTGCAATATCTCCTTTGGCCGCGCTTATCACCTTTGCCGTATTTATCAGGTCAACAGAAAGCTCCTCTGCTATAAACCTTCCAAGCTCTGTTATGTTGCCTTGCAGGTCTGTGAAATCTACAACTGCAATCCTCTTTTTGCCTGCCTTTGATATATTATCAGCCATAGAAGCAGACAAGATTTTTATCTCATACTCATAGGCAAAAGAAGGAGTGGAATTTGATACCCAAAAAAGCGAAGCCATAATTACTACAAGCAATGTTTTACGCATTACAATATCCTCCTAAAAACAAAAAGAGCGTGCAAGGCACGCCCTTTTTATGAAATTTATATTCTTTCCTGTAAGATAGGAAATCTGTCTGTGCATGGATTAATGCCTGAAGCTTAGTTATCCCAATGCTTTATCTCCCTTTTACACATTTACGAAGACTATATAAAAGGAAGGTTATTTCTGTCAAGGTAAAATTCACCTCGCCCCGGCTTTTCTAAACTTTCAGAATATTTTCCAGATTTTGTTTCAAAATCTGCATATCAGATGAATTCAGACTGCCGATTTTACTTTTCATCCTCTTTTTATCAATAGCTCTTAGTTGAAACACTAAAGCGATAGATGTTGAAGTCAGATTATTGGTAGAATCCGGCTCTGCGACAAAAGTAAACGGAAAATTCGCAGCCTTTATTTGTGTGGTGAAAGGAACAATCAACACGGTAGGAACCTTCTCTATGTTTTCAGCAGTCTGGACTACAATTGCAGGTCTAACGCCTTGCTGTTCGTGTCCGCCGGAAGCAGGGATTTCAACGAGATAGATATCTCCAAAAGTCACGCTAAATTAGCCTCAAAATTGCTTAGAGCTTCGACGCTTAAAGCATCCCACTCGTCAAATTCTTTTTTGAGGCAGAAATCCGCTTCCCTCTGCATAATAATGCTTTTTTTAAAGATGCGTATAATGTTGAGAAGATTAAGAATCTGTTCATCAGGCATATTCTGCAACTCCCTGATAATCTCATCTTCGTGCTTCATTTGCGTATGCATTTCTTCCCCTCCTTTCACAGAATAATAATATAGGCTCATTATATCATAAAATCTATTTCTTGCTTGAAATAAACACGCCGTCCCAATCAGCAGGCGGCGGCGTCTGAAGGTATTCACGGCATCTTTCAGCATAAAGTTTTGCCACAGGGTCCTTGTATTCGCCCGAAAGCCCTGTAAAAATATCAAGCGCATTCTGAAAACCCTTGGCCCTGTAAACCTTCAGGGCTTCGGAAAATCCCTCTGCCAGTTTGTTATTGCCGTCTGCCATTAACTCAAAAATCGCCACGGGTTTTTCCTTGCCCACAACCCTCATAATATCTATTTCCCTTAACATAAACTTGTCCTTCACCTTTCCGGCAGTAAACTCACTCAGGATTATATGAGTGCCGTAATACTTGTTCTGCCCCTCAAGCCTTGAAGCCAGATTTACCGTGTCGCCGATAGCCGTATAATCAAATCTCATATCCGCTCCCATATTGCCGACAACCGCATATCCCGTATTTACGCCTATTCCTATATCAACAGGAGGAAGCCCTTTCTGTTTAAAACTGCTATTTATTTCCTTCAATTTATCAATCATTTCCTTTGCTGTCCTGCAGGCCTTTTCAGGATGGTCTGAAACATCAAGAGGCGCATTATAAATGGCCATCACCGCATCTCCTATATACTTATCCAGAGTCCCTTTATTTTTCAGGACCACCTCTGTCATAGGGCCAAGATATTCGTTAAGGAGCGAGACCAGCACATCAGGAGCAAGTTTTTCCGAGATGCCCGTAAACCCTCTTATGTCTGAAAAGAGCACCGTTATCTCTCTCTTAGCGCCTCCGAGCGCAAGCCTGTCGGGATTCTTTATTATCTCTGCAACAAGCTCAGGCGAAACATAACTTGAAAACGCCTTTTTAAGATAGCGGTTCTTTCTCTCCACCACAAGATTCCTGTATGCCTCAGAGCTTATAAATGCTATCGCTGTTGAGGAAAGCGGATATAAAAGACTCATGTCTATGGAATAGTTTCTGAACAACAAATAATTGAAAACAACATATACGCTTGACACAAACATAAAAGCAACCAGCCCCAGAAAGCCGTTCCGCAATACGCCTAGAAGCAATGTCAGGAGGACCGGGAATAATGCCAAACAGAAAATCTCAATAGCAATTATTCTTCCATCCCTTAATATGAATCTGCCCTGAAGGGCATTGGACGCTACGGTTGCATGTATCTCAGGCCCGGGGAAAACTGACGCAACAGGGGTTGCCCTCATGTCAGAAATTCCAATCTCTGTTGCGCCCACAAAGACAATCTTATCTTTCAGTTCTTCTTTTTTTATCCTCTTCTTAATGACATCAACCGCTGACAGTGTAGTTATAGTCCCGCCCTTGCCGTAGTAATTCACAGTAAGCCTTCCGCTTTCATCCGAGGGGATAGACATATCTCCAAGCCTGAGAGAAGAAACGCCAAAAGGTTCCACTTCAAGCATAATCTCCTTGCCTCTGTAATGTCTCAGCGCCTTTAAGGCCAGCGAGGGATAAATCTCTCCGTTATAAAGCATAAGAAGCGTGGATTTTCTTACAGGGCCGTCAGGGTCCGGGTCTGTATTGTAAAAACCAAAATCCAGAGCGCTGCGCCCGATTGAAGGAATGTTTGTCTCCACAAAAGGGCGCTGATATATAGGAACTGAGGTTACGCCCTCTGCAATCTTCAGAAGTTTTATCTTTGATGCTTCTATCTGGGAAACAGCCTTCGGGTCCGCATCTTCCTTTTCATCCCTGAAAAAATAACCGAGAATCACACTGCCGTTTTTTGCTATGGCTCTGGAAAGAACCGCATCCTCCCTCTTATCCGAAGGCTCAGAAAAAACAATATCCAGCGCCGCTGTCTTTACTCCGTATTCTTTCAAGCTATTCAGAAGTCCGGCAAATACAGACCTTTTCCACGGCCACCTGCCGAGTTCATTGACGCTCTTTGAATCTATCGCAACTATCACAACCCTGTTGTCCGGCTGCACATTCTTTCTTATTTTAAATCTTGCATCCTTGAGTTTCAGGTCCACCGCATCCAGGAAATTAAAGTTCTGCCTGTAAATGAAAAAGGTTGCAGCTGAAGCGAGCACACCGATTACAATAAAGGTCAGCAGTCTGGAATATTTCACCTGTAAATACCTCTAATCAGTCATTGTCCTTGTCTTAACCGCATTAATCTTTAATCCTCTGGAGATAAGTATCCACATTGCCGATATGTTTGCCGTTTGGAAATTCGCTTTTATACTGAAGCAGCCTTTCCTTGGCCCGTTTCGCAAATCCCATTTCATCAAGAAGTATCCCTGTAAGATAGAGCGCGGTTTCACGCTGCGGGCTTATCGGGTATTCCTCAAGGATAAGCAAATATTCTGCAAGAGCGGCCTCCTGATTTCTCAGAAATCTTGAATAAACAGCTCCCCTTTCAAGCCTGGCGTCGCCTCTGATTTCGGCTTTATCCGTCAGGTCAATAGCTATCTGAAAGACATAAAGCGCCTCCTCATATTTTCCCGAATCTGCAAGATAATGACCGTGCTGTATGTTCCATCTGGCTATAATATGAGGGAGATTTCCTGAGGCCTCCCACTCTTCCGGCGGCTTGGCTGACGTGATTTTATCAAAGTCCTGCTTGGCTGTATATAAAGGCGTATTCGGTTCAACATTGACAGGGTCTACAGGAGTTATCCCTCTTGTGTTCTGAACCATAGTATCTGAAGAAAGGGGCTTGGATAATTCTGCGTCGCCTGAAATATCAGCGCTCCCTTCATTTCCGAAAAGGACATTTGCATACCCCTGCGTCATCATCATAAACTCAGTGCCCTTGACGCCGGCGACTGCAGTGGGGCTTTTCACCTTGAAATTTGTCTGCTGCCCCGCAAGCCTTGTAACAGCAGCCCTGAGCTTGCCGTGATTTAGTTTAAAGACGCCTTCTTTCTTTTTATCCGAGATTAAAAATTTGTCTATCTCAATCTCTGTATTGTTGGCGAGGGTGAAGGTACTGCCGTCGGACAGAGACAGTTTTGCCCATCCGTCTTTTCCTGTCTTTATCCAGCACCCTACTTCAAATTTCATGCCTTCATGGGCCTTTTTATAAGACACATTAGCTTTGTTCCTCAAGAACACCTCACCGCTGAGTTTTGCAATCTTGCCTGCGGCAGCATACGCAGTAGAACTAAACAAAGTGAAACTAAACATAAAGAAACAAACATTGAGCAGAATAATTAAAAATGTCTTTTTCATAACCGCCTCCCTTTTTCCCGAGTCTCTCAGGCAACAGCCTGAGTCTCGCCTTTGAGAAAATTAAATCAGATAATGCTGTTAGTGTCAAGGTAAAAATACCATACCTGCGCTCAAACCGCTTCTCAATATGCCCTGATGATATTTTTTACCTTAACTATTCACTGTGGAAAGAAGGTTCAGTTCTTCATAGATTTCTTCGGGCGTCATTATTGCGCCGCCCGTTCTTCCATAAAAAAGAACTTCCGATTTACCGTTAACGGCCAGCCGCACATCCTCAACCATCTGTCCTGCATTAAGTTCAATCGTGATAAACCTCCTCTTGGGAGCTGCAAGAGATGCAAGTTCCTTTTCAGGGAAAGGGAAAAGAGTAATGGGGCGGAAAAATCCTAATTTGGAGCCTTCATCCCTCAGCTTCTTAACAGCAGAAAACGCTATCCGGGCTGCGGTTCCGAATGCAACAACTATTGTCTCGGCGTCTTCTGCGCCAAACATCTCAAATCTTACCTCATCCTCTCTCATCTTCCTGTATTTTTCCTGAAGAATACTATTTCTGAATTCAAGCTGGCCTTCGCCCATATAGAGGGACCTGATTACATTAGGCTCTCTTGTGCATGACCCTTCTCCTGATTTAATCACATTCGGGCTTCTCCCCCCGCATCCTGTAAGCGCCCAGGTCTTCTCTGGAAGGTCCGGCTTTATATACGGAGTCTGATAAAGTGGTTCCATCATCTGCCCCAGTATTCCATCGCCGAGAATCATTGCAGGATTCCGGTATTCGTCTGCCTTGTCAAAGGCAAGCATGGTCAAATCCCAGAGTTCCTGAAGATTATATGGAGCATATACAAGGAGTTTATAATCGCCGTGCCCGCCGCCTTTTACCGTCTGAAAATAATCCGCCTGACTGCCCGATATATTTCCAAGCCCGGGGCCCCCCCTCTGCATATTCACAATTACAGCGGGAAGTTCTGCTCCGCACAGATATGAGAGCGTCTCCTGCATAAGACTTATGCCGGGACTGCTTGATGACGTCATAGCCCTCGCTCCTGAAGCAGAGGCGCCGTACACCATATTTATAGCGGACAGTTCGCTTTCAGCCTGAATAAAGACTCCTCCCTCATCTTCCATGCGCCAGGACATATACTCCGGAATTTCATTCTGGGGGGTTATCGGATAGCCTGCATAAAAACGGCAGCCTGCCTGAATCGCCGCCTCTGCGATAACTTCATTGCCCTTCATGAAAATCTTTTTAGCCATTTTTTGGATTATACCACATTTGACAAAACTCTTACCCTTACATTATGATTTTTTCACAATATAGAGGAGACATTAATGTATTTTCAGGAACTAATCTTAAAGCTTCATGAATTCTGGGCAAGACAGGGCTGTGTTCTGCTCCAGCCTTATGACATTGAGGTAGGCGCAGGAACATTCCATCCTGCAACTTTCTTTAAAGTCCTTGGACCAGAGCCGTGGAAAACAGCTTACGTTGAACCGTCACGAAGGCCTACAGACGGCAGATACGGTGAGAACCCGAACAGGCTTCAGCATTATTATCAGTATCAGGTAATCCTTAAGCCCTCGCCGAATGAAAGTCAGGAGATTTATCTTGAAAGCCTCACATATCTCGGCATAGAACCTCAAAAACATGACATACGGTTTGTGGAAGACGACTGGGAATCCCCGACACTCGGCGCCTGGGGGCTCGGGTGGGAGGTCTGGCTTGACGGCATGGAGATAACACAGTTTACATATTTCCAGCAGGTTGGAAGCATTGACCTCAAGCCTGTGTCGGTTGAGATAACATACGGGCTTGAAAGAATTGCCATGTATCTTCAGAATGTAGACAATGTATTCAACCTTGAGTGGTCCAAGGGGATAAAATACGGCGACATTCACCATATTGACGAGGTGGAATTTTCAAAATATAACTTTGATTACGCAGATACAGAACTTCTCATAAAACAATTTGAAGACTATGAAAAAGAATCCATAAGGCTGAATAAATTCGGCCTCGTCCTGCCTTCTTATGAGTTCTGTCTTAAGTGTTCGCACACATTCAATCTTCTTGACGCCAGGGGGGCTATCTCTGTCACGGAGAGAACAGGCTACATTGCGCGAGTGCGTAACCTTGCGAGGCTATGCGCCCAGGCATACCTCAAACAGAGAGAAGAAATGGGATTCCCGCTGCTGAAGACTTCAAATTAGAAAATCCCATATTTGAAAATAAAAAGTTTTCTCTACCATTTTCTATGTTAATTATGTTATCTTTTTTAAAGAGGAAAAGGTGCCAGGGGAAATCCTGAAAAAGAAGCGAGAAGAATTGGGGTATAACCTCAAGGAAATTGCCCATACGCTAAGAATAAGATTTGACTATCTAAAGGCAATTGAAGAGGGAACCTTTGAAAAACTACCTGTAGAGGTTTATACAAAAGGCTACATCAGAGAGTATGCCAAATTTCTTAAAACAGACCCCGAAGCTGTTATAAAGGCTTATATAGAAAAAATCTCGCCCCCTGCAATAGAAAAACAACCTGTTCCCGATAATCCCCCTACATCCCCCTTTAACAAAGGGGGACAGAGGGGGATTTTTAAAGAAGAGAAACCCGCTCGAAGATACTCTGCGACCGCAATCACGCTGTCAGCAGCGGCCGTTGCAGCTTTATTAATTGCTTTATCCCTGCTTTTTTTTGCGCCCGAAGAACCCAAAACGCCTCTGCCTGAAAAAACAAAAGTAGAAACTGCAATAAATCCACAGAAAGAAAAAACAGCGAAAGAACACACCCTTGAGATTCTTGCTTCGGACAAAACATGGATTCTTGTAACTATTGACAATAGTGAAACAAAAGAACTGCTTCTGAATAAAGGAGAGTCGGCAAAGCTTTCGGCAAAAGACGGCTTTTCTCTGAAAATCGGGAATGCCGGCGGAATCAAACTGATATTTGACGGAAAGGATATGGGAGCTCCGGGAGAAAACGGCAGGGTCATAACACTCAAGCTTCCGTCCGATAAAAATTTAGCGCGTTAAAAGCAATCTCCTTAAAACAATGATTGACTTTAAAAAAATTCCGATATTCGGCATGTTAGATACTTCCGACCTGGAGGAAGTAAAGCCCTATCTCATCCCGGCCAAATTCAAGAAAAAAGAGTCTATATTCTCCGAGGGAGATTCGTCCGACTGGCTTTATGTCGTAATTAAAGGCAAGGTTAAGATTACCAAGCTCTCACAGAGCGGGAGAGAAATCATACTTGAAATCATTTCTCCGATGGATTTTTTTGGCGGAGTTGCCGTAATGAGAGGATTCCCCTACCCCGCAAATGCCGTTGCAATGGACGACGCGGAGCTTTTAAAAATATCACGAAGCAGCTTAATGCGCATACTTGACAGGTTTCCCAACCTTATGTATTGCATGGCGATGAATATCGGAGACAGGATAAAGGGCTCCCATGAGGCGTTGAAAAACATCGCCGTTGAAAAAGTGGAATCACGAATAGCCTCTATGCTCATAAAGCTGGCCGATAAAGCCGGGACAAAAACGGATGGCGCCGTTGTCATTGATATGAAACTCACAAAACAGGACCTTGCCGAGATGGTCGGAACCACGGTAGAAACATCTATAAGAACTATGTCCAAGTTTAAAAAGCTCGGCATTGTCTCAGAAAAAGGCGGAAGTATCACCATCAAAGATATAAATAAGCTAAAGGCCCTTTGCGGTTAGCCCCTTACTCTGCCGCCTTTGAATAGAGCGTTGCAACCATGTTGTAAAAGAACAGAAATATTGAGACTGCCTCAACTACTCCGAAAGCAGCGGTAATGCCCCTGTAAGAATCTGTCTGATTATAAACACCGAGCGTATAGAACAACAGCATTCCCACAATGCCAATATTCGCAAGCCAGAACTGCAGCTCTGCCATTGCCTTGCTTTTAATGAGCTTGCCTGCGAATCTTGGAAGTATGTGATAGCCGACGCCGTATATCATCATTGAGACCCATCCAAGCAGCATAAGATGAGAGTGCACAAACTTAAACTGCATCAAAGACGGATTGCCGAACATGAATACCCCCAGCACTGCCGCGCTTGTGAGATACACAATGCTCATTAAGATAAAGTTTTTTACAAATCTGTCCATAAAGCCCTCCTGAATTTTATTTGCTCTTTTAAATTATATCACCATGAAATTATATTGCTATGATTAAAGTCATAAAACGCTAAAAGCTGTCAGCTAACAGCTAAATATGATATGTATCATAGAACTCTTCTCTGAATCAGTGTAATCTAAAATCAAGAACCTTAAAAAAGGAGGCGAAAATGACAGCGACAAAGACAAAATTCACAAAAGACAGTGTAATAGGAGACATAGTAAAAAACAGCCCTGCCGCATCAAAGGTTATAGAAAAGTATTTCGGCAACGGCTGCTTCACATGCCCGGGCATGAAGGTGGAATCTCTCTCATTCGGGGCAATGATGCACAACATTGACCCTAATAAGCTTATTGAAGAACTAAACACACTGGAGGAATAAAATGGAAACAAAATGCTTTGTATGCGAAAAAACAGACAAGGGAGTTGTCTATCTTAAGTGCATCCACGAGGGAAAAGAAAAGTTTGTGTGCGTGAGATGCCTGCCGGTTCTTATTCACGGGGCGCACTAAAGCAAGACGGGCAGTTTCTCCTGTTGTTTTCTTCGCCTAAGGAGGGCTGCCCGCTTGACCTTCCTGAACACTTTGTTATACTACAAAATATGAGACAGACAATATCACCTTACCGCAGCCGCAATCGTTTTTCGGGATGTATCAGATGAGGATAAACCTCAGCCTGAAGTATATAATCTCCACAATCATAATCCTGGTTGTCGTAATGGGGATAACTCTTATCGTCATTTCCAAAAGGCAGGAAAGGCTCATCCTGGCACAAACAGAGATGCAGGCCAAGGCGCTGTTTCAACAGGTAGTTATTACAAGAAGATGGATTGCCGACCACGGCGGGGTTTTTGTTGAAAAACTGCCGTGGGTTAAACAAAATCCCTATCTTCCCGGTTCCCTCATCAGAGACGAGAAAGGCAAGCGGTATGTGAAAGAAAACCCGGCAATGGTAACAAAGCAGCTCTCGCAGTATGCGCAAAAAGAAGGCCTTTATCTTTTCCATATAACCAGCCTGAAACTCCTGAATCCCGAGAATGCCCCTGACGCCTTTGAGAAAAAGGCGCTTCAGGATTTTGAAACAAAAAACCTGAAAGACTCATCAAGGGTTGAAAAAATCGGGGGCTCTTATTATTTCAGATACATTGCCCCGCTTTATGTTGAAAAGGCATGTCTTCCATGTCATGACAAGCAGGGCTATAAAGTCGGGGATATAAGAGGAGCAATAAGCGTATCTGTCCCCATGGACTATGCCTTCAATGTTATAAATTCCGACAGAAAATACATGCTCTACGGAGGAATAGTTACTGTTACACTACTCATAGCCGTATTATTTATGACAACAAGGCGCCTGGTCATAAGCCCTATTAACAGGATAAGAACCCTCATGTTTAAATTCGCAAAAGACGGCAATCCCGACGTCCCTGTGCTCGCAACCAATGACGAACTTGAGGATCTGAGCAGGGCCTTCGTAAATATGACAAAATCAATTTCTGACTATCACTCATGCCTCAAGGACAAGATAAATGCAGCCACTGAAGAGCTTACGATAAAGAATGAGAGCCTCCTGAAATTAAACAAGACAAAATCCAATTTTATTGCAAATATCTCACACGAACTGAGGACGCCGCTTACATCCATAAAGGGAGCAATGGACTATCTGTCCGTAAGGCTTGCAATGCACAAAAAAGACAACGAGGAAGACCTTAAGGTATTTTTTGAAGTGATTAAAAAAAATGCCGAGAGGCTGATAAGGCTGGTAAATAATGTGCTTGACTATGAGCGGATAGAACTTGGCGAATTAGAAATGCACTTTAAAGAGATAAACCTTAAAAACGTCTTTGACGAGGTTATCACAGGATTCAGACCGATTTCAGAGGAGAAAAAAGTCAGTATAGAACTTAAAGCAGAGGATGTAACGGTTCATGCGGATGAAGACAGGATAAAGCAGGCGCTGACAAATCTTCTTTCCAATGCGTTAAACTTCAGCCCTGAGGCTTCCAATATCATTGTCACGCTTAACGAGGCGGACGGATATGCAAATGCAGGCGTAGAGGACAGCGGATGCGGCATTACCGAGAGTGAAAGAGAGATGATTTTCAGGCAATTCTACTCAAAGGGCGTAAAAAACGGCACAGGGCTGGGACTGGCAATATGCAAAGGCATAATAGAAGCCCATAACGGAGATATCGGGGTAAAAACTGTTGAGGGCAAAGGCAGCCGCTTCTGGTTTACCATACCCAAGACAAGAAAGGAGGCGCTCCTGAATGAAAAAACACGTACTTGTAGTAGATGACGACCCTGACATATTAAAGGTGCTTAAGGCAAACCTTGAGTTATACGGATTTGAGACCGTAACATCCGAAAACTGGACAAAGGCAAAAGAGATACTAAAGGAGCAACTGCCTGACCTTATAATTCTTGACCTTATGCTCCCTGACGGTGACGGCGTCCAGATATGCAGATTATTGAAAGACCGGCATCCCAGAATCCCCATTATCATGCTCACGGCAAAAGACAGCGTATCGGACAAGGTGATGGGCTTTGAAAGCGGCGCTGACGATTACATAGTAAAGCCTTTTGAAACGCTTGAACTCATAGCAAGGATAAAGGTGTGCCTCAAAAGGACTATGCCTCTTGACAGCGCAATCGCAATCAATAATCTGGAAGTCAATTTCAGCGCTCACACAGTTAAACTCAAAGGCAAAGAGCTTGAACTCACTCCAAAGGAATATGAACTGCTTTATCTCTTTATCACAAACAGAGGCGAGGTAATCAGCAGGGAATTTATCAGAAAAAAGATATGGAGAGATTCTAAAATATATTCCTGGAGCAGGGTTATAGACGTCCATATCCAGCATCTCAGGCATAAGATAGAAAAAGATCCTTCCGAGCCTGAGTATATCTTAACCGTGCCCGGCGCCGGATACAAATTTAAAATAGAAAAATAGCGATACCGCTTAAAACCTACGTTCACCGTCATTGCGAGTCCCGAGCAGCTCGGGGCGTGGCAATCTTATTACAAATTAGAGATTGCTTCGCCTTGCTCTCAATGACAATTTTCTATTGTCATTCTCCAATTAAAAACTAAGCCTTTCGCTTCCCGAAACATTTACAGAATCTTTACACGAATTAACATCACATTTACCAATTAGTGGTTTAGGATTTAGGTATGCAGGAGACAAAAATATAAAAAGGGGGTGGGACATACTATATCGGGGAGTAAAGAAAGGGTAAATTTAAACAAGTTAGAAAGGAGGACAGCACATGAAAGGGAAAAGAATTTTTGCACTGCTGGTGATATTTATTGCCGGGCTCTTTGTATTCTTTAATTCCACAAGCACAGAGGCGGCAAAGGCAAAGACGCCAAAGGCGTCAAAAGAGGGACAGGCATGTATAACCTGCCATAAGGCTCAGTCGCCGGCTTTTGTAAAGGAATGGGAACTCAGCAGACATGCCCAAAAGGGTGTTGACTGTTACTCGTGCCATAGAGCTGAAAAGACGGACACTGACGCAATGCAGCACAACGGATTTACAATATCAGTGCTTGTAACGCCTAATGACTGCGCAAAATGCCATGCCAAAGAAGTGAAGGAGATGACTACAAGCCACCACGCAAAGGCTGGAGACATCCTCAACTCAGCGGACAACTATCTTGGCCAAGTCGTCGGAGGACAGGAGGCTGTTGCGGTTGGATGTGTTCAGTGTCATGGGGCAAAGGTAAAGATGTCGGCAAACGGCAAGCTTGATACAAATAGCTGGCCTAATACAGGAATCGGAAGAATCAATCCAGATGGCTCCAAGGGTTCATGCTCAGCCTGTCATACAAGACATAACTTCTCAAAGGCTCAGGCAAGAGAACCCCAGACATGCGGTAAATGCCATATTGGCCCCGACCATCCGCAGCTTGAGGTATACGAAGAATCCAAACACGGCATCCTTTACGAGGCAAATAAGGAAAGACTCAACATGCATAAGGACAAATGGGTGGTTGGAGTAGATTACTCAGCAGCCCCCACTTGCGCAACATGCCACATGAGCGCAACGCCTAATCAGGCTGTAACACATGACGTCGGCGCAAGAATAAGCTGGACACTAAGACCTCCAATATCCAAGAAACTTGTCAATGATGCAAAGAAACGCGAGGCTATGAAGGATGTATGCGGAAACTGTCATTCCTCCCCATTCATAGAGGGACATTACAAACAGTTTGATAACCTCGTCAATCTCTATAACGACAAATTCGCAAAGCCGGCAACAGCCATCAGAAAAGAGCTTATGGATAAGGGCAAAATCACGAAGGCTGACTTTGATGACAAATTGGACTGGATGTATTGGGAACTGTGGCATCATGAAGGCAGAAGGGCAAGACATGGCGCAGCTATGTCCGGTCCTGACTACGCCTGGTGGCACGGAATTTACGATGTGGCAAAAAACTTCTACACCGAATTTTTGCCCGAAGTGAAACGCGTGGCAGGCCCTGAGCTTTACAATGAAATAGTGAAGAAATATCTTGACCCCGATGTAAGACATGAATGGTACACAAAGGGCATGAGCAAGGAACAGCTTGAAAAAATCAAAAAGTATTATGAAGAAAGATACGGCGGCGCAGCCGCAAAGTAATTAAGACAAAGGGCGGGGCATTGCCCCGCCCTTTTATTTGTAAATTCTGTAAAAATAAGGAGGCTCAATGAAAAGGTTTCCTATGAAGATATGCTTAATCGTATTTTCCCTTATACTCATCACAACGAGCGCTGTTATTGCAAAGGAAAAGAAACACATCAAGACCTCTGAGGACCAGGAATGCTCTGAGTGTCACGGCGCACAGATGCAGGTATGGCAGGATGGCAAGCATGGGCTGATGAATGTTAAATGCATTGTATGCCACGGCTCTACTGATAAGAATTTTACGCCAAAGCCGGATATTTACAAATGCAGGGGATGTCATGAGGAAAAGGTTGCCGATGTGAAGAAAAATCTTTCCAAAGGCATAAAGACATGTTTTATATGCCATGACCATCATTCATTAACAACAAAATTTCACGCTAAAGGGGGAAAATAAATGGATATTACAAGAAGACAGCTTCTTAAATACTCTGCCGCAATTGCAGCTGCGTCCGCTATCGGGCTTGAACTGCCTCTGCCTGACAAAGTTGATGCCGCCCATGTTGAGAAGTGGGTAAAGACTGTATGCAGATACTGCGGCGCAGGCTGTGGCGTTTATGCAGGTGTGGACAAAGGCAGGGTCGTTGCTGTGAAAGGCGATAAGGATAACTGGAATAAGGGGTTTCTTTGTATTAAAGGATATTATCTGCCGCCAATCCTTTATTCTGCTGACAGGGCAAAATACCCGATGCTTAATAAGGGCGGCAAGTTTGTTCGTATCTCATGGAAAGAGGCGATGGACCTGATGACAGAGAAGTTTGCCGATTCCATAAAGAAACATGGAGTCCACTCCGTGGCATTCTATGGTTCAGGACAGGCCTATTCTGAAGAGTCTTATTTTATGAATAAGCTTTTCAAAGGCGGTCTCGGCACAAATAACATTGACGGCAATCCGAGGCTCTGCATGGCGTCTGCGGCAGTGGGTTATGTTTCGACCTTCGGCAAAGATGAACCGATGGGCGCCTATGATGATATTTATCATTCAGAGTGCTTCTTCATCATCGGCTCAAATATGGCAGAGTGCCACCCTGTTATATTCAGAATCATAAATGAGCGAAAGCAAAAGGATAAAAATGTAAAGATAATCATGGCTGACCCCAGAAAGACCCTTTCTGCAAGGATAGCGGATATGCACATGAGCTTTATTCCTGGAACAGACCTGGCAATCCTGAATGCCATGGCTCATGTGATTGTAAAAGAAAACCTTTACAGCAAAGAGTATGTAAATCATCACCTCGTATTTAAGACCGTCAAAGGCGACAAACCTGCAAAGGTATCCTTTGAAGAGTATGTGAAATTCCTTGACGAATACACCCCTGAGATGGCGGAAAAGGTCTCAAAATGTCCTAAAGACGACATAATAAAGGCCGCCCGCTGGTTTGCTCAATCAAGAGCAACGATGAGTTTCTGGACCATGGGACTTAATCAAAGGACGAGGGGCGTATGGGCCAATAATCTGGTGCATAATCTGCATCTCTTGACCGGGCAGATAAACAGGCCCGGCGCCACTTCATTCTCATTAACAGGACAACCGAATGCCTGCGGAGGCGTAAGAGATACAGGGCTTCTCAGCCATCTCCTGCCTTATGGAAGACTCGTTGCGAATGAAGGGCATAGGGAGGAAATGGAAAAGTTCTGGGGGATTTCAAAGGGCAAAATTCATCCAAAACCGGGGCCAACAGCAGTTGATATATTCAGGTCCTTCAATAAGGGCGATATAAAAGCTCTCTGGGTTGCATGCACAAATCCCGGACAGAGCCTGCCGAATCTCGCGCCGTATAGAAAAGGCATGGAGGCAAAAGATACATTCCTTGTTGTCTCAGATACCTATCATCCAACAAGGACCACAGAGCTCGCTGACTTAGTGCTTCCAGCAGCGTTATGGGCAGAAAAGGACGGCACTTATGGACAGTCTGAACGGAGGTATCAGTATCTTGAAAAGGCAGTGCAGCCGCCCGCAGAGGCAAGGCCTGATTTGGACGTCATGCTTGAGTTTGCCCACAAGCTCTTTTCAAAACTTGACAGGACAGATGAGGTCAAGAAACTCTTTAACTTCAAGACATCAGAGGATGTCTGGAATGAAATGAGACTTGCCTCAAAAAATACGGCCTATGACTTTATGGGAATGACAAGGGCAAGGATGAAAAAAGCGCACGGCATTCAGTGGCCGTGCCCTACGGAAGACCATCCCGGGACGGTGAGAAGATACACCGCCAAATACGGCGATGTGCTTGTGAAAAAATTTGACCCCGCTGCATCTGACGTCTCATTCTACGGCGCCAAGGCAGACGGCAACAGGGCCGCAATATGGTTAAGGCCATATAAAGGCCCGGTAGAGCCTGCTGATGCTGAGTACCCTTTTGTACTGACTACCGGCAGACAGATAGAACACTGGCACACAGGCACCATGACTCTCAAGGTTCCAGAATTGAAGCGCTCAGCGCCTAATGCCTATGTTGAGATTAACCCAAGGGATGCGCAGAATTTAGGTATTAAGAGCAGAGACAAGGTGAAACTTACATCAAGAAGGGGTTCCATAATCCTTGAGGCAAAGGTTATGGATGTCCCAAGGGACGGCCTGGTTTTTGTCCCGATGCACTATCCCGACAAACTTATAAATCAGCTCACGATAGACGCCTATGACGCCATGTCTAAACAGCCTGAGTTTAAGATATGCGCAGTGAAAATTGAGAAGGCCTAATGCCGGTTGTAAGCGTCATAGTGGAGATTGAAGATGGCTCCGGCGAGGCTGTGCTTCACAGCCTCGCCGTAATCGGCAACGTAAGTGTTTTTGGCGTTAAAGACAACCAGATTGTAGCTGTAATAGAAGGCAAGGACCTGACAGCCATACAAAACACAATCAAAATACTATATTCCACTAAAAATATACTCGGCGCATATCCTGTCTTTGCCTGCGGATATGAATAAAAAACTTCTAAGGCCTCCCGGCGCTCTTGCCGAAATAGACTTTTCCGCTAAATGCATACGCTGCGGGAAATGCAGCCAGTCCTGTCCGTACAAATCCATAAAAACTGCAACCCTGCTGGACGGCTTAACAGTTATGGGGACGCCCTTCATCAAGGCCAGGGAAATGCCGTGCTATCTCTGTATGAAGTGTCCTCCTGTCTGCCCGTCCGGCGCATTAGATAGGAAATTAAAAAACAAACAGGATGTGAGGATGGGTACAGCACGGATAAACAAAAAACAATGCCTGGCCTGGCAGGGCACTCTTTGCAGGAGCTGCTACCAGAGCTGTCCTGTATTTGATGAGGCAATAAAGATGGACAACGAACTCAGGCCTGTTGTGGATGAAAAAAAGTGCGTTGGCTGCGGGATATGTGAAAATGTGTGTCCGGTTGAGCCTGCTGCAATAGAAGTGAAGGCAAAGTAAATGAGGATTAGAGTCTTAAGAAGAATCGCACAAATCTTAACAGTATTCCTGATAATTGCCATTCCCGTTCTAAATAAAAAGGGTGTAACTCTTATCACCGGGACACTTTATTCTCTCAGCGTTGACGGGATATGGATAACAGACCCCTTAAGCGGTTTTCAGGTGATTATATCTTCCTTCTCAGCAGACAGAATTCTCCTGTTGTCAATGGTTATTCCCGCTGCCCTGGCGCTTGCATTCGGAAGAGTATTTTGCGGATGGATGTGCCCTCAAAATGCTATCTCTGAATTCTTTGATTATATATCCAGAAAAATCCCCCCTTTACCCCCCTTTAGTAAAGGGGGGATGGGGGGATTTCAAATATTCAATATAACTCCATCGGCAAAACCGCGTTATGTCATTATGTTCCTTTTGCTTGTATCCGCGCCTTTATTGGGATTTCCGGTTGCCAATCTTATATCCGCTCCGGGGATAATCTCTGTGCAGGTCTCAAAATATTTCTACGAAGGGATTGTCGGCCTTGAACTCGGGTTAATCGGAATAATTGTCATATCCGAGGTTTTTATTATACGCCGGGGCTGGTGCAATTACATCTGCCCTGTCGGCAGTTTTTTAGGAATTTTCAGATTCAAAAGGACCATGAAGGTTATCTATACCGAAGACTCAGAACACACCTGCGGCGGATGTATGGAATGTGTTACAGCCTGCCAGTTAGGCCTGAACCCAATGGAAGGCAGAATATATCCGCTCTGTCACAACTGCGGAGACTGCATAGATATATGCGAAAAGATAAAAAGCAGGGGAAAACCCCTTTCGTTTAAATTTTAATTTTTTTAGCCCTTGTAATTTTTGAAAATTACACTATGATTTAAATCATAGAACTAAAATGCGGTTACCCTTAAAATTATCTGAAACAACAACCGGATTATCTCCGGAAATCTTGAAGGAGGCGCTTATGAGCAATAAGGCTGCAAGAAATCTCTTTATCTACGGCAGTCTCTTTTTCTTTGTTATCTTTCTTGCCCTCACATTTGACACCATGGGAAAACTTGATAAGAGGGCTCCCGAGATAACAGAAGAAGTGAATGCAGGGAAAATGGTCTGGCACAAGTATGACTGCATCGGATGCCATACCATTTTCGGAAACGGTTCCTACTTTGCGCCGGACATGACAAAGACCGCTGAGAAGAAACCAAAGGAATATCTTAAAAAATTTCTTATGGACCCAAAGGCTGTCAATCCACAGGCATCAATGCCTAAACTTGGAATAACCTCTGAAGAGGCTGACAAACTGATAGCGTTCCTCGGATGGACTTCAAAGGTTGACACCAACGGCTGGCCGCCTAAGCCGATTCTCGCCACGGCAGCAGGTGTTGCTGGAAGGGAACTTACAGGAGGCCAAAAACTCTATCAGTCTCTCGGCTGTTCCAACTGCCACATGGTAAACGGCATCGGAGGGACAACCGCCCCTGAGCTGACTAATGTCGGCAGCAAAAGAGATAAGGCGTGGCTTACAGGTCATTTCAAAAACCCGTCAGCCTATGTGCCCAACTCTGCAATGCCTGCTTTTGGGAATCTGTCGGAAAAAGAACTTAATGATTTAACAGACTATATGCTTACGCTTAAGCAGGAGGTGAAAAAATGACGATAAAACATGAAAGTCAAAAGATAGCGCAGAATTTCTATACATTTGCCGTGCTTCTGTTCCTTGTGCAGGTAGTGGTCGGCATAATAGCAGCAGTCCAGTTCATCTGGCCCGGCTTTTTCATCCTGAACTTCAACACAATAAGGACTCTCCATATCAACGCCCTTGTGGTGTGGCTGCTTGTGGGGTTCATGGGCGCAACCTATTATGTTGTTTCTGAAGAATCGGAGACTGAGTTATGGAGCCTTCCCCTTGCAAAATTCCAGTTTTGGGCCACGGTTGTAACCATCACTGCAGTGGTTCTCGGCTACATTATTATGGGATTATACCCACAGGCAAACATCCTGGTATCCGGCACACAGCTTTTAAATGAAGGCAGGGAATATATTGAGGCTCCCCGCTGGGCAGATATCCTTATCGTCGTATCAGTGCTCCTCTTCCTACTGAACTGTTCTATGACCGTGTTCAAAACAAAGAAGTGGACAGGCATTCAGGGTGTTCTCCTCGGCGGCCTTGTTTTTCTCGCCTTGATGTATCTTCCCGGCATGTTCTACACAAAGAGCATGGTAAAAGACCAGTTCTGGTGGTGGTGGGTTGTGCATCTATGGGTTGAGGGCGCTTGGGAAATCATTGCAGGCGCACTGCTCGCTTTTATGTTGATGAAGCTTATCGGCGCAAAAAGAGAGGTAGTTGAAAAGTGGATGTATATAGAGGTCGGCCTTGTCATGTTTACAGGAATCCTCGGCACAGGGCATCACTATTACTGGATTGGCACGCCGTCTTACTGGTTATGGGTTGGCGGTATATTCAGCTCGCTTGAACCGCTTCCATTGCTTGTGATGGTCTGGGACGCCTTCAGGACGACGAGAGAACACAGACAGGTCACGAATAAGGTGGGTTTATTCTATGCAGTTGCACATGCAATATTCAACTTTGTGGGTGCAGGCCTCTGGGGTATTATTCACACTCTTCCACAGGTCAATAAGTGGACACATGGAACTCAGATAACAACAGCACATGGACACCTTGCATTCTACGGCGCATACGTCCTTCTTGTCATGGCGATGATTTATGTAACGCTTCCGGCAATCAGGGGGGTAAAGGAATTTAATTCATCAAGGGCATATCAGTCCTTCTGGTGGCTGACAATATCAATGGTGTTTATTGTTCTCACTATCACAGGCGCAGGAATGGTTCAGACCTATATGGAAAGGCTCATGGGGCTTGATTATGTCGCGGTAAAGGCGAACTACAATCTCTGGTTCTGGATATTGAGGGCGACATTCGGGGTTGGTTTCCTTGTCGGGGTTGGGATATTTGTTGTGGATTACTTCAAGCTCGGCAAAGAGCCTGCGAGGCTTAAGTCAGCGGCATAAATGGTTTAATCGGCATTAACAAGAGGGGGGAGTCTTCGAGACTCCCCCCCTCCTCCGGCCGCCATTTACCTAAACGAAAAAAACCTCAAAAGAAAAATGTGATACAATATAACAGAGGTTTGCAGGGATATTACCAAGAAGTTACGGTGAGAGAATGAAAATAAAAAAATTGAAGGAGGATAGGTCATGAAAAAACCTGTTGTAGATTGGGACACATGTATAGGATGCGGTTCCTGCGTTGAACTCTGCCCTGAGGTCTTTGAATTAAAGGATGATAAGGCATCTGTCAAAGCCCCTGAAAAATGCGGGACTTGCAACTGCCAGGAAGCTGCTGATATATGCCCTGTTGAAGCGATAAAGATAGTTGAAGAATGATTTGAAGCAAACCAAAGAATAAGTTATGAAGATATTGCTTTTAAGCGTATGCATCCTCGCGCTTGCAATATCATTCTGCCCGCTGTCGTCATTTGCTACTACCGAATATGCGCGTCAGACAGGATTTCAAGAGAGATGATATCTGATTGGCATTTAAATAGGACTTGACGCCTATCACAGATTTGGCTCCCGGGGAGGGATTCGAACCCCCGACAGGGTGGTTAACAGCCACCTGCTCTGCCAGCTGAGCTACCCGGGAATTTCTCGGTTAGAAGATTTTTATTATACACCAAAAAAGCGCTGCTGTGTCAAACTCTCCTATCCTCTTCTCTCAAATGCCTTTGCTCCGGCAAAAACAAAGATTACAGACAGCGCACTAATAACCGCAAGGTCAGCGGCAAGGCTGAAATCAGGGCTCATCGGCCCGTGTGCAAGCGGAGAAATCACATGCTTCAGCGCATCCACCCCGTAAGTGAGAGGGTTAAGTTTCGCTGCAAGCCTTAAAACATCAGGCAGAAGTTTCACAGGATACATAGCGCCTGAGAGAAAAAACATCGGCATGATGATGAAATTCATAATTGCGCTAAAGCTCTCATAACTCTCATAAAAAGTCGCTATTACTATTCCAAAGGCAGACACCGAGAAAGACACAAGCGCACATATAATTACTGCGCCGATTATATCTGCTGCGCCAAGCTTAAGTCCGAGAAGAGGGAAAAGCAAAAGCACAATCACAGCCTGAAGCGTGGATACAATGCTTCCGCTTAAGGCCTTTCCTATGACTATTGTAAGCCTTGACACAGGAGCGACAAGTATCTCTTTCATAAAACCAAACTCTTTATCCCAGATAATAGAGATTGAGGAAAACATCGCGCTGAATAAAATTGTCATGCCCAATATGCCCGGAAATATGAACTGCATATATGAAACGCCGTCAACAGGAGGGACCAGCCTTGACATCCCTGCACCGACAAGGAAAAGCCATACCAAGGGCCTGGCGATTGCAGAGACAAGCCTGGACCTTTCCCTGACAAACTTCTTGAACTCCCTTGCAACTATGACATATATCGCATTAAATTCAATCATGCCTCCTCCTGTACGCCCTAACCTCCTCTTTTATAGTATCCCTATCAGCGCTCTCCTCGTCTCTTATCGCCTTCCCTGTCAGTTTTAAAAAAACGTCATTCAGGGTCGGCCTCTGAAGCCGCGCAGACAAAACACTATCGCCGAGTGTCCTTATAAGTTCAGGAATGCACGTATCTCCCTTGACTGCCGGAATAAAAAGCTCGCCGTCCCTTATTGATGCGTCAATATCCAGAGCGCTCTTTATCACATCCGCTGCCTTTGCATTATCCCTTGTTTTCAGATATATGACGTCTCCGCCTATTACTTTCTTGAGTTCTTCAGGACTGTCCATTGCAATAATGTTTCCATTATCAATAATGGCTATGTTATCGCAGACCTCTGCCTCATCCATGTAATGCGTTGTCATGAAGATTGTTACTCCATATTTTTCCGGAAGCGCCGTTATGAACTCCCATAGGCTGGACCTGCTCTGCGGGTCCAGCCCGAGTGTCGGCTCGTCCAGAAACAGCACCTTGGGCCTGTGTATCAGCCCCCTTGCAACTTCAAGCCTTCTCTTCATGCCGCCGGAAAATTTCTTTACAAGGTCATCTTTCCTACTGAATAAATCAACACGCTTCAAGACGTCATCAACCCTTTTTCTGCGTTCGGCTTTTTCAACATTATAAAGATACGCATGGAATAAGAGGTTTTCCTCTGCGGTTAGGTCTTTATCCAGAGTTGTATCCTGAAAGACTATGCCGATTGATTTTCTTACGGATGAGGATTCTTTTTCGCAGTCATATCCGTTCACAAGCGCCTTTCCTGATGTCGGGCCAAGCAGAGTGCAGAGGATGCTTATCGTGGTTGTCTTGCCTGCGCCGTTAGGCCCGAGGAAGCCGAATATCGTGCCTTCCTCAACATTAAAGGAGATGTTATTTACAGCAGTGATGCTGCCAAACCTCTTTACTAAATTCTCAACCTTAATTATCGGCATTTAACCTTATAATACTAATGCGCATTGAAAAGCACAAGCCACGCTCCTTGACAATCAAGGGGCTTTAATTAATAATAAACACGCATATATATCTTCAAAACAGAGCATTACTTATGGGGTGATAACACTTAAAAAAGGATGTTACTGTGCATAGCGTTAGACATAACCTCACCACTCATCTATTAAAAAGCAGCACTGAGTTACGATATATTAAGGTTTCTGGCGATTCAGCCAGAGTTGGGATATCCGCATTGCGTCTATCTCTCCATTTTGGCGGTGTATACGCAATTAATTGCGGATGTGAAAAGTTATCTGTTCATTGCGGGCATAAGCAAAAGAAATTTATGAATATTAGTCTGACAATCTTGGAGATAATCCCATGTTAAAAGGAATTAAGGTCATTTGTATCGGCGTTTTCGTTCTTGCAATTTTGGCAAATCAAGTAACAAGGATTCTTGAGTTGGGAAAATGGCAGACATCAGTTAGTCTTATCTTGTTAGCAGGTTTATTTTATGTCTCAAATATTTTTCTAATCAGATACTTCATTAATAAAAAAGCACCTGGACTTATGGAAATAGATTCAATCTTACCACCTCCGCCAAAAGGTAAAGAGTGTCTGTGGGAAAAAACTGCTGGAACTGGAATTGTTCCAAAGTGGGTATCAGTAATAGGGTTGCTCTCAATTTCTGCACTTATAACGGCTGTAGTTCCTTGGATAATAGCTTTATTTAAGTAAAGGAATATATTTCATGCCCGCAGCGGACAGATAACATAGCAGAAATTGCAGTTTTACGATAAAATATATTTATGATTGAGATAGAATGGATACATGAGCGGGTACGGAATAATGAATACTATTTTTCAAAACACGGGGATCAAGAAAGACAGAATGACAATCTTACTGTAGCTGAGGTTGAAGAAGCTATGCTCAGCGGTAGGATTATAGAATTGTATGAAGATACAGGGAGAGGAGAAAGCTGTTTAGTTGCGGGTTTTACAAAAACGGGGAAACCAATTCATATTGTTTGCGGGATGCGAGGAGATTGGTTAGTAGTTATAACAGTTTATATACCTCGACCGCCAAAATTTAAGACACTATATCAAAGGGGTGAAAGATGACAAAGATTTGTAACTTCTGTGGAAACAAAAACTTCAGAGAAAAGCATGTACAGTATATTTACAAATATGACAACCAGTTGCTCGTTGTAAACAATGTGCCATGCGAAGAATGTGAATATTGCGGGGAACAGTATTTCAAAACAGAAGTTTTAAAGAAGATTGAAGAAGATTTCAAAACCATTTATCTGTCTGGCAAAAAAGCTCTGAAGGAAGTTACAGTGCCGATTGAGGAATTCGCAGAGATTTAGAAATAGCGACTTCCGCTAATAATAGGCTAAAAAATCTCTATCTCACTCATACCTCAACGCTTTTATAGGGTCATACAGCGATGCCTTTCTTGCAGGATATACGCCGAAAAATATTCCGACTGCCGCTGAAAACAAAAAAGCCACAACAATAGACCACAGCGCAAGATGTGTCGGAAGAAATTCAACAAAATAAGGAATGACAAAAGAGAGCAAACCCGCAAGCAGAATGCCGCCTGTTCCTCCTATAAGGCTCAGGGTCACAGACTCTATCAAAAACTGCAATAAAATATCCCTGTTCTTTGCGCCAAGCGCCTTTCTTATACCTATCTCCCGCGTCCTCTCCCTTACAGAAACAAGCATTATATTCATTATTCCTATTCCGCCGACAACCAGGGAAATCGCTGCTATGCCTGCGAGCACGGCAGTCATGATATTCAATATCTTGCCCATCACGGCAACCATTTCATCCTGACTCATTATCGTAAAGTCTTCCCTGCCTGCATGCCTTTTCATCAGTATCTGCCTTATATCCTCTTTTGCGGCGTCTATCTCCGAAGCGCTTCTGACTTTTATAGTTATATTGAACAGGCTGTCGGTATCAAACAATTCCTGCGCAGCGGTTGTAGGTATAAACACTATGTCGTCAAAATCAATTCCAAGCGTAACGCCCTTCTTTTCCATCACGCCTATGACCCTGTATTTGCCGTCGCCTATCGCCGCAAGGGCGCCGAGCGCATTTTTATCTCCAAAAAGGTCATTCTTCACTGTCCTTCCGAGAACGCATACTTTTCTTCTTGAATCAACATCCGATGCGCTGATAAATCTTCCGGATTCAACTGACAGGTTTCTGATTTCAAAATATGTCTCGGTAACTCCTGCCACAGAATTATCCCTGCTCTGGCTCAGATATTTAATCTTGGAGGCGCCAAGAATCAGCGGAACTGCGTCTTGAATATGCCTGGAACGTTTTTTAATTATTAGAGCATCATCATAGACAAGTTTTCTGACCGTAGTTGCGGCAGGCGGATGAAAACCTCCCTTGGCAGAAGTTTTGCCCGGCACTACAATCAATATGTTCGTTCCGAGATTGCCAAGCTCTCTGCCTATGTAGGACCTTGCGCCCTCGCCTATTGAAATAAGCATAATGACGGACGCAACACCGATAATAACGCCGAGCATTGTAAGGAACGACCTTACCCTGTTGCCCATAAGAGAGTCTCTTGAAATTCTTATGACCTCAATAACATCCACTCTGGCAGACCCCGTCTCTTATTGTTATTATCTTCCCCGCCTCTTCAGCAATATCTTTCTCATGGGTAACAACCACAATCGTTGCGCCTTCCTCATTTAATCTTTTAAATATCTCTATTATTTCTTTTCCTGCACGGCTGTCAAGGTTTCCTGTGGGCTCATCCGCAAGTATTATCGCAGGGTCGTTTATGAGCGCCCTGGCAATTGCAACCCTCTGCTGCTCCCCTCCTGAAAGTTCGCTTGGATAATGCTCTGTTCTGTGAGAAAGTCCGAGTTTTTCAAGCATCTCAAGGGCTTTTTTCTTTCTTGTATTCGGCTCCACCCCGCCGTAAAGCAGAGGCAGTTCAACATTTTTCCATGCAATAAGTTTAGGAAGAAGATTAAAACTCTGGAATACGAAGCCGATTTTTCTGTTTCTGATTTCTGCAAGCTCGTTGTCTGTTTTCCGGCTGACGTCAACGCCAAGGAGCAGATATTGCCCTGACGTCGGCCTGTCAAGACAGCCGATGATATGAAGGAGCGTTGATTTCCCTGAGCCTGAAGGTCCTGTCACAGCCACGAAATCCCTTTCAGCAACTTCCATGTCTATGCCCCTTAAGACATCCACAGTCACCTTTGGCAGCCCATACGACTTCTTTATATCCTTGAGGACTATCACACCTATTCACCCATTCACCTATTCACCCATTCACCTATTCACCCATTCACCTATTCACCCATTCACCTATTCACCGTTTCCTTTACTCTCTTGCCGTCAGCAAGGCCCGGCGCATCCGGGTTGATAATCACTGTATCGCCCTCTTTAACGCCTGATATTATCTCCGTAAAATTCCAGTTGAACTGCCCTGTTTCAACAGGGACAAACCTTGCTGTTGAACCCTTTTTAATAAAGACAAACTTCCTGCCGTTTTTTTCCATAATTGCATGGGATGGAACCACAAGCGCATTTTTAATGTTGTCCACAATAATCTCTACATCAGCAGACATCCCCGGTTTTATAATGATTTGTTTTTCTTTAAGCCGTGTCCTTACCTCAAAGGTCCTGGTTTCCTGTTTGCCGCCAAGGACTACCGGCGATATCCGGTAGATTTCACCTTTAAAAATTTTCCCCTGATATGCATCCATTGAGATATTAGCCTGCTGCCTCATTTTAACCTTTGCAACATCAGCCTCATCTATAAACGCCTCTATATAAAGGTCATCCATAGCGACAACATGCGCCACCAAAGCGCCCTGTAAAGAGCCCGTTACAGTTGTCTCGCCAACCTTGACAGGCATTGATATTACCACGCCTGATATCGGAGATTTTATAAACGAATAATCATAGTTAAGCCTTGCAAGCGAAAGTGAACTCTCCGCCTCTCTGACAGCAGCCTCCTGAGCCTTTATCTCTTCTGTCTGCGCGGTTATGCGGCTCTTTGCGGCAATGGCAGACTCAAGGCTTGCCTTTGCCACTTCATATTCCTTCTGAACAGAATCAACATCCATCTGCGCCATATATCCCTTGTCTTTTAAAGCATTGAACCTCTTGAACCTCACCTCCGCCTCTTTCAAAATAGCCTTTGCTTTTTCAATATTAGTTTCTATCTCCACCTTCAGCGAGTCATGAGAATTCCTGAGTTCTTTCAGTCTTGACTGAGCTTTTTCCAGTGAAGCATGCGCAGCCTGAAGGCTCAACTGCGCCTCCTCGGGGTCAAGCTCTGCTATCATTGAGCCGGGCTTGACTATGCTGCCCTCTTCAACAAAGAGCTTTGTAATCTTTCCTATTCTCTGCGCCGTAATCTTAACCTCTGTCTCTGATTTTATTGTCCCTGTTGACGTGGCAGTTACTGTAATCGCAAGTTCCTGCCTGTTTGCAGAAGCTGTTTTGACATCAACTGCGCTGAAGGTTCTCTTGAGGATAAAAACCAGTATCAAAAGAATTATTACCGCAAGAAACCAAAAAATACGCTTTCTGTAAAAAGGCATCCGCATTTCTCCTTTAAAAATTAAATTAATTAAAGTTTACCATAAAAAAAGACAGGATAAGCTTAAACAAGATAATCAAGAAGCGTAAACACAAACACTGTCATACTTATGTAACCGTTCATATTGAAAAATGCCATATCAAGCCGGCTCAGGTCATCATGCTTCACAAGAGAATGCTCATATATAAAAAGCCCCCCTGCCGCAGCCATGCCGAGCCAGTAAAATATTCCGAGATTAAAGAATAAACCCGTAAGCGCAAGCAGCCCCCATGCGATGACATGAAAGACTCTTGAAAAAAGCAGTGAGTCCTTAATGCCGAATCTCTCAGGGATTGAGTGAAGTCCGTGCGACCTGTCAAATTCAACATCCTGAAGCGCGTAAAGCACGTCAAACCCTGCAAGCCAGAAGACAACTGCAAAGGCAAGCGGAAGTATCTCGGCGTTAAAAGCGCCTCTTACGGCAATCCATGCGCCAAGAGGAGCGGCAGAGATTGCAATGCCGAGGACAATGTGGGAGAGCCATGTAAATCTTTTTGTGTAGGAATAAAGAAACAAAACGCCAACAGCAATAGGAGAAAGTTTAAGGCAGAGGGGATTAAGCATATATGCGGCAAAGATAAGAACGGCAAAGGAAATAAGCGCAAACAAAACTGCATTGGATGTCTTTATCTTGCCGGAAGGAAGTTCGCGGTTAGCTGTCCTTGGATTTGCAGCGTCAATCTTTATGTCAATTATCCTGTTCAATCCCATTGCGCCTGACCGAGCGCTGACCATAGCAACAATAATCCAGAATATCTGCTTTAATGAAGGGATTCCGGAAGCAGCCGTCAGAGCTGCGGTAAATGCAAACGGCAGCGCAAAGATGGAATGGGAAAACTTAATCATCTGAAGATATAAGATTATTTTTTCAAACAAGTCGGGTCACTCCTAATTCCTTGTTGTCATTCTCCATCAAACACAATCATCAATAACCAGACAGTCTATATCTTTAATCTTTTGAAATGCTCTATCGTT
>Ga0210056_1000153_pt1 | contig 49509 bp, 48 predicted proteins | sample CryGeyCG2014_080_2_FD_183965 | JGI IMG/M metagenome (GOLD analysis project Ga0210056, IMG submission 183965) | Groundwater microbial communities from aquifer - Crystal Geyser CG07_land_8/20/14_0.80 (SPAdes) (version 2) | ecosystem: Environmental > Aquatic > Deep subsurface > Groundwater | place...
GAGCTTTCCCCAGAGACAGAAGAACTAAGAATACAGGTCAAAAAATGGCAACAAGAATACAACACAGAGAGGCCACATCAGGCACTCGGATATTTGACCCCGGATGAGTTTTATGATAAAGTTACAAACCAGCCACAGAAGTGTCGGTGATGTATTGAACCTATACACATACTTGACAAAGGAAGGATTTTTTTGTAGTTTGGTTGTTTGCTGGGAGTTAAATCCTGTTAGAACAGGATGTTCCGGCAGAAATCTGAGATTTAAAGAAGGAGGGGAAGATGGCAGGTAAACCGTTTGAGGCAAAGCAGTGGATGATCGATGCTTTCCTGTGGCTGGCAATTTTGTGCTCAGTTATCGGAGTTATTGCACGGATTGCCTTTATTCCCATCTGGCTTGGTGCAGCGGCATGGGGACAGGGAGCGATTGTGTCGCTTCTGTTCGTCATAGCGCTTGAACTTTATCCCAGGAAGGGATAATACCACCAAACACGCCTTTTCTTTGTTATAGTCAGACATAATTGGTGAAATGGATACATTTACCTTAAGAAAAGAAGACGTCATACGAAAGTGGTACCTGGTTGATGCGAGCGGTGTGCCTTTAGGCCGGCTTGCAAGTTTTGTTGCGGTTTTGCTGCGCGGCAAGAATAAACCAACGTTCACTCCACACGTTGATTGTGGTGATTATGTCGTTGTAATCAACGCAGGTAAGGTGAGATTAACGGGTCACAAAATAGAGCAGAAATACCATTTCAGGACGTCAGGCAGGCCTGGCGGAGATAAATATCTCAGGTATAAAGTATTAATGAAGGAACGTCCTGAATTGATTGTACAGTGGGCCGTAAAAGGAATGATACCGCATAACAAACTGGGCGAGAAGATTTTTATGAAACTGAAAGCGTACCGAGGTCAGGAGCACCCGCATGGCGTGTGTTCGCCCGAAAGGATAGAGGTGCCAGGTTGAACTATCTGTGGGGAGTAGGAAGGCGCAAAACATCCGTTGCACGGGTTAGACTTGCGCCCGGAAATGGCAATATATTAATAAACTCGCTTCCTTATAATGAATATTTTAAGGGGCTAATAGATGGGCTGAAGGCAGTCGAAGCATCGTTATCGTCCGTCGGACTCCGAGAAAAATACGATGTGTTTGTAAACGTCAATGGCGGCGGCAAGATGGCGCAGGCAGATGCAGTAAAACTTGGCATTGCACGTGCTCTTGCTCCTATCAGCGATGACATTAAGAAAACCCTCCACAAAAACGGTCTCCTGACGCGTGACCCGAGAATGGTAGAACGCAAGAAACCGGGCCGTCCAAAAGCAAGAAAATCCTTCCAGTGGTCTAAGAGATAACCAGCGAGATATAACAATTCTGTTTGACTTACTTCGTCTTTCCCGCTATAATACATTAAATACAATTCCATAATTCTTTAGTAAAGATGGAGGCATGCTATGCGTCGCGAGACAGTTATTGTTACGCTTGTCACATTCTTGCTTGTACTGAGTACAATTTGCGGGGTCTGGCTTGTTCTGAACAGACCACAACGGCAATTACCTATTCCATCCAGAATTACACTGGGACGCTCTAATGGCATAGGCGTGGTTTATCTGTATGGACCGCTGAGTGTTTCAAGTGATTCTGGCGGGTTTATGGCACGTTTGAGGGGTACAGACGCTATTGTTGAACAGCTCAAAGTGCTTGCAAAGGACGACAGGGTACAGGCGGTGGTCCTCAGGATAAACAGCGGCGGTGGTAGTGTAGCAGCTATCCAGGAGGTTTATGAGGCAGTCCGGAACCTGAAGGCGCATGGCAAGAAAGTGGTCGCTTCCTTTGGTGACGTTGCAGCGTCAGGCGCATATTATGTAGCGTGTGCTTGTGACAGAATTATAGCAAACCCGGGGACAATCACAGGCAGCATTGGCGTGATATTCAGTGTTGGAAACGTGGAGGGTTTGTTCCGGAAAATTGGCGTGAAGGTAGAGGTCATAAAGAGCGGAAAGTACAAAGACATTGGTTCTGGTTACAGGGAAATGACTGAAGAAGAGAGAGGGTTATTGAATGCAATGCTGGATAGTGCGTATGGCCAGTTTGTGGAAGCAGTGAAGACTGGCCGTGGGTTTTCAGGCGAAAAAGTAGAGGGGCTTGCGCAGGGGCAATTGTTTACTGGTGCACAGGCGCTGGAGGCAGGGCTTGTGGACAAAGTCGGCAGTTACGAGGATGCCGTGAAAGAAGCGGCGGAACTTGCTGGAATAAAAGGAGAACCCGAGATAATAGAGGCGCCTCTGCCGTTCTTCAGACGGTTATTGGGCTCCATAACCGAGTCACATGGCTTGCGTTTTTCGCCACAAGAACTTGTAGAAGAAAGCTCTCCACGTCTTGAATACAAAATGTGGTAGGAGGTTAAATCTATAATGGACTGGGTTGATTTTATGTACAATATTCTTGTGCATCCATGCGACGCTATGTGGGAAGTTTGCAGGAGGCGTCACTGGGTAGTCGTTATAGCGATAGTTGTTTGTTCCGGAATCTCTGCTGCAATTGCAACTCTACTCCCGGTCAAGTTCGGATTTCCTAGCGCTGGGAATATGCTTGGTGTTTCAACAGCAATGGTGATTCTTGGCGTAGTACTTAGCTGGTTCATGAATGCCGGAATTTTACATTTCTTTGCCGGCTTATGGGGTGGTGATGGGAAAGCAAGCGCTTTCCTTGCGGCATCCGGCATCTCAACGTTTCCGCTTCTTTTTCTCGTTCCACTTGCGATTGTAAGTCAGGTTGCGCCTCTAGGAGCGCTATGGTTTCTTCTTGGTCTGTTGGCAGTGGCTGTCTGGTACGTATATCTTCTTATCGATGCGATTTCGACGGCCTATCACATGCTGCCAGGCCGTGCTGTTGCAGTTCTATTAACCCCGATGTTGATTATTCTCGTAGCGATGTTGATAACTGCAGGTGTAATTGGGAGTGTGTTGTGAATGGCGATAAATCAATAAAAGTTGGTGTAGTTGGCGCATCTGGATATACTGCAAGGGAACTTGTGAAGATACTTCTCAAGCATCCTTATGCAAAACTGGAAATCGTTTGTTCCCGCTCTAAGTCGGGAGAACGCCTTGAGAAGATACACCACGAACTACACGGGATGACAGACATAACGCTTGAAGAGGTTAATACACGGGAGCTGCTAGAGCGTGCTGACGTAGTATTTCTGTGCCTGCCTGCGGGAGCAGGACAGGAAATTGCAAAAGAAGTAGTCCGGTGCGGGAAAAAAGTTATAGACCTATCTGCTGATTACCGGTTGGATATCGAGACCTACCAGAAATGGTACGGAAACCATAGCGCGCCAGAGCTTATAAAGGAGGCAGTCTACGGATTGCCTGAGTTATGGAGGAAAGAAATTGCGAATGCAACGGTTGTGGCAAACCCGGGGTGTTATGCTGCTGCTGCAATAATTGCGCTTGCGCCACTCGTTAGTGAAAATATGATTTTGAGTTTTGGAGACAAGAGTTCAAATATTATAGTGGACGGTAAATCCGGTGCTTCCGGTGCAGGCAGGAAAGTCGAACTTGAGTATCTGATGAGCGAACTCTGGGAGAACATGAAGCCGTATAAGGTACTCAAGCACCGGCATTCACCAGAGATTGCATATCAACTTGAGCGTTTTGCGAATGCATATCGGAAGGATGTAAAAAATGCTGCTGGTAGCGGTGCTTGCAAATTCCCTGTGCATTTTGCTCCTCATCTTATGCCTATAGCGAGGGGGCTTTTGACAACGTGTTATGTGGAGTTGTCAAAAAAGAGCACGACAGTAGAGCTGCTTGGACTGTACCGCAGGTTCTATGACGGTGCACCATTCGTGCGTATCCTCGGAGAGGGAGAACAGCCGGAAACAGGCGCAGTGCTTGGGACAAATTTCTGCGATGTCGGAATTACGTGTGATTCGGATGGCACATTTGTTGTGGCTACGTCAGCAATAGATAATCTTGTTAAGGGTGCATCCGGCCAGGCAGTCCAGAATATGAACATTATGTTCGGAATTGATGAAAAAGCAGGATTATAAATCAAAAATGCCGGCTGGTTGGCGGCTGGGCGGAGTTCACTGCGGTATAAAGAAAGATAAACTGCAGTTCGACCTTGCGCTGCTCGTCTCAGAAAAGCCAGCTACCGCTGCTGGCGTTTTTACAACCAATCAGATTACTGCGCCTTGCGTCCAATGGTGCGGCAAGTGCGTGGTGAGTGGTGACGTTAGAGCGCTTGTAGTGAATTCAGGTAATGCAAATTGCTGTACTGGTGAGCATGGTACAAGAGATAATGAAAAAGTTGCAGCCATTGTTGCGCGTGAGCTGGGTTTTGAGCCGCGCGAAGTGCTCGTTGGTTCTACGGGGGTTATAGGGGAACGGCTCCCGTTAGGGAAAATACGGAGTGGTATAAAGGTTCTCGCGCGGTCAGTGGGGAATGCCGGCGAGGCAAATGAGGATATCGTGCGAAGTGCAGCGCGTGCAATAATGACGACTGACACACGGCCAAAAACAGCGGAGCGGACTATTATGTGGCGCGGACAGCCAGTCCGGCTGCTTGCGCTTGCAAAAGGTGCTGGTATGATTGAGCCGCGTCTGGGGCCCCCGGCTACGGCAGGCACAATGCGCAGCCGTAGCGCGGGCTCGAGTCACGCTGGTTATGCCGGCTCATTACGCTCCGGTGAACATGCTGCTACTAAACACGCTACCTTCCTTTGTTTCATAATGACCGATGCACGCGCAAGCAGGCGCTTGCTCCAGGCAATTCTTGAGGATTGCGTGTCAACAACTTTCAATCATCTTACCGTAGATGGCCAAACCAGTACCAACGATATGGTAATCGCTATGGCAAATGGCTGTTCTAAAGCGCCGTCCCTCGATAACACGCCGCCCCTTGCTTCCAATTTTGCACAGGCAATGAAGGATATTTGCGTTGATATAACCAGGCAAGTTGCAAGTGATGGAGAAGGTGCGTCCGTTACCGTCATTATTAACGTAATAGGTACGGCGACTGTGCGCGATGCGAATTTCCTGGCGCGTGCAGTCGCAAATTCACTCTTGGTAAAAACTGCAATATATGGAAAGCAGAATAACTATGGAAGAATACTACAAGCGATTGGTTGCTCGCACGCAAGGGTCAACGAGAAAAATGTGACTATCAGCTACGGCTCTTCAAAGGGTACGGCGACTGTATTTCGTCGTGGCGTTCCGGTTCCGGTAAACTCAAAGAAAATACAGAAAATTCTTTCCAGTAAAGAAGTCATTATCAACGTTTCGCTCGGAAGTGGCACTGGAAAGTGCACGTACTATACCTGTGACATGACACCGCGTTACGTGGACATTAATGCAGATTACATTTCTTGAGTGAGCACAAATAATTATCCTGGTACTTCAAGACGGAAGGCAATTTTGAGTGCAGTTAATATTGCGCAGCCGATTATTAAAAATGGTGGTATCGTTGTTTTTCCTACCGAGACCGTTTACGGGATAGGCGTTTCATATTATTCGCAGCCTGCACAAAAGCGGCTCCGACAGTTGAAATCAAGAAAAAACGCAAAACCATTTCAGGTACTTGTTGGCAGTAAGAAAGAAGCCTGGCGTCTTGCGATTGCAAAAACATCAACAAGGCGAAAGATAGAAAAATATTGGCCTGGTCCTCTTACTGCTGTCTTGCCGCGTAAGGGTGGCGGGACGATTGGTTTAAGAATACCTTCGCATCCACTTGCTCTTGCACTCTTAAAGGAAACAGGTCCTCTTTATGCTTCAAGCGCAAATTTTTCAGGTGCTCCTGTGCCAAGACGGCTGAAGGACGTATCACCACTCATCAGGGAAAGTGCAGACATAATTCTGGAATGTCCGCCACAACCAAAAGGCGTTGCATCAACAGTGATTGATTTTACTGGAGTGAAGCCACGGGTGCTGAGACAGGGAGATTTGTTGGTTGACAGGAATCATAATTTATGAATATCCTTTTTGTTTGTACAGGCAATACGTGCAGGAGCGTTATGGCAGAGGGCGTAGCGCGGAAGTTGATTAAAGAGCGCGCTCTAAAAAACATTAACGTAAGTTCTGCAGGAACTATCGGTGGCCCTGGTCTTAAAATCTTTGGAGACCTTGAGGAAGTATTAAAAGAAAACGACATAAAGCATGGAGGTCACGTTTCCACGCCTCTGACAAAAGAACTTATTCTCGCTTCTGACCTTATCCTTGTGATGGAAGAGCACCACAAGCAGAGTGTCCTGGAACTTGCGCCGGAAGCAAAAGACAGGGTGCATCTTCTTACTGAATTTGCGGGCGAGAAACCATACGAGATACCAGACCCTATAGGCCAACCGAAAGAAGTATACGAAAGCAGTTTTAAGGAAATAGAAGGTCTCGTTGAAAAAATATTTGACAGGTTAGGAGGAGTAGAGTGAAACACATACAATCGACAGACCCGGACGTTTATCAGGCAATCAAGGCAGAAATTGAACGCGAATCGTCCACTCTTGAAATGATAGCATCTGAAAATTTCGCTTCTCTTGCAGTAATGGAAGCTGCGGGGTCGGTTATGACAAACAAGTATGCGGAGGGCTATCCTAAGAAACGATACTACGGCGGTTGCCAGAATATGGATATTGTCGAGGAACTTGCACGTGAACGTGGCAAAAAGCTATTTAGCTGTGAGCACATAAACGTTCAACCGCACTCTGGAACTCAGGCGAACATTGCCGTGTATATGACAGTTCTTGAGCCAGGTGACACTATAATGGGAATGAGCTTATCTCATGGCGGGCATCTCTCGCACGGTCATCCGCTGAATTTCTCCGGGAAATACTTCAAAGTTGTGCCATACGAAGTGAACGCCGACACGGAAACGATTGACTACGAGAAACTGCGCCGTCTTGCGCATGAGCACCACCCAAAGATAATCGTGTCAGGAGCATCCGCATATCCGAGGATAATTGATTTTGCAAAGTTTGGTGAAATTGCAAATGAAGTAGGTGCCGTGCACATGGCTGACATTGCACATATTGCAGGTCTTGTTGCATGCGGGCTTCATCCGTCTCCGGTACCGCACGCGCAGTTTGTCACGACTACCACGCATAAGACATTACGCGGTCCACGCGGTGGCGTCGTTATGTGCAAGGAAGAGTATGCAAAGTTACTGGACAGGATAGTTTTTCCAGGTGGACAGGGTGGTCCTTTGATGCACATAATTGCAGCAAAGGCAGTTGCGTTCAAAGAAGCGCTGATGCCGGAATTCAAGGAATACCAGAGACAGATTATTGTAAATGCACAGACGCTTGCAAGTGAATTGAAAATGCGTGGGTTCCGTCTTGTAAGTGGCGGAACAGATAATCATCTTATGCTCGTTGACCTGAGAAACAAAGGGTTGACCGGTAAGGAAGCAGAGCAGACGCTTGATAAGGCAGGTATAACGGTTAACAAGAACACAATCCCGTTTGACCCGCAGAAACCGTTCGTAGCGTCAGGTATAAGAATTGGGACGCCTGCTCTTACCACGAGAGGGATGAAAGAAGAAGAGATGAAAGCAATCGCAGAATTCATAAACGATGCATTGGAACATCGCAGTGACGACACGTATCTATCCGGCATCAGACAGAACGTTCGCAAATTGTGCGAAAAGTTTCCTCTCTATCCCGAGTTACAATAGCAAATGCGTAACGTATATTTGATTTCTTTCTTTGTGCCGCTCATTGTAGCGCTTGTAATAATGCCGCTCGTAATTCGCATCTCGGACAGGTTCAAGACATACGACCGTCCGGACAAAAGAAGAAAAGTGCATTCCCTGCTTGTGCCGCGCTGGGGTGGCCTCGGTATAGCGATTTCTATTGCGTGCGGGCTTATTGTCGTGGGCCTATTTCCACAATTCCATGGAAGAATTCTTGATATTCCGTCGCTTTCCGGTCAGTTTCAGGGTATAATTGCAGGCGCAATCATTATTCTTGTACTCGGTATGATTGACGACAAAGAAGGTCTTGCGCCTGCTACAAAATTACTTGTGCAGGTTATAGCAGTGCTGGTAGCAGTAATACACGGAGTAAAGATTGCTGGTTTCTCGCTTCCTGGTGGACGCTATATTCAGTTTCCTAATATCGTTGCAATAATAGTGTCTCTCGCGTGGTTCCTTATGTTTATCAATGCGATGAATCTTGCAGATGGGCTTGATGGTCTCGCAGGCGGGATTTCTTCCATTTCTGGCATCAGTTTCTTCATAATTTCACTTATACTACTGAGGCAGATGCCAGCCGTTCAAATCCGCGCACAATTGTGTCTTTCTTCGGTATTTGCTCTTGGTATGTCAGGAGCTACCATAGGTTTTCTCTACTATAATTTTTACCCTGCTTCAATTTTTATGGGTGACTCAGGCAGTATGCTACTCGGTTTTCTTCTCGCAGGAATTACATGTATCGGAACGCTGAAGACCGCAGGGTTTCTTGCTGTTATAATCCCGGTATTGGTTGTCGGTCTGCCGATACTTGATGCCGTATTTGCAGTATGCCGCCGGCTCAGGAAAAAAGTTCCAATGATGCAGGCGGATGACGGCCATATCCACCACCATTTCGTTAAGTGGGGTTGGGGGCACCGCGAAGTTGTCCTGCTAATGTATACCCTGACTCTCGGATTGTCTGTTTTCGCAATCGCACTCGCTGCACTTGGCAGGTAAAATTGACTATGAAAAATAAACGCATAATGTTGGTATTTGGCACGAGGCCTGAAGCAATCAAACTTGTACCTGTTATTCTTGCTTTACGCAAGAAAAGCGGGCTGGTTCCTGTGGTCTGTGTTACCGCCCAGCACCGCGAAATAATGGATGAAGTACTCAAGATATTTGGCATCAAATCAGACATTGACCTGAATATCATGCAGCCAAAGCAGTCACTTTTTGACGTTACGATACGGACACTTGAAGGCTTAAAGAAAGTATTCGATAAGCATCCACCAGATATGGTTCTTGTTCAGGGGGATACTACTTCTGCTTTTGCAGCTGCGCTCGCAGCGTTTTATTGCCGTATCCCTATTGGGCACGTAGAGGCGGGTTTAAGGACTTACGACTTTGGCCATCCGTATCCTGAAGAGGCAAATCGCCTGCTTATTGACCATATTGCAGATTTGTTATTTGTCCCTACAATGAGAGCTGACATGGCACTTGCGCGTGAGGGTCTCCCTGAGAATAAACGCCTCATAACAGGCAATACTGTCATAGATACGCTTCAGATGGCTTCGAAAATTGTAAGAAAACCCAGCAATCCAGTACTTGAAAAGGTTGACTGGTCAAGGAAAATAGTACTTCTTACTGCGCACCGCCGCGAAAATTGGGGCGAGCCGTTAAAGGATATCTGCCGCGCCGTCAAAGAGTTTGCCGTGCTGCATTCCGGGGTATGCATAATATATCCCGTACATCCTAATCCGAATGTCTCAAAACCAGTTAGCAAGATGCTAAGCAAGGTACCAAATATATTACTGACGTCCCCACTAAACTATTTTGACCTTATATATGTGATGCAACGTTCGTGGGTGTGCCTGACTGACTCCGGTGGCATTCAGGAAGAGGCGCCAACGTTTGGAAAGCCAATACTCGTGTTGCGCAAGGTTACGGAGCGGCCTGAAGCAGTTGAAGCGGGTGTCGCGTATGTAGTCGGCACGAATTCCAAACAGATATTTGAGCAGTTGCAGCGTCTGATGAAACCGAAATACTATGACCAGATGGCACGTCGCGCAAATCCATTCGGCGATGGCAAAGCAAGTCAGAGAATAATATCAGCAGTGTACAGGTATCTTTCAAGACACGGTTAAGGAGGGTAACAATGCAGAAATTTTCCATTACTACTAACTCAAGAATCGAGTCCGTTGACATTACGAGTCCTGTTGCAAACATAGTAAGAACTTCAGGCATAGAAGAAGGGATATGCTGTGTATACGTCCCGCATACTACGGCAGGGGTTATAATAAACGAGAATGCTGACCCTGACGTCAAGAAAGACATAATGGAGCGGTTGACGAAAATTGCACCAAAAGGGGATGGTTACCATCACCTTGAGGGTAACGCGGATGCGCACATAAAGTCAGCTCTTGCGAACTGTTCAGTTACATTCCCTATTGCAGGCGGCAGGATGGACCTCGGCACCTGGCAGGGCATTTATTTTGTAGAGTTTGACGGGCCGCGTCACCGCGAGGTATGGGTTCAGGTCGTCGGAAAGTAAAATACCATTACTTGCTATGCATATACTCGGTAGTTAATGTAAGGGAAGACGTTATTCCTGTGCTCCAGTTCTGAAAGCCACGCATCATCAATACTTCCTGAATTTATTGACTCCCACAATTTTGTAAAATTCCAGATATGTTCTCGTGTGCGTCGTACAGCGTATTGAGCGCACGTTCCTGTAGTCATAATGAATGCCCAGTCAGACGACTGAGCGAGCAATAGTTCGCGCGCTGCCTGATTGAGTGCGCGTAACTTCTTCCCGTGAGCAGAATGATGTTTCTGCGCAAGCCCAATCATCCTTTTTTCTGCCTGATGGAGGTGCGGATATATCCAATCGTTCATTCCATTCAGCCAGACCTCGTTGTATCCCTTATCTCCCCATGATGACATAGATGGCTTAAGTACCTGGTTCTTGGGATACTTTGCGAGGTATTCAGGTGGCGTGATTGTCTTTAAGATTTTTTGGTCATAGTGTATCTTGCGCAGAAGATAATCAATGAACTGTGGACCTTCATACCACCAGTGACCAAACAGTTCTGCATCGTAAGGCGCTACTATAATTGGTTGACGGCCAAGACGCTCATGCAGATATTCCACCTGCTTTTCGCGGTTGAACATAAAATTGCCAGCGTGAAATGCTGCCTTTTCTCTTGCAACATCCGGGTCATATACCTGTTTGAGATTTAACGGAATGTCTCCTGTGATTCTGTAATATTTTATCCCGATATTCCGCCTTATACCATCGGAGTGCAGGTACGGTCTTATGTAGGAATAATCGGCATCATAGCCAAGGTCCCGGTAGAATTCCCTGTACCAGTAGTCGCCAGGGTATCCGTATTCTGCGCTCCATACCTGAATTGATGATTCCACGTCTCGTGCAAAAGCAGCGACTCCGCTTTGCGTATATACTGGTGCATATACTGCAAACCTTGGCCTCGGGGTTCCGTATAAAATTCCGTGAGTGTCAAGGAAGAAAAATTGAATGCCTGCTTCTTTCAAGAGCGACTCAACCCCGGGAATATAACCGCATTCTGCAAGCCAGATACCGCGTGGCGGCCTTCCAAATTTTTCTTGATAGTCCTCTACCGCTACTATTATCTGTGCTCGTCTCGCATTGTCAGTAAACATCAGTGGCAGGAAACCGTGGGTTGCAGTACACGTCATAATTTCCAGTTTTCCTGAGTCCTGAAACTTCTTGAATGCATTCAATATGTTACGATGGTAGACATCTTCGAAGATGTGACGTGCAAGGTTATATCTTTGCCAGTACATTTCTGCAACCTTTTGAAATTCCGGCCTGTTCGTCTGCTTTCGTTCCTTATCCACAAGTTCTATCAGTTTATTGATGTGGTTGAGATAACGGTTCTGAAGCAATTCATCGGACAGCATTGCGCAGAGCGGTGGAGTAAGTGGCATAGTAATACGGAAATCAACATTTTCTGAGATAAGCCGGTCAAAAATATCTACTAAGGGGAGGTATGTTTCGGTTAGTGCTTCATAAAGCCAGTCCTCTTCTAAAAAATCTTCACACTCCGGGTGTTTTATAAATGGCAGGTGTGCGTGTAATACTAAACAGAGATAGCCTTTTTCCAATCAGCCCACCTTGTTAGAAAATATTTTTTTCAAAATAAATAGTTTTTGCATGATAACTCTGGAAGGTGCACTTACTTTCTAATAGGAGGTTAGGGACAGCCACTTACTTCTTTCTGAGTGTTCCGGATGAAGGCATTGAACCAGGCATTCTTCCGGGCATGAATGATGAACCTGGTAAAGGCAGAATTTCTTCTATCCGTCTTAGCAGAAGTTTGAGTGCCCTGGCTGAGCTTGTGCCCGGCTTTTCCAAACCCATCCGTGCTATAAGCATTTCCAATCGTTCTCTGACACTCGCCCACTGTTCATCAGTTATTTCAGAAAGTTTACCGGACGGCAAAGAAACGGTATTTGACCTTGCGATAAGAACAAACTCCCTGCGCAGAGTAAGAACTCCAAGGTCACAGCAATAATTTCTTCCGGCTTCCGGTACCTGTATATACCAGTTATCCGCATCCCCGACTTTAATGAGCATCTGGCTGTGAGCATTTGAACCATCAAATTCAATGTCTGTTACGTCATATAGTTTCAGAGCAAGTGTACCCTGACTGAAGATATCGTGATTATGCTCGCGGTTGAGTTTATCCCGTGTGTTTTTGTCTACTTCCCAATATGAGTATATCCAGGAGGGGTCCCGTGGCATAAGGACGATGGTTGTCTTGTCGTATCCGCGGGGGAGTTCCGGTCCTTCCATAGGTGGCACAACTGCTCTGGGCGCTGGCTGTGGTTTGCTTACTGAACTGCTTACTGGCTCAAAGTTTTCCTTTGCCATATTTTCTATTACAGGACGACTCTCATCACCACTTATGATTGAATTGTTTTCTGGTTTGACTTTTTCCTCTACCACAGGTTGCTTCTCGTTTCGCTTCTCGTCCTCGCTGACTGCATTTTTATCTTTCCTTTTCCTTCTGCTGGATTTATTTTTCTTTGCCATAGTTTGTCATCACCCCCCATATTTTTACTTCCCAGTTGAGTATTTATTTTACTTCTTTGTTCTGCTATTTGTCAAGTGCCGTCGTGAGAGCTATCTACGGTGGTTCCATGCAGTCGTGGAGTAGCGTTGCATAACAAGCTCTGCCTGTCTTTTTGCTATAACCGGTGGAATGTCGTTATTCACCAGAGGAAAGCCGAATTCCTGATGCAATACATCAGCGAATTTGTCAGGCAATTCAGCAATTTCCTTACTTTTTAGCCCTATTCTATCGGGATTAAATGACCCATGCATAAGGATTGCACCACGCATTCTCCTCTGTGCAGACCCGAGGACTTTCTTTGAGCCGACCATTATATCACCGTGCATACATTCCTCAAAACACCATTCGCTTCCAATAGTTTTTTCTCTGTTTGCAAGAATTGCGTGGATTCCAAATTCTTGAAAGCAGTCGGCGATAAGGGAATTCACGCGTAAGTAAATATTTCTGGCACTGGTATCCTGTCCAAAAAGAGTCTGTTTCGCTACCACGGCATAAGAAATGTGTCCTGTGTGGTCTATCGTTTTTCCTCCGGTTGGCCTGCGTACGTAGTCAATTCCAGGCATCAATCCGCTATCAGAAATTATAGTTTGCCATTTCTGAAAATATCCGAATGATAATGCGCAGGGCTGCCAGGCATAAAAGCGGACAGCTCCATAAATGTCACCTTCGGCAGTGCTCATCAGCAGTGCTTCATCCAGTGCCATATTCTCTTGAGCGGTGCCTGCTTTCATTCCGAGGAAAATCAAGTGTTCACTCATTGGACGGTATTTCCTCTTTTGCTGTCTTGTACATATCGTGTGCGCGGTACGAACTTCTGGCATACGGTCCTGACGCAACTGCCCGAAATCCAATATGTAATGCTTCGCTACGGAGAAACTCAAACTCCTCTGGACTAACATACCGTTTGACAGGATGCAGGCCTACTGCTGGTTTCAGATACTGCCCGATTGTCAAAATGCTTACGCCTGCCGAATGCAAGTCCTTGAGTGTCTGGACAACCTGTTCATTTGTCTCGCCTAATCCGACCATAATCCCTGATTTTGTGACAACCTGTGGTTTCATACGTTGTGCTGACTCAAGTAGCCGAAGAGACCGTTTATAATCAGCGCAGGGCCTGACTGAAGGATACAATTCATCTATCGTTTCTATGTTGTGTCCAAGCACATCAGGTTCTGCATCAAGTACTCTCGCAAGTGAGTTCGTATTTCCATTGAAGTCAGGAATAAGGACTTCTATTTTGATATCAGGCAAGCGTGATTTCAAACAGTGAATTGTTTCTGCGAAATATTGTGCGCCGCCGTCTTCTAAATCGTCTCGTGCAGGAGATGTAATAACGGCATATTTTAATCCCAACCATTCAACTGCTGTAGCAACGCGTGATGGCTCGGAGGGGTCGGGTGGTTCTGGAGCCATCTTCGTAACAGAGCAGAACTTACAGTTACGGGTACACTTGGAGCCGAGTATAAGAAACGTTGCAGTACCCAGTGAATAACACTCTGCCTGGTTTGGGCAACGTGCTTCACGGCATATAGTGGACAATTCCAGTTCCTTCAGTATGGTATCTACGTTTGTATTTGTAGGAATGCCGGATTTTTTCCTAAGCCATTCTGGCCGGCGCTGTACCTGCAAATTATTTTCCACTTTCAAATCCGTTTCGGACAATAAATGGTAGCCGCACCTTTTAAGGTGCGCAGGCTGTAGTCGCAACCTTTAGGTTGCGTCCTAGCGGTGTACGCCTCGCGCCTTTGGCACTCGGCGACAATTTGCCTCGCTGACGCTTCGCTTTTCACCCACCGGGTGCGCTCGGCAAATTGTAGGCCAAAGCCTGCGGCTACCGCTCCCTCAGGAACAAGTATATCAAAAAGTTACCTCTCTTTTCAACAGCTATTTTTTGTTTTTTTGCGGCTCTGTGGTATAATAGATATGAAATGTTAATGCCATCAAAGTGCTTATCTGTGGTTTTTCGTAACGAAGTCGTTGTGCTGCGTTTGTCAATATCAATTCTGTCCGTACTCCCATTAATATTTTCTGGTTGTGCTTCTGGCAAAACACGTCAGGAATTTCAGGTGCGTAATGCAATTCTTATGGATACGGTATGGGAGTTCAAACTTGCTGGAGACGCAGGTTCTGTAGATGACGCCGTAAATGCCGCGACAGGCGAGATAGAACGCCTTGATACAATATTTGATTTCTATGACCCTGATAGCGAACTTTCACGCATAAATACACTTGCAGACAAGCAAGCGGTCAAGGTCTCAACGGATATGGCTTATGTGCTGGAGATAGCGCTTGAATGTGCGGAACAAACCGGCGGTGCCTTTGACCCGAGCATAGGTGCCGTTACACTGCTCTGGCGGAAAGCACAAGAACAGAACGTCCTTCCCGAAAAGTTAGATATAGAAAGAGCATTGGCTACAGTTGGCTGGAGAAACGTATCGCTTGGAAATTATAAGGATAACCGAACGGTTAGTTTCGCTACCAGTGGTTTAAAACTGGACCTCGGTGGAGTTGCAAAAGGATATGCACTGGACAGAGCAGTTGAGGTAATAAAAAAGTATGGGATAGACGCCGGTCTGGTGAACGCTGGCGGGGAAGTAAAGTGTTTTGGTAAACCGGCTGGAGAGAAAGATGGATGGGTGGTTGGTATCCAGCATCCACGCAGAGGCCATGGTAAGACAATCGGAACGCTTGTTCTCAAACCAGGTGCCGTAGTTTCCACATCAGGTGATTACGAAAGGAAATTTACAATCGCAGGCAAAGAATTCCATCATCTTTTCGACCCGAAGACAGGATATCCTGCGAGACGCTGTGTTGAAGCAAGTGTTGTGGTTACGGCAGAAATTGAAAGCAATTCCGGCGCTGTTGCGGACTGCCTGTCTACCGGTCTGTTCGTAAGTAGGGAAAATGCTCTGGAGTTGACCGGCAATCTCGATGGTACAACAGGGCTTATCATTGTCAGTCCAAAGGCAGATAAATTAGAAGTTTACCGGAATAGTGATTTTCCTATTAGTGCGCTGGAGCCGAAAATAACAGAGCGAATTATTGATTAAGAATATGACATATGAATTCTGAAGGTAAAATTTTCGATCTTCGTGCACCTTACAAACCCGCAGGAGACCAGCCGGAAGCAATAGAAGCACTCACAAAAGCAGTTCTCGACAATGAACGGCACAACGTTTTACTTGGAGTCACGGGCAGCGGTAAAACGTTTACGATTGCAAACGTAATCGCCCGGTTAAACCGGCCCGTGCTTGTAATATCCCACAACAAGACGCTAACTGCTCAGCTGTACAGTGAGTTCAAACAGTTCTTTCCTGACAATGCAGTTGAGTACTTTGTCAGTTATTATGACTATTACCAGCCAGAGGCATACATCCCACAGACAGATACGTACATTGATAAAGACGCCGACATAAACGAGCAGATTGACCGCCTTCGGCTGAAGGCAACCACTTCTGTTTTTGAACGCCGGGACGTGATAGTAGTTGCAAGCGTTTCCTGCATATATGGCATTGGTTCTCCAGAGGATTTTCGTTCAGTATCTTCAATCATTCAGAAAGGAGAAGAAAAGTCACGTGAGCATCTACTCGAAGATTTTATAGATATGCAGTATGAACGGAATGAAATTGATTTTAGCCGTGGTAAGTTCCGCGTGCGCGGAGACGTAGTCGAGATATTTCCTGCTTACCTTGAGACGGCGTTACGTGTGGAATTTTTTGGTGACACGATAGAAAAAATTCTGGAGATAAACCCTTTAACAGGAAAGGCCATCTCGGAGAAAGAGCGGGTATGTATTTATCCTGCGAAGCATTTCGTAACACCGAGGCCAAGGATGCTTGCGGCACTGGGGCCGATACGAAAAGAGCTTGCAGAGCGTGCCTCGGATTTAAAATCGCAGGGGCGTTTGCTTGAAGCGCAGCGCCTTGAATCAAGAACGAATTATGACCTTGAAATGCTGGAAGAGACAGGGTTTTGCCACGGAATAGAAAATTACTCCAGACATCTTGCAGGAAGAAAACCAGGTGAGCCGCCTGCCTGCCTCATAAACTACTTTCCAGATAATTTTATCACTGTAATTGACGAATCACACATGACAATCCCACAGTTGAATGGCATGTATCATGGTGACCGTTCCCGCAAGGAGACGCTCGTTGAATACGGATTCCGTCTGCCGTCTGCCCTTGATAACCGTCCATTGAAATTCGGAGAATTCTCGAAACTTGTAAATCAGGCAATATATGTCTCTGCGACGCCTGCTCCATATGAGCTGGAAGCAGCGAAGGGGAAAATCATCGAGCAGGTAGTAAGACCAACGGGACTTGTTGACCCCCTGGTAATTGTCAAGCAAGCGGCAAATCAGGTAGATGACCTTATTAATGAGATTGAAAAGAGAGTGCAGAAGAAACAGAGAGTACTTGTTACTACGCTAACAAAGAGGATGGCGGAAGACCTGTGCGGTTACCTGATGAGTAAGGATTTCAAAGTAAGGTATCTGCATTCAGAAGTGCAGACACTTGATAGAATAGAGATTTTGCTCGCATTAAGGAAAGGCGAGTTTGACGTACTTGTTGGAGTGAACCTCTTGAGAGAGGGTCTTGACCTTCCCGAGGTAACCCTTGTCGCAGTGCTTGATGCGGACAAGGAAGGGTTCTTGAGAAATGAAACTTCTCTTATTCAGGTGAGCGGCCGCGCTGCGCGCAACGTAAACGGTCAGGTTATCCTTTATGCCGATACCGTAACCGGCTCTATGAGACGTGCTATAAAAGAGATGGGGCGACGCAGGGAAAAGCAACTTGAGTATAATAGGAAAAACGGTATTACACCACGGACAATTGAGAAAGCAATCCACGAAAGGCGTGAGCTCGTCAGCGAGAGGAAACAGAAGGTTGCAGGGCTCCTGCGTGAAAGTGGATATGAGTATATTTCAAAAGGCAATGTACGCCAACAAATGGCAGAAGTTGAATGTCAGATGAAAGAAGCAGCAGAGAATCTTGATTTCGAACTTGCTATGGTTTTGCGGGACAGGTTGTTTGCAATGCGCGAAGTCGTAGGTACCGGCAAAGGAAGGCGCAAGTCCATCAGATGAAAATTATTCGCTATAAGAGAGTGCGTTCTACTCAGGATACCGCACGCCGGCTTGCTGAAAAAGGTGTACAGGCGGGCACTGTTGTTGTTTCCGGGACTCAATCCTGTGGCCGCGGCAGGCGTGGTGCAAAATGGTCAAGCGGAAAAGGCGGTCTCTGGTTTTCCATTGTTTTGAGGCCGGCCAGAACTCCCGCTGATACCACAAAGATTTCTGTAAACGCAGCAGATGAAGTGCGCGACGTCCTTCGCAGGCAAACAGGAGTTACTCTGACCGTAAAACCACCAAATGATTTATTGTACCAGGGCAAGAAAGTCTGCGGTATCCTCGCAGAGAGTATAGTTGAGAACGGGCGCGTGAAATATCTAATTCTTGGTATCGGCCTGAACGTCAACAACCGCCTGCCGGCAAACCTCTCAAACCATGCAACCACCCTCGCTAAAATTCTCGGATATCCCTGTGACAGGATAGTACTTTTCAATCGTTTATTATCTGCAATAGAAGTATATCAGCGTTGACTTGCCCGCCTAATTTGGATACAATGGAAATCTGGTGTTAATGTGGCAGAACCATCGCAGGCTAAAGCCTGCGGCTACCGAAGCCTGCGGCTACAATGCGAGAGTGCGTGATAACGTGGTGATAAAAAGATGCCTGGTTTGTGCGTAATTGGTGCTCAGTGGGGTGACGAGGGAAAAGGTAAGATAATCCATTATCTTGCCGAGAAAGCAGACCTGGTCTGTCGTTATCAGGGTGGTGATAATGCAGGCCATACGGTTATCTGGGGAAACGAAAAATTCATTCTTCATCTTATCCCCGCCGGTATCCTCTATCCGAATTGCACTTGTATAATTGGTAACGGAGTAGTAATAAATCCCAGGTCACTGGTTTCCGAAATCAACGGGCTGAAGCAGCGCGGAGTTGACTGCTCTGGCAGGTTATGGCTAAGCGACGCAGCAAACGTTATTTTTCCCTATCATCACATGCTTGACGAAGCAAAGGAAGCAATGAAGAAAGGCAAGATAGGTACTACAAAGAGAGGCATTGGCCCTGCTTATTCTGACAGGACGGACAGAATTGGCATAAGAATGTGCGACCTTATTGACCCCGGGGTATTAGCAGAAAAACTCCGTTTTACTATCAAAATCAAAGGAGATATTCTGGAGAAGGTATATGGTTTGAAACGCCCCAGATTCTCCAATATTTATAAAGAATGGCTCAAGTACGGCGAGGAACTTAAACCTTACATTACAAACACCTCGATTCTCGTGAACGAAGCGCTGGATAAAGGCAAGAAAGTTCTTTTTGAAGGCGCACAGGGTACATTACTGGATGTTGATTTTGGCACTTATCCGTATGTCACGTCCTCAAATCCGATAGCAGGAGGCGCAAGCGTTGGATTGGGAATAGGACCAAAGAGGATTGATAGCGTCCTCGGTATTATAAAAGCATATACTACGCGTGTTGGAGACGGACCGTTTCCTACGGAGTTACCAGGCCGGCTTGGTAATCTTATCCGCGACCGCGGTACAGAATATGGTGCGACTACGCGCCGGCCGCGGCGCTGCGGTTGGTTTGATGCAGTTATTTTGAAACACGCTGTGCGCGTAAATGGCATAGATAGTTTTGCTGTTATGAAACTCGACGTTCTCGATACGCTCAGAAACATCCGGCTTTGCACAGGTTACCGCTGGCGCAGGCACACAATCACGGAATATCCATCGCAAACGCGTATACTGTTTGAGTGTAAACCAATATACGAAGAGTGGCCTGGCTGGCTTACGAGCACAAAAGGGGTCAGACAATTCGAAGAGCTGCCGGGAAATGCTCAGGCATATCTGAGGCGGATTGAAGAACTCGCCGGCGTGCCGATTGCGCTTGTTTCGGTTGGCGCTGAGCGTGACCATACCATTCAGCGGAAAGGAGCCAAACTATTATGATACCCAGATATCAAACACCAGAAATGGTAAAGATATGGTCGGATGAGAATAAGATGCGTCTTATGTGGGAAGTAGAGCTTGCAGTTGTTGAGACGCAGGAGCAGTTTGGTGCCATTCCGAAAGGCACTGCGAGACAACTTCGCAAGAAAGTCAAACGTATAGATGCGGCGAGAATTGGTGAAATCGAGCAAAGGACGCAGCATGACCTGGTTGCATTCGTAGAGTACGTAGGTGAACGTGCTCCGTCTCAAAGTAGATATTTCCATCGTGGGATGACTTCTTCCGATGTTCTGGATACTGTTACTGGAATCCAGATGAGAGATTCGTTGAAACTTATAATATCCATGCTCAAGGAAGTCGAAAAAACCGTGGCGATGCAGGCCAGGCGATACAAAGATACTGCGATGATCGGTCGTACGCATGGAATGCATGCACAGCCAATCACTTTTGGGCTTAAACTGGCAGTATGGTATGCAGAGATAGAACGTCACCGGGAGCGTCTCAAACAGGCACTGCCACGGATTGCAAAAGGAAAGCTATCCGGTGCCGTCGGTACGTATGCTCAGATTGAGCCACGAGTAGAGAAATCCGTGATGAAAAAACTTGGCCTGATACAGGACGAAGCATCTACACAGATTGTACAGCGCGATAGACACGCAGAATATCTTTCACTACTTGCGCTTTTAGCAGCATCTCTGGAAAAGTTTGCACTTGAAATCAGAAACCTTCAGCGTACCGAAATAGGCGAAGTAGAGGAGCCATTTGGTGCCGGACAGAAAGGTTCATCCGCAATGCCACACAAGAAGAATCCAGTTAAATGCGAGCAGCTCTGTGGTCTCGCACGGCTGGTGCGTTCAAATGCCAGAGCAGCACTCGAAAACGTTGCACTGTATCACGAGCGTGATATTTCGCATTCTTCCGTCGAAAGAATAATTCTTCCTGATTCATCCATACTTATTCATTATATGTTGAAGCGTGTAAACTACATTATTTCGGGACTCAAAGTAAACAGTGACCGCATGCTTGAGAATCTGAAAAAGTCAGGTGGCCAGTTTTTCTCTCAAGCACTTCTGGTTACGCTGACCGATTCCGGTATGCCGTGGAAAAAAGCATACGCGCTTGTTCAGAAAGCCGCTATCGAATCAGCAAGAACAGACAAAAACTTTCTTGATTGTGTTCTTAAGAATAAAACAATTGTTAATTGTCTTGGAGAAAAAAGCGTGCGCAAATGTTTTGATTTGAGAACGCAATTAAAATATGTGCCAGTAGTTCTTCACCGGCTTGCTATTATCAAATGACGGAAATAAAACGCTATCAGCGGGGGAAGCATTCTTATACAAAGTGGGGAAGTAAATTCAAGGAGGTAAAGGTGATGTCTGACCAGGAAGATAAGAATCAGGAGACACAACAGCCGCAGAAGAAGGAAATAAAAGTTCAGATTGAACTTGACGATGCTACGGCACAGGGATGTTACAGTAACCTCGCGCTTATAAGTCATAATCAGACCGAATTCGTACTTGATTTTATCTATCTCCAGCCGCAGCAGCCGAAGGCAAAAGTGAGAACTCGCATTATAATGGCTCCAGCAAATGCAAAGCGTCTGCTGGGTGCGCTTGGACAGAATCTTGCCAAATATGAACAGCAGTTTGGTGCTATCGGTGCGGCACCAGAGCCAGCCCAGAAGATAGGTTTTTCTCCCTCTTGACAAATTTCTTTATGTGTGGTATAAATTAGCACTCTCATCTTCAGAGTGCCAACTATTTTGCGAGTACGGAGGTTTGCGAATGACAAGAGAAGAGCTTGTCAAAAGACATAGGCAGGTACTTAAAATGGTCATAGAACGTTACCTCTCTGACGGTCGGCCAGTCGCTTCAGAGCGCTTGTTGGAAACAGGGGAACTGGACGTAAGTGCAGCTACTGTCAGGAACGAGCTCGCGTGCATGGAAGAAGAGGGATTACTTACTCATCCGTATACTTCTGCAGGCAGAATACCAACCGACAAAGGGTTTCGCATTTACGTAGATTCTCTTATGGAGAATGAACCGTTGCTCGATTCTGAACGGCAGATAGTAAAGAAAGCTCTTGGTGAACAAACCAGCGAGTTTGAAGAAGTGGTTCGGGTGGCGCCCAGAGTCCTTTCTGCGCTTTCATCTCATATCGGGTTTGTCGCATTGCCCGAGATTGAAGATTGTGTTGTCAGAGAAATCAGGATAATTCCGCTTGAAACAGGAGACTTCCTGATGGTACTTGTAACCAGTCCGGGAGTTGTAAAACATAGCATAATTAGAACGCACGCGGGTAGCCTTGGAAGTTGCATAAACCGGCTTTGCGATTCCATCAATGAGAGAATCGCTGGCAGGACGCTCGCAGAGGCAGGCGAGTGGCTGGAGAACTCACTTGATAAATTGCATGAGACCGATGACATATTTGAAATTGCTGCACGGTTGTTGCGCCACACGCTCAAGGAAGAAATGTTTTACATAGATGGAACGTCAATCTATCCCCGAAAGGTGCTGGAATCTATAATCAATCGCCTGTTGCAGGAAAAACAGCATTTTGCAGATACAGAAATATTTATTGGCGAAGAGATATTTCCAGGAGAACTCTCCGAATTGAGTTTGGTTGCCGGTTCCTATGGATTTGACGAGAGAATGCGCGGCATGCTTGGTGTTATTGGCCCAAAGGCAATGAAATACCAGAAAATAACGAGCATCGTTGACTACGTACGGAAACAGGTGGATTCTATAATTCAAAACATGGCCGAGAGATAAAAATAAAAATGAAAGAACGCGTCGACAAGCCAGGAGATATTCATGAAGAAAAGAAGAAGGACTATGAGGAATTTATGATACAGGAACCTGCTATAATGGAGAAATTGAATGAGCTTGAAGTGCTCAGGCAGTCGGTAGAAGAAAAGCGCGCGCAGGCGGAGGAATATTGCGACCAATTGCTCCGGCTTCGCGCTGAATTTGACAACTACCGCAAGCGTGTACAGAGAAATGACTCACAGTTGGTTTCAAAAGCACAGGGGCAGATTGTACTCTCTATTTTACCAGGGCTTGAAGCGCTCGAGAAAGCAGTGGAGCACATTGAGTCAAATGGCGCTGACGATAAATTGGCAGAAGGGTTGAAAATGGCGTTGGGCCAAATACATAAAGCGCTTGGAGAATATGGGTTAAAAAAAATAGAATCTATGGGTCAGGAGTTCAATTATGAAGTACATCACGCAGTTGGGATGAAAGAAATTGATAATGCAGAACAGGCGGGCAAAGTCATAGAAGTGGTTCAAGATGGCTACTTTCTTGGCGAAAATGTATTGAGGCCAGCCATGGTTCTGGTCGGTAAGAAAGAAAAGCATGATGAAATAAATGAGGAGGAAGAAGATGGCAACAACAAAGGAAAAGATATTAGGGATTGACCTTGGAACTTCAAATTCTGCTGCTGCAGTAATGGAAGCAGGCAAAACAACCGTAATACCCAGCGCTGAGGGGACCACGATAGTTGGAGGTAAGGCGTTCCCTTCATATGTTGCATTTACAAAGGATGGCCAGCTTCTGGTCGGAGAGCCGGCAAGACGTCAGGCAGTCGCAAACCCGGATAATACTGCGAGTGCTTTCAAGCGGAAGATGGGTACGGATTACAAGTATCATATCGGTGGCAAGGAGTTTACTCCACAGCAACTATCCGCCTTTTTGCTGCAGAAAATCAAGAAAGATGCCGAGGCATTTCTCGGATATTCCATTAACAAGGCAGTAATTACCGTACCTGCATATTTTAACGACAACCAGCGTCAGGCAACAAAAGATGCTGGCGCTATTGCAGGACTTGAAGTCGTCCGTCTTGTAAACGAGCCAACCGCAGCTTCGCTTGCTTATGGTTTGGATAAGGCAGGACAGGAGCAAAAAATACTCGTGTTTGATTTTGGCGGCGGAACTCTGGATGTGACAATTATGGAGATGAGTAAAGAAGGCACGTTTGAAGTACTTTCTACGTCAGGCGATACCCAGCTTGGCGGGACTGACATGGATAGTGTGCTTGTTAACTACATTTCAGAGGAGTTTAAAAAGGATACGGGAATAAACCTGAAGAATGACAATATGGCAGTTCAGCGCTTGCGCGAGGCGGCTGAGAAAGCAAAGATAGAACTTTCAAGTACACTTGAAACGGAAATCAACCTGCCATTTATTACTGCTGATGCATCAGGTCCAAAACATCTCGCGATGAAGATAACAAGAGCAAAGCTTGAACAGCTTGTCATGCCGATAATTGAACGTACCAGGCATTCGATTGACCAGGCATTAAGCGACGCAAAACTTGGGCCAAGAGATATTCATAAGATAATTCTTGTAGGTGGGCCGACAAGGATGCCAGCGGTACAGAAATTTCTGGAAGACCATGTTGGCAAGAAGGTCGAACGTGGTGTTGACCCGATGGAGTGCGTTGCAGTAGGAGCTGGAATCCAGGGTGCAGTACTTGCTGGTGAATTGAAAGACGTCCTCCTGCTTGACGTCACACCATTATCTCTCGGTATTGAAACACTCGGTGGCGTATTTACAAAACTGATAGACCGCAATACCACCATACCAGTCCGCAAGAGCGAAATATTCTCTACAGCTGCTGATGGACAGACCGCAGTGACAGTGCACGTACTGCAGGGCGAAAGACAAATGGCACACGATAACGTTTCTCTCGGAAGGTTCGACCTCGTGGGGATTCTTCCTGCACCAAGAGGTATACCTCAAATTGAGGTTACTTTTGACATAGACGCTAACGGGATTCTGCACGTCTCGGCAAAAGACAAAGGGACGGGTAAAGAACAATCAATCAAAATCACTGCACCAAATAAACTTGCTAAGGAAGAAGTGGAACGCTATGTGAAAGAAGCAGAACAATATGCTGAAGAAGACAAGAAGCGCCGCGAAAGCGTGGAGGTGCGGAATCAACTCGATACGCTGGTATATACCAGCGACAAGAACCTGAAAGAACATGGCTCAAAGCTGGGCGACGCTGACAGGAAGAACATTGAAGATGCATTAGCAGAAGCACGGAAAGTTCTTGAAAACAAGGATGCGTCTACTGATGAACTTAAGAAAGCGAGTGACGAGCTCACCAGTGCATCGTACAAACTTGCTGACGTTCTTTACAAGGAAGCGCAGGCCGGGCAGCAAAAACCAGGTCCTGGTGGCGCAGCACAGGATGCTGAAAAGCCAGGCGAGCGACCAGGTGCCGAACAGGGGTCCCAAGGTGATGAGTCAACCGGACCAGGCGTAGTAGATGCTGACTACAAAGTAGAAGATGAAGACAAAGATAAGTAGTTTTAAGGGCTCGATTCAGTGTGCCCGATTTCTATGTCATCAATGAAACGTGATTACTATGAACTTCTCGGAGTAAATAAGAGTGCTTCACAGGACGAGATAAAACGTGCATACCGCCGCCTTGCAGTGAAGTACCATCCTGACAAAAACCCTGGTGACAGACAAGCAGAGGAAAAATTCAAGGAAATCAACGAGGCGTATGAAGTACTTTCTGATTCACAAAAGAAGGCGCACTATGACCAGTTTGGTCATGCAGGAATAAGCCCTGGCGCATACGCTGGTACGCCAGGTGGTGGGTTTGGTGACTTTTTCAGCGGGTTTAGCAGTTCCGGTGATTTTGGTGGGTTTGGTGATATTTTTTCAGATATTTTCTCGGCATTTACAGGTGGTGGTCCCGGTGGCGCCAGGACAGCAACACAGGCCGGATATCAACGCGGAGAAAACCTGGAGCACACTTTAAAAATGGCGCTCAAAGATATACTTAGGTCCCAGCAGGTCCGGTTGAGACTCCGGCGCTACGAAAAGTGCGAGCAGTGTCTGGGTAGTGGCGCAAAACCAGGTACGGGGCAGGTAACATGCCCTGATTGTGGTGGAAGTGGGCGTATCCGGATGGGCAATGGTTTGTTCAGCGTGGTACAGACCTGCCCCAGGTGCAAAGGAAGCGGCAGGACAGTAGGGTCACCATGTAGTGGTTGTAAAGGTAGTGGCAGGGTAGTCAGGGAACGCGAGATAACGGTCAAAATTCCTGCTGGTATAGAAGATGGTTATCGGCTTCGTCTTCGTGGTGAGGGTAACGTTGGAATCCAGGGTGGCAGCCCAGGCGATCTGTATCTCCTTATCAGGGTTCAGTCAGAGCCGGGATTTATACGGGATGGAACTAACTTGCATGCGGAAATACCAATAAATGTTACACAGGCAGTGCTTGGCGGTGAAGTTATGGTCAGAACGCTTGAAGGTTTGGTCAGGATGAAGGTTGCACCAGGAACGCAGCCAGGGGCGGTTTACAGGATTAGAGAGCATGGTATTCCGGTGTTAGGTGGAACAAAACGTGGTGACCTGTTAGTCAAGATTAACGTCCAAGTTCCTACCCGTCTTTCGCGGAAACAGAAAGCTGCATTCGAACAACTCCGCAAAGAAGAATAGGGGCAGGACAACCCCTATCGCCACTCTTAGGAGCAAAATGCATAGGTTTTTCTTAAGAGAGTTATTTAATCCATTATCGCGGGAATTTCGTTTATCTCAGAGTGATTCACATTATGTAGTTCGTGTCCTGCGCCTTGCACCAGGTGACCGGATAGAACTGGTTGATAAAAATGGGAATGGATATATTGGTGAAATGCTGGTATCCAATCCTCGTGAAGTGAAAGGCAGGATTGTTGAAACTCAGGCGTTCAAATCCGCTGAGCCCGAGACACGGATAACGGTTTATCAAGGATACCCGAAAGGTAGAAAAATAGAGACAGTGATTGAGCATTGTGTCCCTGTTGGGGTCTCCCGGATTGTTCCGGTATTTACCAAACGCTCAGTCATTCAGCAAGAGGCACACTTTTCCGGGACGCGATTGACAAGATGGCGGAAAATTGCGCAGGAATCAGCGCAAGTCGCACACCGTACTTCTATTCCAGAAATCAGTGAGCCGGTGACCTTCGGACAGATGCTTGAGGAAATATCGGCCCAGAAGAATCATCGGACAACAGCTACCCTTATGTTCTGGGAGGAAGAAAAGGATAACCATCTCAGAGATGTGCTTGACAAAATGGCAGGCGTCAGGAATCTGTCCGTAATAGTTGGTCCCGAGGGTGGGTTAACCAGGGATGAAGCAAGCAGAGCTGAAGAATCCGGTGTGCTTACAGTCGGGCTTGGTAATCGCATATTGAGAACCGAAATAGCTGCAATGGTTGCAGTTGTAATGGTTATGTATCATCGGAATGAAATATGAAAACCGTAGCGCTTTACAATTTTGGTTGCAAAGTTAATCAATATGATGGACATAAAATACTGGATATGCTCAAAGAAAATGGGTTCATGCAGGTTGATCACAGAAACAAAGCAGATTGTTTCGTTGTCAATGGTTGCACTGTGACGAACGTTGCTGACTCAAAGTGCAGGAAGGCAGTCCGGCGTCTTCAGCGGGAATATCCTGATGGGAAAATAGCTGTGACAGGGTGTTATGCTACACGTACTAATCACGGGAATATATTTTCTTCAGAGAACGTTAAGTTATTTCCTTTTGGATATGAACAGGGTATTCCAGATTTCTTTGGTATTGATGATAATAGGCACAGAGTTTCCAGGAGCATATCGTCATCGCGTGCATATTTAAAAATTCAGGATGGTTGTAAAGCAGTGTGTTCGTTTTGCATCGTGCCATACGTACGCAGTATTCTGAGTTTCAAGCAGATCGAAGATGCAGTTTGTGAAACCGGTTATCTTGTTGAAAAAGGGGTAAAAGAGATAATTGTCTCAGGGATAAACCTGACGTACTACAAACCCGGCATCGTCAATCTATTAAGGAAATTGCTGCAAATAGATGGTCTTGTAAGGATTCGCATGAGTTCGCTCTTTCCTTCGAACGTGACACCAGAGCTGGTGGAACTGGTGGCACGGGAACCGCGGCTATGCAAGCATTTCCATATTCCATTACAGAGTGGTAGCGACCGGATCTTGCAAGCAATGCGCCGCAATTATACAAGTAGTGGTTTCAAGGAAAAAGTTGCTCTGATCAGAAAGAACGTACAGGACGTGGGAATAACTACGGATGTGATGGTCGGATTTCCTGGCGAGACAGAAAGTGATTTTGAACGCACGCTGGATATGGTTCAGGAAGTCAAATTTTCACGCTTGCATGTCTTTCGTTTCTCTCCTCGCGAGGGGACACTAGCAGGGACATTGCCCGGCAGAGTAACAGAACGTATTGTAAAGGAACGGAGCGAGCGGCTTTCCTCACTGGACCGGGATTTTCGTCAGGATTTTGCAGGGTCATTTGTTGGTAAGAAGCTCGATTTTCTGCCAGAAGAGAAGATTGGACGAAAGGCGAGGGGTTATTCCAGTAACTACATCCCTGTAGTTGCAAGTACTGCCGGGCCAGGAACGCTTAATGGAAACGGAGTCCTGTTTGTGCCTATTTCCCGTGCTGTTTCCGGTGTATGTTATGCCACTTGACAGTCAAGGTGTTGCCAGACAGTATTATATTCGCTATAATACTATAACATTACCTAAAAATGGACACTGACCAGGCCTGTTTATTCTGTGATATTGTTTTGGGAAAGATTCCCTCAAGGATAGTTTATCGTGACAAAGACGTAGTTGCGTTTGAGGACATAAATCCTCAGGCGCCAACGCATATACTTATAATTCCTGTCCGTCATATACCATCAGTCCTTGAGATTGAGGAAACGGACAGTGCACTTCTTGGGCATATTTATAAGGTGGTGCGCCAGCTGGCGCATGAGTATAGGTTGAATGAGCGTGGTTTTCGGCTTGTCATAAATTCCGGTCCTGATTCAGGACAAGCAGTACCACACCTTCATTTTCATCTCCTCGGTGGCAGGAAGCTCTCCTGGCCGCCAGGCTGATTTTTAAATTAGATTACGCACTATCTAAAGATAGATAAACAGAAAGGAGGCGATTATTTTTGCCAATTGAGGTTAGAGTTCATAATAATGAACCGATTGAGTCTGCACTCCGCCGGTTCAAGCGCGAATGTGAGAAAGACCGTCTTATGGCTGAAATAAAGAGACGTTCTCATTTCGAGAGCCCGAGCGAAAAGCGCCAGAAAAAGCTGGCTGAAGCGAGGAGAAAGCAGCATCAGCAGGCAAAAAGAGAAGAACGGTTAAAACGCACCAGTTTCCGGCGGAAGTACTCTCGTCCGCAGCATTCTGACTCGCACTTTTCGCATAATACAGCGCATGACCGGAGGCCAAGATGACACTCGAAGAGCTCTATAACGCAGCAATAGCCGAGGGTATTGCAAATGATCCCCGCGGAGAGGCAGTGGTGCGCAATGAGCTGGAACTCAGGAAATCCGAATATAACAAACTGAGTGAATCAGAGCAAAAAGAATATGACGTAGAGCGTCTTGTTAATCCCTATGATGATACGAGAATCCTCTATGGCGCAAAAGATACGAAAATAATGCGAGCTATTGTCGGGATAGATATGGAAGGGCCGGAATTATTACTTGCCGACCGACTCAATATGCTCGGAAAAAAGATTGATGTCGTGATTTCACATCATCCAGAGGGCCATGCATATGCAAATTTCTATCGGGTAATGGGAATACAACCCGATATTCTTGCGAATGCAGGTGTTCCAATAAATATTGCTGAAGGGCTTATGGATGAGCGCATGCATGAAGTGGAGCGAAAAGTAATGCCTGTTAATCATATGCGCGCTGTTGATACAGCGAGAATGCTGGATATTCCTTTTATGTGCATGCATACTGTTTGTGACAATTGTGTTGCTAGTTACCTTCAAAAGTATGTTGATAAAAAGAAGCCATCCCGGCTTAAAGACGTGGTGGAATACTTGAAAGAGATTCCTGAGTATAAACTTGCATCCCAGGAGTGTGTCGGTCCCAAGATAGTAGTTGGTTCCGAAGACCGGCGCTCGGGCAAGATATACGTTGATATGACAGGCGGTACAGAAGGTCCACCGGAAATATTGAGCAAAATGAGCGAGTCTGGCATAAGCACGGTTGTTGCAATGCATATGAGCGAAGACCATATAAAAAAAGCAAAAGAAGCAAACCTGAACGTAGTAATAGCCGGTCATATGGCTTCCGATACACTTGGTGTAAATCTTCTGCTCGGTAAGATTATTAAAAGACTCGGTGCCATTGAAATTCTCTCCTGTTCGGGTTATCGATACAATAACAGGATAGATTGAAATCTTCCAACATTATTGCGGGACAACCCCTTGGTATCCTGTAGTTAAGAAATATTAGACTAGTCCAGTATGCCCTATTCCGGTAATATTATCGATCAGGTCCGCGAAAATAACGACATCGTAGAAGTCATCTCTTCTTATATCCCACTAAAAAAGACGGGTCGCAACTACCAGGCCCTATGCCCTTTCCATCCAGAGACAAAACCATCGTTTAGCGTGTCCCCGGAGAAACAGATTTTTTATTGTTTTGGGTGCAACGTCGGAGGCAATGTTTTTCAGTTTGTAATGAAATACGAAAACATCTCATTTGGAGAAGCGCTCCATAAGCTCGCTAAAAGAGTAAATATTAAATTGCCGGAAGACTATACGCATGAGCATTCAAAATACGAAGTATTATACAGGGTAAACGAAGCAGCTAAAGAATTTTACCACAAACTCCTTATTTCTGATTCATCCGCTGAAAGTGCCAGAAAGTATCTTCGTCAGAGAGGTGTGGCTGATGAAATGACAGATAAGTTCCAGCTGGGTTGGGCGCCGGCAGGTGGCAGAGAATTGCTTAATGCATTGACAAGCCAGGGGTTTGAGGTTGGGTTGTTGAAAGAAGCAGGGCTTATTACTTTTTCTCAGAAGAAACAGGCGAACTGTGATTTGTTCTGGAGCAGAATTATGTTTCCTATTTCTTCAGCGAACGAGAGAATAATAGGTTTTGGCGGCAGGGTGCTCTCGGATGGGACACCGAAATATTTGAATTCCGGAGATACACCCCTGTTCCAGAAAGGAAAAGTTCTGTATGCCCTTGCGAATGCAAAAAAGGACATCTCTTCTTCTGGTTCAGTAATTATGACAGAAGGATATTTTGATACAATCGCCTGCCATCAGTTCGGTTTTACCAACTGCTGTGCAGGTCTTGGCACGGCGCTTACTGAAGGACACGTTCGTGAGTTAAAACGGTATGCGGCGGAAGTAATACTTCTGTATGATGGCGACGTTGCCGGAGTCAAAGCAGCAGTCAGGTCACTTGATATTATAGTTCAATATGGCTTGAAGGTGAAAGTTGCAGTACTGCCACAGGGATATGACCCGGACAGTTATCTCCATAAGAACGGCAAAGAAAAACTGGGAGAGATTATAACTAATGCCGCATCTTTACTTGACTTCCGTTTGAAACTGGCCAGGGATTCCTATGGCATTGGTAGTATCGATGGGAAAGTAAAAGCGGCAGCAGAGCTACTACCAACAATTGCCAGAATGCCAAACGCTATTGCACAACATGAATCTTTGAAACAGCTCGCAGAAGAACTGGAAGTTCCGGAATCAGTACTTAGAGAAGAACTGAGACGCAATCAACAAAGGACAAGCCCTGTCGCAGTGACGCTTACGGATAGAATCAAAGCAACTGTTTCTCCAAACGGAATATTAAAAGCACAAAGAGAATTACTTGGAATTATGTTAAATTACCCGGAGAACATTCAGCGTGTCAGAAAGTATCTTAATGAGAATGATTTTGAATCGAGTACTTTAAATCATATTGCTCATGTGCTTTTTTCGTACGAGGATGACGAAAAAATCGACGTCGCTACATTAATTCAGAATTTTGATGAGACCAAATCAGCACTCGTATGCTCGTTGAGCTTTGATAATTTCAATGAAGCAGAATTAGAAGAATATACGCGTGGTTTGGTAAGTCGTCTGTTAAGATATCGGGCGAGCCGCCGGCGCCGTGACCTTGGCAGAGAAATAGCGCGTCAGCTCGACAATGGCGAGCCGCCTACGCCGGAAGTTATCAATGAGTACAAACGGCTTGTAGGTCTTGATAAGGGGTCAACGGAGGTATAAAGCAGTGGATAGACTTGGGGAATTTGTTCAGGAATTGATTGAGAAAGGTAAAGAAGAAGGTCATATTACGTATGAAGAAATCAACGAACGTCTGCCACAGGGTGAAATAAATGCAGATGAACTGGATAATGTTATGGAAACTCTGAGGCAAATGAAAATAGAAGTGGTGGAGATGCCGGGTGAGAGCGTGTTAAAAGGGAAGAAAAGAGAAGAAGGAAAACCGGGGCATGAGGCACTCGTTAGTTTATTCCCTCAAGCAAAGGTAGAGCTCGATGATTCGGTCAAAATATACCTGAACGAGATGGGTAAAACACCATTATTGCCAGTGGAGAAGGAAAAAAGCATTGCGAGACTGATAGATCGCGGAGAAAAAGAGCTCAAGTTTCTAGTATTCCGTACGCCAATAGCAGTAACAGAAATACGCCGTCTGAATGGACTCGTCCGAAAGGGTAAACTTCCTATACAGGAAGTAATGCCACGTGGGAAGAAGACAAAGAAAATATTACACACAATGGTAGTACGGTTGTCTCAAGCCAGCTCATATCTATTGTGCGCGCAAAAGAGTCAACTCCAATACATGTTCAAGATGCAGAGACGAAATCTTAATTCAATGGATCGAAAGCAGATTGAGCACCGGTTGGACTATCTTGATAATCAGATCGTAAACCACATTGAATCCCTCAAACTGAACATCAACCGGCTGAAGCATATGGTGCATGAAGTAAAAATCCTGGGCAGTAAGATAGCGCAGAACGAAAAAGAACGGCATAAGTTGCTGAGCAAACTACTTGTTCCTATGGACATGTCCTGCTTACTCTACAATAGAGCCAAGCGCAGGCGAATTTCACCAGAAGCATTTCGGAAACAAACGAATGTCAGTTTATCTGAATTTGACCGCATTCAGAATAAGATAAAAGAAATCGATGCTTCCAATCGCCAGATAGCCAGGGAAGCACGGATGCCGTTCAGCGTGCTGAAGTATACAACCGAACGCGTTTTTGAGATAGAGAACCAGATCCGTATAAACAAAATGGAACTTGTGAAGGCGAACTTGCGCCTCGTCGTTTCTATTGCAAAAAAACACGTAAACCCGCATCTTTCTCTGCTTGATTTGATTCAGGAAGGAAGCGTTGGCCTGATGAAGGCGGTTGACAAGTTTGAATACAAGCGCGGCGTGAAATTCTCTACTTATGCGACCTGGTGGGTCAGGCAGTCAATCAGTCGCGCAATTGCTGACCAGGCGAGAACAATCCGCATCCCTGTCCATATAAAAGAGATAATAAGTAAACTTTCACGGGTGACTCAGCGTTGGCGTCAGGACTACGGTCATGACCCAAATCTTGATGAGTACGTGCGCGAATTGAAGATGCCGCAGGACAGAATACGTTCGGTCTTGAGAATAATGCAAAAACCTATCTCTCTCGCAACACCAATGAACAAGGACGAGGATTCCTATCTGGAGGACTTCATAGAAAACCCTACTGATGAATCGCCGTCAAAGACTGCGAGTGAGTATTTCAGAAAACAAGAAATTAGAAACGTTCTATCAACGCTGACAGACCGTGAGAAAGAAGTTATCGTATTGAGGTTTGGATTGGAGGACGGATACCCACACACACTGGAAGAAGTCGGTCAGAGGTTTGGCGTTACCCGTGAGCGAATCAGACAGATAGAAGCTAAAGCCATAAGGAAACTGAAACATCCAAGCCGCAGCAAATTCCTTCGTGATTTTCTTGAGGGTGAGTAACAGCCATCTCCTGAAACTGCAGGTGTCTTTCCACCAAATACATTGACTTTGCCGCACCCTTTCATTATAATAGTTTTCCTGGGCCCATAGCTCAATGGTTAGAGCACTTGACCCATAATCAAGGTGTTTCCAGGCTCGAGTCCTGGTGGGCCCATAGTTTTAACAGTGTAAGGCAAGTAGTAATCAGTTCACAGGTTAGGGGCAATTAGCTCAGCGGGAGAGCACTGCCTTCACACGGCAGGGGCCACTGGTTCAAATCCAGTATTGCCCATTATCGCTACGAAGATGGGAGAGCAACTTATAAAACTCGTAAAACTCCAGAAAATGGATACTGCCATCAGTATACTCAAGACAGAAATTGCAGAAATCCCCGTGCAGAAAGCAGCCATAGACAATTCGCTACAGGAAATAAAGAAACAAATCAGCGAAGTTGCTGAGCAAAAGAAGCTCCTTGGTGTGGAGTGTAGGAAAGAAGAGATGGAACTTACTGAAATTGAAAACGAAATAAAGAAACATCAGCAGGAACTATATCAGATCAAAACAAATGAAGCGTACTCCAAGCTTCAGGACGAAATCAAACAAAAACAGGAACAAAAGGGTAAATCAGAAGAGGAAATAATAAAGTTTCTTGATAAGGATGATGAGTTCGCGAACCAGGCATCGAAGCTTTCGGAAACACTGAAGAGAATGGAAGAGGAGTCCTATAGTAAGAAACAGGTGCTTGACAATCGTCTCACTGAACTTGAAGAAAATCTCAAGAAACTGCTTGCAGAAAAAGAAAAGCTCGTCCAGGAAATTTCGCCAGAGTCAATTAAGCGGTATGAATCTATAGCGACAACAAAAGATGGTCTGGCGGTGGTGTCCGTTGAGGGCGACCACTGTGGTGGCTGCCATGTTCTGTTGCCAAGTCAGGTATATGAAGACCTCGCAAGAGACGACCGTATGGTGACATGTGGCAGTTGCGGTCGTATTCTCTATTTACAGGGAGAAGAAAGAAGTGAGACAGAGTCAGAAACAACTACAAAAGATATTCGTTGATGGCGCGAGCCGTGGCAATCCCGGGCCTGCGGGTATCGGTGTATGGATGCAGCTTCCTGATGGTAAAGAAATCGCAACTAAGAAGTATATAGGATATGCTACCAACAACGAGGCAGAGTACAGTGCTGCCATCGAAGGATTGAAACTCGCACAGAAACAAGAACTGAAGCGGGTACAAATATGCATCGATTCTGAACTAATAGCTAATCAACTTGAGGGTGTGTGGCGTGTTCGTAATGATTCCATAAAAAAATTATTCCAGAAAGCACGTCATATTGCTGATAAGTTTGAAAAAGTCAGATTTGTAAAAGTTCCAAGAAAAGACACAAAAATTTGTGACATGCTTGCAAACCAGGCAGTAAATTTGTATTCTACATAATGGTTATGGAGCAGGCAAGATAGCCGCCTCTCTATATCGTGATGAGCGATAAAGAGGGGAGGAAAGTCCGGACTCCGGAAAGGACACGACGCCTCTGACCCGGGAAACCGGGTCATAGGGACCCGTGAGGGTACGGAAAGTGTCGCAGAAACTATACCGCCTGCATAATAGATATTATACAGGTAAGGGTGAAATTGTGAGGTAAGAGCTCACACTTCCGGAAGGTAACTTCTGGTCGGGACAAACCCCGTCGGGAGCAAGGCCAAATTGGGGAGGTTGTCCACCTGTCGATATCCAGTTAAAGCTGGCTAGCGGCATATAATCCCCGGGTAGGCCGCGTTAGAGTAATGGCTATCGGCGTGGCGAAAGCCGCGCTAACAGAATCCGGCTTACGTCCTGCTCCACTATGTTATTCTTAACGAGTAGATAAGATGCCTTATACAGAGTACAAACGTAGAAAATATATCGTTTACAGACGTTACCAGATAAAATACGCGTTAGTCATACTTATTGCGATGGTTGTCCTGTGGGTTGCAATATCCCTGACAACTTACTATAGCACGTTTCCGCTTTTAGAAGATGAACTCTCCGGTGCGCTTACACATTCCCAAACAGCAGAAATTGCAAATGCTTTATGTCGTTCATATTCCTTCCGTGCAGGTCTTTTGCTTATTATTTTTGCTCTCCTCGGAATCTACTTGTCACACAAAGTAGTTGGTCCAATACCACGACTGAAACAGGCACTCAAGCGAATGAGCCACGGGGAATATGGAGAACCTGTTATCGTAAGACGCGGTGATGAACTGAAAGATCTGTCAAAAGCGATAAATGAAATGATGGAACAAATGAAAGAACAGCACGAACAGGAATTTAGAATAGTACAGAGTATTGAACGTGAGCTGCTCGAATGGCGCCAAATGCAGGCGCATCAGCATAATCTACCGCCAGAACTTCTCTCCAGGTATTTGCAGAAAATAGAGCAGCTGATTAGCGAGATTGAAACTCTAAGACAAGAAAGTCCTGATAAGACAGAAAAGAATTAATCCCACCATGCCCCAACCTTGAGTACTAAGTCCGAAAATTACAAGCGTTAAACGTGTGTATTACTTAACAATAACCACTTGACAATATACTGAGTTATAGTGTATATTTATGTTGGTGGTATAAAGTGGGAAAAAGTGGTAATACATTCATGGGTGAGTATACCCATAATATGGATGACAAGAACAGGTTGTCTATACCCGTCGCTTTTCGTGAGCGTTCTCCGTCCGGTTTCGTTCTCACCACAGGACTAGAAAAATGTCTTTTTCTGTTTACTCTTGATGAATGGAAACGCATAACCGAAAAACTGAGGCGTTTTCCTATTACAAAACAGGATGCGCGTGGATTCTTAAGAATATTTCTTGCCGGCGCGACGCACTGTCCGCTTGATGCGCAGGGCAGAATATTGGTTCCTCGTTCTCTGTGCGAATACGCCGCTCTTAAGAAAGCAACGGTGCTGATAGGAGTGCTGGACCGTATTGAGATATGGAACATAAAGGTCTGGGAAGAGTACAGAAAATCGGTTGAGCGTCAGCTCGGAGATATCGCCGAAAAGCTCAGCGAGCTTGGATTGTAAGAACCTGACGCTTATGCGTGATAACAACCTGCGCTCGGCGAATCAGAGGGCAAACAATTTGGGACATATTCCTGTTCTGGTAGATGAAGTAGTTCACCTTCTTGCGTGGAAGCACGACGGGATATACGTAGATTGTACCCTGGGCGGTGGCGGACACTGTAAGGCAATTCTTGAGACCGTGCCCGGGCAAACCCGTATTATTGGTTTGGACTGGGATGCGAGAGCGCTTGAAGAAGCGCATACTACACTTTCGAAATGGGCAAGTCAAGTGGACTTGAGCAGGGTAAATTTTGTTGAATTCCCTCAAGTATTGGACAGATTGGGGATAGAATGCGTTGATGGTTTTCTTTTTGATCTCGGACTGTCAAGATACCAGATCGATGACCCCATGCGTGGTTTCAGTTTTATGAATTCCGGTCCTCTCGACATGAGAATGGATACACGTTTGACTATAACCGCAGCACATCTGGTCAATGCGCTTTCGGCCGATGCACTTGAGGATAATTTCAGGCAGTATGGTGAAGAACGGTTTGCACGCCGCATAGCACAAAAAATTGCTGAATACCGCAAGAAGAAAGAAATCAAGACAACTCAGGAATTATTACAAATTATTGGACAGGTCAAACCGTGGCGGGGTAAGTTAAATCCCGCAACACAGGTATTTCAGGCACTACGAATAGCAGTCAATTACGAACTCGACAATTTGAAGCGCGTATTGGAATTAGTGCCAGGATATCTTTCGGTTGGCGGTCGGCTTGTTGTGATTTCATACCACTCGCTGGAAGACCGTATTGTGAAGCAGTTTATTCGTAATTCACCAGATATGCAGCCAATTAATCGAAAAGTTATCCGCCCGGGACAAACTGAGATAGAAAATAATCCATCAAGTAGGAGCGCACGGTTGCGTGCTGCTGTTAAGGGGGACACATAGCAAGGGGCCGTCATTACCACAATCGCTATCTGATACTTATCGTAATAACGGCAGTTGCAGCAGCTATATTCTACACCTGGCAGCGGATTCAAGTAACCCACCTTTTAATGGAAATTCAGAAGCTGACTGTGTCGCTCGAACAGTTGGAACGCAAAAATATGCAACTGACGAGCAAACTCAATAAGTGCGCTTCAGTTAAAGAGATCGGAGAGAAAGCAGAACATTTAGGCCTGATATATCCTGACTCTGAATGCGAACGTTTACTGCCAGAACATGAAAAAGAATAAAGTACGCTTGTTCTTCATAACGATACTGGTCGTGCTATGGTTTATGGTAATAGAGGGGCGTCTCGTATGGCTCCAACTTGTCAAACATCGTGAATTTTCACAACAAGGTGAGTATCTCACAAAGGCACTGGTAAAGCAAGAGCCGAAACGAGGGAAAATATGCGACCGTAATGGTGAAGAATTGGCGCGTACTATAACCACCTATTCGGTATTCGCCAGGCCACAATTTATAAAGGATTATCATTCCGTTGCACTCCAACTCGCAAGCATTCTAAACCGCGATACCAAAGAGCTCAAGAATACAATCTCGCAGAATAAGAAGTTTGTTTGGGTTGCGCGTCATATCTCAAACACGGAAGTTGTGGACCAACTCTATCAAAAAAGGATTTCCGGGATAGAAATTGTCACTGAGCCGCTACGTTACTATCCATATGGTGCTCTTGCCTGCCAGACAGTGGGCTGGATTAACTCTTACGACGAAGTGCGCTCTGGTATAGAATATCAATTTGATGGTGTCCTTCGTGGACAGAACACTGCGCCAAAAAGAAGTAGATGGTTTACGGATGAAGTTGTTGCAGCAAGAGATAAGAGTCAGGCGTGGTACAATGGTGCTAACGTGTATCTGACCATAGATACGACCCTTCAAAGCATTGCTCAGGACGAACTAAGGCATGCTATTGAGAAGACAAAGGCGAAACACGGCAGCGTGATTATCCAGGAGCCACGGACAGGAGAAATACTCGCTATAACGTCCTGGCCTGAGTTTGATGGTAATAAACCCGCGACTATAATGGATGATACACTCTCAAATTTTTGTGTCTCCGAGTTTTTCGAACCTGGTTCTACTCTCAAACCATTCGTTGCTACCGCCATACTTGAATGTGGCGTAGCAGAACCCGGCCGGTTAATCGATTGCGAAAATGGTGTCTGGAAAGACGCCCCTGGCGGGCCTATAAACGATTACACGCCAAACGAGCAACTGACATTCCGCGAGGTGGTTGAGCATTCTTCCAACATAGGTATGGCTAAACTTGGCCAGGAACTCGGTGCAGTAAGAATGTATCGCTGCTTACGGGACTTCGGCTTCGGAAATTTGACTGGAATAGAATTGCCAGGAGAAACATCCGGAATACTGAGACGGCCAGGAAGATGGAGTGAAACGTCTACATTGTGTATCGCATTTGGCCAGGAAATCGCTGTAACTGGCGTGCAACTGGTGAATGCTTTTTCATCTATAGCAAATGGCGGACTATTGATGGAACCATATGTAGTAAAAAAGATCGTTTATCCTGATGGCCGTATTGTTTCTGAAACTCGGCCTCACATAACCAGAAGGGTTATTCAACGCCAGACGGCCAGCACCGTCACCGAGTTTCTTGAGGGGGTTGTGTTACGTGGAAGTGGAAAGCCGGCATACATAAGTGGCTGGCGTGTTGCTGGTAAAACCGGTACTGCTCAAAAATTTGATATAAAGATAGGAAAATATTCACGTGACAGGTATGTTTCATCATTTGTTGGTTTCGTACCTGTATCAAAGCCCGAATTGACCATACTCGTAGTGCTGGACGAACCTTATGGTCAGCGGCTGGGTAGTGTAGTAGCAGCTCCTGTCTTTGGCAGGATTGCGCGTCGTGCCATGGCATACTGGCACAGTCAGCACATTTCTGGATGAAAACTCTGGATAGTATGTTAGACCATATTACTATAGTTGAAACCTCTAAAACTGACATTGTGGTTTCTGGAATATCGTATGACTCAAGGGTTGTTCGTCCGGGAGAAATCTTTATCGCAATACCAGGGGTATCTGCGCATGGAGATACGTTTATAGAGGAAGCGCTAAGCAAAGGCGCCTGTGCTTGTGTGACGGAAACAGAATCACAATACGCCAGACTTTCACGCGACGGGAAGCCTATGGTGCTTGTAAGGGATGCACGACAGGCACTTGCCGAGTTTTCCAGGGTTTTCTATGACTTTCCAGACAGGAAATTGTGGCTATGTGGCATTACTGGCACCGATGGCAAGACAACGGTCGCTTATCTTGTACATACCATTTTGAACGAAACATGCAACAAATGTTCTCTCATAAGTACCGTGGAGTACAGAATTGGAAACAAGGTAATGAATGCCCGGCTTACAACACCACAAGCGTTGGATTGCATGGAGATGTTATCTGAATCTGTCACAAAAGGCCAGAAAGCGCTGGTAATGGAGGCATCATCGCAGGGTTTGGTATTCAAACGAACCTATGGTTGTGAATATGATTGTGCTGTATTCATGAACCTTTCGCCAGAACATCTGGATTTCCATTCAGATATGGTAGAGTATGCGAAGGCGAAGGAACGTCTATTTCGTCAACTTACCGGTTCAGAGAGGACAAAACCGTCTGGCACAGCAGTTATAAACGTCGATGACCCATATTCACGTCAGATGATTTCAGCCAGTGGAAACGCCACGATTTTAACATTTGGAACAAAACACCATGCTGATATTACAGCATCTCATGTAAATAGCACGTTTGACGGCATAGAATTTATGCTCCATTGTGGTGGAAAGAACATAACGGTAAAATCGCCTCTTATCGGCAACTACACTGTTTATAATGTTATGGCAGCGATAGGAGTAGCAATGAGTTATGGCATAGAGCCAGAACAAGCTGCGAAAGCGGTAGAGAAACTTACGACAATTCCGGGACGATGTGAACGCATAGATAAAGGTCAGGGTCCAGTTGTATTGGTTGATTTTGCACACACCAGTCAGGCGCTTGAAGCATTGCTGTCCACTCTCCGCACGATGACAACAGGGCGGCTTATCGTGGTATTCGGATGCGGAGGAGACAGGGACCGTGGGAAGCGGCCTGTTATGGGAGAGATTTCTACAAAAATAGCCGATTATGTTATAGTTACCAGCGACAATCCGCGTAGTGAAGACCCGGAGAGAATAATTCTTGATATTGAAATTGGAATTCGCCGAAACGGAAAAGATAATTATGTTACAGAGCCAGACCGCCAGGAAGCAATTCGTACGGCAATTGATATGGCACAAAAAAATGACGTAGTGGTAATTGCCGGGAAAGGACACGAAACCTATCAGATTATTGGTGATAGGAGCTACGAATTCAGCGACCGTGAAGTTGCACGAAGGATACTCGGGAATAATGGAACCAGTAACAGTTAGCCAGATTTGCCGCGCTACAGGCGGACGCGTGGTCTCTCGCGGCCACGTTTCTCATTTTGTAACCGGAATTTCTATCGATTCAAGAAGTACAAAACCAGGCGATTGTTTTTTTGCATTAAGAGGGCGCAGTAAAGACGGTCATTTATTCATTCAGGATGCAGGAGCACGTGGAGCACACGCCATTATTTGTAAACGGTTTGTACGAAAACCAAATAATAACGACGTTCATGTTATTCTTGTCAATGACACTCTAAAAGCACTCCAGAAACTTGCTAAATGGTATCGCGCGAGATATCCGGTAACGGTGATTGGTGTAACAGGCTCCAACGGGAAAACGACTACAAAAGAAATGCTTACATCCATCCTCCAATGCGCATTAGGGCGCCAGTCCGTTGTTAGTTCACCAGGAAATTACAATAGCCAAATTGGGTTGCCATTATCGGTCTTTGGATTAAACCGAAAAACAAAAGCAGCTGTGTTTGAGATGGCCGCTGACAACCGTGGACAGATAAGACAGCTTGCTTCTATAGCAAGGCCAAAATACGGAATCGTTACAGGATGTGACCCCGCTCACTTGCAGTTTTTTGGTAACATTAACAACATAATACAAGGCAAACTCGAACTTGTCTCGTCACTCCCTGCGAATGGCAAAGCCATAATAAACGGGGATAACAAAGAGCTTGGAGCCAGAGCGAGAACTCTTACAAAAAGGGCATTGTTCTTTGGTCTTGGAGATAATCTATCAGTCCACCCGGAGAATATAAGAAAGACGCCATCCGGATTGTCTGTCACTATAAAATTACCAGGCAAGAATGGCACCAGAAAATCTCAGGGTAGTTCCATAACCGTCCAGGTTCGTGCTTATGGCGACGGTTACGTAAGAGACGTACTCGCTGCTGCATCAGCAGCCAAAATAATGGAAGTATCGAATGACTGTATTCGGCGTGGGCTTGCCGGATGGCGTCTGTCACCGTATCACTTTAAAATGCACAAGATTAACGGTGCAACTTTACTTGATGATTCCTATAATGCCAATCCTGTATCAATGGAATTGAGTATTCACGCCGTTATTGACCACTTCTCCAGATGCAGGCATATCCTCGTGTTAGGGCCAATGCTGGAACTCGGCCACAGTTCGCGCTTCTGGCATCGCCGGATAGGAACGCAAGTAGCATCGCTTCCAGTAGATGCACTGATAGTTGTATCCAAAACCGCGGCACCAATAGCTGATGCAGCGGTTGAACGCGGTTTTGACCGCAACCAGTGTTTCTGGTATAAAGAATGCAGACCTGCTGCAAGGCGTCTTAAGAAACTAATAAAACCAGGCGACGTGGTTCTGGTCAAAGGTTCGCGTGCTGCACATTTAGAACAAGTCATAAAATATATGTGATAGGATACTAAGGAGGCAGGGCAATGCTTTACCATTTGCTTTATCCACTTAAGAATTATTTCTCTGCTTTGAACGTCTTTCAGTACATAACTTTCAGAGCAGCAGGCGCGATGCTTACAGCGCTTTTATTTTCGTTGATTATTGGGCCAGTCATTGTTAAATGGCTCAAGCGATACCGTATAGGGCAGACAATCAGGTACAATGGACCACTAAGCCACCGGCCAAAATCAGGAACACCTACAATGGGTGGTTTGATAATAATCATTGCAGTGCTTGTATCCATTGCATTGTGGCAAAGGTTTGATAACAGATTCACGATTCTTATTTTCATATCCTCAGCATGGCTGGGCGTTTTGGGAATTGTAGATGATTGGTTAAAACTAATGCGACATCAGTCACACGGGCTCTCTGTAGGGAGCAAACTATTCTGGCAGTTGTTCCTGGGAGTATTAGTTGGAGCATACCTGTGGTTATTTCCTCCGAGCTGCTCATATGCGACGCAACTGACTATACCTTTCTTCAAAGGTTTAAGCCTGAATCTCGGATACTTTTATCCTTTGCTGGTTCTACTGGTGATAGCAGGTTGCTCAAATGGAGTAAACCTTGCTGATGGACTGGACGGTCTTGCTATCGGTGCAACTGTTATATCAAGTGCTACATACGTTGTGTTTGCATACATAGCAGGACATGCCGTATTTGCAAGTTATCTGTACGTTGTTCAGGTGCCAGGAGCAGGCGAGCTGGCTGTATTCTTGAGCGCAGTTGTTGGTGCCGGGTTGGGGTTCTTGTGGTTTAACTCTTACCCGGCGCAGATATTTATGGGCGATTCCGGCTCCCTGTTTCTTGGCGGTTCTCTCGGGATAGTTGCGTTGCTTGTAAAGCAAGAAATGTTACTAATTATAGTTGGTGGTCTGTTTGTCTGGGAAGCACTGTCCGTTATGATTCAAGTGCTGTCTTTTAAGCTGAGTGGCCGCAGGGTCTTTTTGATGTCCCCGATACACCACCACTTCGAGTTGAAGGGCTGGGCGGAACCAAAAGTAGTTGTTCGGTTCTGGATAATCAATATCCTGTTTGCAATGATAGCGCTGGGCACCTTAAAACTTAGATGATTCGTTCTATATCTGAAAAAATATCTGGCGAGAGGATAGCCGTACTTGGACTTGGCAGGAGTGGGTGCGCTGCCTGTAATTTTCTCCTAAAAAGTGGCGCGCGCGTCGTTGCGCATGATGATGCCTCTCTATCCAGAAAAAAGAAGGAAATTAGAGGGCTCGTTAGTAAAGCAAAACTAACATTTGGGAAACCCATAAAACTTCCCCGCGATATCAGGATGCTGGTAGTTAGTCCAGGAATTCCGGAAAACCACCAATGGATTGATGACGCTCAATGCTTGAGCGTACCTGTAATAAGTGAGCTTGAGCTCGGCATCAGGTACATTTCAAACGCAACTATAATTGCGGTAACTGGCACAAACGGCAAGAGCACAACAACCGCACTCATCGGTCATATCCTTAATGTAGCAAGGAGTAGGGGTCGTTTTGCAGAGGTTCTGGTTGGTGGCAATTTTGGGACGCCGATAACAGAACTTGTTTCTAAACACAATCACGGAGTCGTATATGTGCTCGAAGTTTCAAGCTATCAGCTTCTACACACGCAAACATTTAAGCCAAAAGTTGCAGTTCTTTTAAACGTAACGCCAGACCATCTGGAACGTCATTGCTCATTTGAAAACTATACTAGTACGAAAGCAAAATTGTTTAAAAAGCAAACGGCTGGGGATTTCGCAATTCTTAACGGTGACGACCCATTATGCTTGAGGATAGCGGATGAAATTCCGGCAACCAGGTATTTCTTCAGTACAAAGAAGCATGTAAAACGTGGCGCATTTCTGGCAGGTAATGGACAAATCAGGTCTACTATTCACGAATGCATGCTTCATCAAAAGGATATAAAGATACCAGGCGAACATAATTTAATGAACGTCCTTGCTTCCGTACTTGTAGCACAGGTGCTCGGAATTGAGGGCCGCGATATCGTAGATGGTGTTCGTAGTTTTAAGGGACTCCCGCACCGATTAGAGGTGGTCCGTCGTCTCGGAGGCCGAACGTTTATCAATGACTCCAAAGCGACGAACGTTGAATCAGTGGCAGCAGCGCTTTCTACGGGAGATGATAATTTGCTCCTTATTATGGGCGGGCGTGGCAAGGGGCAATCTTACAGGCCGCTTGCGAGTGAACTAAAGAAAAAGGTGCGTTTTGTTGTCACAATTGGCGAGGACGCTATTAAGATCGCACGCGATATCGGGGATAGCTGCACTGTTATTGAGGCCGTTACGTTGCCGCGCGCGGTCCGTCTCGCCTGGGAACTGAGCAAGCCGGGTGACACAATAATGCTGTCGCCAGGCGCAGCAAGTTTCGATCAGTTTTCTAATTACGAAGAACGTGGCGAAGAGTTCAGAAAATGGGTACGGAAACTAAAATGATAACAGCACGAAAACAAGTAGTAAGAAAAACGTTACCTGACACAACGTTGATAGTATTAACGAGCATACTTGTGTTGTTTGGCGTCGTTATGTCATACTCAGCAAGTGCGATTTACTGGCAGATATCCGGTCAGGGGAGTGGTTTTTATTTACTTTTCCGTCAATTGTCGTGGGCTGCCATTGGATTCGGCCTAATGTATCTTACGAGCCATCTTAAATATGACGTGATAAAACGACTGATAACGCCGCTCTTCTTGATTTCGGTTGGGCTTCTGATTGCCGTATTATTCAGCCCAGCGGTACGTGGCGTGCACAGGTGGTTTTCCTTTGGGCCACTCAATTTCCAGCCTTCAGAAATAGCGAAACTCGCTCTCGTTATGTATCTGGCGGACTACATTGACCGCAAACAGAGCAAAATGTCCGAGCTTAAAAAGTTCGTGCCTCCAGTTATTGTTGGATTCTTATTTTGTATCCTTGTCTATTTAGAACCTGACCTTGGAACGGCAGTATTATTAGGGATGATAACTTTGGTGATGCTATACATTGGCGGTGCACGTTTATCTCATATTAGTGCTATTACCCTTGGTGCTTTACCAATAATTTACCTTTCGATAATGTGTGTTCCATGGAGACAGCATCGTATAAATACATTTTTTGACCTGTTAACCAGGACTGATGTGAGTGGACAGCTTGGTAATTCACTCGTCGCAATTGCTTCAGGAGGAGTTGGTGGTCGTGGCCTGGGTGCGTCTGTTTTCAAGATTACTTCACTACCTGAGCCGCATACAGATTTTATTTTCGCAGTAATAGGCGAAGAGCTTGGTTTTGTGGGTACAACCGCTATTCTTGTCATTTTTGCGTGGCTGGCATGGCGTGGTTTCCTTATTGCACTCAGAGCGCCAGATCTTTTCGGCCGTTTACTCTCCGGTGGAATTATCCTTACCATTCTTCTCGGGGTGTGCTTTAACCTTGGCGTAGTAACCGGTTGTCTTCCTACAAAGGGGATTTCATTGCCATTCATAAGTTACGGAGGCTCTTCACTTATTTTGAATATGGCTGCAATTGGTCTGGTCCTTGCTGTCTCGCGGAGGACAAAGTGACACCACATAGATGAAAGTGTTAATTGCGCTTGGCGCTACAGGCGGCCACGTCTATCCCGGTATTGCACTTGGAGAAGAACTTGCCAAACATGGAGATGAAGTGTTCTGGACTGTGCCAGATAAACCTCTTATTCCCGGAATCGCTCGATTAAAAGGCGCCAAAATCTACAAGATTCCATCTGCGTCGTTCCCCAGGAAAGTACGCAGAATCAGTTATTTTTTTTGTCAGCAGTTTCTAGGGTTGATATATGGTATAATAGCGATAACCAGCACGCGGTGCGATGTTGTAGTTGCGATGGGTAGTTACGCGAGTGTCCCGGTAGCGCTTGCCGCCGCGCTTAAATTTAAGCCACTTATTGTGTTCGAACAAAATACCGTACCAGGTCTCGCCACCAGGTTTATCGGTGTTTTTGCAAGCAAGGTTGCTTTAACTTTTCCTGAATCGCAGTCCTATTTCAGTGGATACAATACCGTTATCACTGGCATGCCTGTCAGAAATGCAATACTGCACAGAAACAAAACAGAGAGTTTGAAAGCTCTCGGTATTAAACCTAACAGGTTTACTATTCTTATTCTTGGTGGCAGCCAGGGAGCAAAAGGTATTAACAAAGTTGTGATAGGGACATTGCCATTACTGGAAAATATCCGGAACGAAGTTCAATTTGTACATATTACAGGAAAAAGTGATTATGATTCCATCCAGAGAGCATATAAACAAGCAGGTTTACTTGCTAAAACATTTCCATTTTTGGAGGATATTCAACATGCGTATGCAGTTGTAGATATTGCAATTTCCCGTTCTGGTGCATCAGCGGTTACGGAGCTTGCACTTTCCTGTATTCCCGCAATACTAATACCGTTTCCGTATGAAACAGATGGTCATCAGACGGCAAATGCAGCATATGTGGTACAACATGGGGGCGGAGTGATGTATCATGAGTCATCGTTGAAGCCCGATATTCTTGCATGTGAGATTAACAGGTTTCTTAAGAATGAAAAAATCAGGCGCACTATGTCAGAAGCAGCGTCCACAATATTCCTGTCTGATGGAGTAGAACGTCTAGTTAATGTAATAGAGAGTGCGGTGTGTTTAAAACAATAAAAAATATCCATTTTGTTGGCATAGGCGGGTCAGGTATGAGTGGAATTGCAGAGATTCTGCACAACATGGGTTATTCTATTGCCGGTTCTGACTTAGTTGAGTCTTCGACTGTCAGACGGTTAAGGCAGCTTGGTGTACTCGTGGTTTTGGGACATCGTCCGGAGAATGTTGGGAATGCCCAGGTTGTCGTATTCTCAAGCGCAGTTTCCGGTGATAATCCAGAGATTATTTTCGCGCGGTCCAGAGGGATACCAACTATCCCGCGAGCAGAAATGCTGGCTGAGATAATGCGCCTGAAATACGCCATAATAGTTGGCGGCAGTCATGGCAAAACGACCGCTACGTCAATGGCAGCAATGGTGCTGTCTGAAGGTGGACTTGACCCGACAATCGTCATAGGAGGACGGCTAAAAAATTTCAGGACTAACGCAAAGGTTGGAACAGGCGATTTTCTTGTCGCTGAAGCAGACGAAAGCGATGGTTCATTCCTTAAGCTCACGCCGACTATCGCGTGCATCACCAATATAGACAGAGAACATATGGATTTTTATGGCAGTATGAGAGAATTAAAAAAGGCATTCCTGGAGTTTGCAAATAGAGTACCTTTCTATGGATGCAGTATGCTTTGTTTGGACGACCGGAATAATGCTTCTCTTATTGATAAGCTGGAACGCAGGCACACTACGTATGGACTGAATCCGGCAAGTGATTATTATGGCGCAAATGTTCGTGTTGATGGATTTGTTACAGAATATAAGTTGTATCATAAGGACAGGTCTCTGGGTTCTGTACGGTTGCGCGTGCCAGGAAAACATAATGTTGTAAACTCTGTCCTTGCAGCTGGTATAGGAATTGAACTTGGTATTGACGTTGCGACCATAAAGAAAGCACTATATTCTTTCCGTGGCGTATCTAGACGTCTTGAAAAAAAAGGTGAAAAGAAAGGAGTATTGTTTATCGATGATTATGGTCATCATCCAACAGAAATAACAGCGACTCTTTCTACAATAAGGTCTTTATGGTCGAAGCGTCCATTGAAAGTCATATTTCAGCCTCATCGGTATAGCAGAACAAAGGAACATGCAAAAGGATTTGCAGATGTATTTAAGGGGCTTTCGCATCTCTGGCTAATGGATATTTATCCTGCAAGCGAAAAACCAATATCAGGAGTTAGTTCGGATTTAATTCTAAAAAACCTTGACACAAATACCAGAAAACACGCGTCTTTGTTTAGTGATAGAGAGGTATTAGTAAAAGACGTCATGGAACACTTGAGGCCCGGCGACATCCTGCTAACCCAGGGTGCAGGCGACGTGTGGAAAATAGGCGATACTATTATAAAATGTCTTTAGTAAGAGAAATGGAAAACCATGTATCCTGCAGGGTTCTTGAAAACGAACCAATGAGTCAGCATACTACGTTTCGCGTTGGTGGCCCTGCACGTTATTTTGTCTATATTTCCAATACCGTAGAGCTTGTTAAAATACTGGAACTTGCAACTGCGAATAATTTACCTCTGTTTGTTCTTGGTAGCGGTTCTAATTTGCTAGTTTCAGATTCAGGTTACGATGGGATAGTCGTAGTACTTGACGGCGATTTTCGGGAGATAGCCATAAAAGAGAAGAATATCGTAGCAGGAGCAGGAGTATCTCTTCCTGCGCTTGTCCGGCAAGCGGCTGAAGCAGGATGTTCTGGCCTTGAATTTGCTGTTGGAATACCCGGAACGCTCGGTGGCGCTGTCCGTGGTAATGCAGGTGGTCGCCGGGGTGATTTTTTTAGTTGTCTGGAGTCCATAGAACTATATGACAAAAAAGGTGACAAGCGGACATTTGTGAAGCAGGACATATCATTTAAATACCGGTCCATTACTATTCCTGTGGATGGTATTATTGTGCGCGCAACATTGTCTGTCCATAGAGAGGACGTCCCTTCTATAAAACAGAGGGTAGATGAGATATGGGATGCCCGCCGTCTGAGCCAGCCGTTTGGAGACTTAAGCGCCGGTTGCATTTTCAGGAATCCAGATAAAGCGTATGCAGGAGAGCTTATTGACCATGCGGGACTTAAAGGAGAGAGGGTTGGTGGTGCCGAGGTTTCTCTGGCACACGCAAATTTTATTATAAATAGAGGAACCGCAACGGCACGTGATATATGGCGGCTTATCCAGTACATTCGCGCAGTCATAAAAGATAGATTTGGTTATAATTTAGAACTGGAAATAGTTACGCTTGGTAATTTCGATTAAGTGGCTCGTGGCAGTGCCCTAGCGAGCCGATACGGCAACCTTATATACTGTACAATGGGTCAATCACCCCGCCCCAACGGACGGGGCTTGAGCCGCGAGGCTGAAGGGTAACTGGTTGACAAGGGGGCAGGAAGTGATTGTGCAGAAGTTATCAGGAAGAAATACATACACACCTACGGATATTC
>Ga0210056_1000156_pt1 | contig 49301 bp, 35 predicted proteins | sample CryGeyCG2014_080_2_FD_183965 | JGI IMG/M metagenome (GOLD analysis project Ga0210056, IMG submission 183965) | Groundwater microbial communities from aquifer - Crystal Geyser CG07_land_8/20/14_0.80 (SPAdes) (version 2) | ecosystem: Environmental > Aquatic > Deep subsurface > Groundwater | place...
GCGAGGGTCTCCTGACCCCGCCGCTCCCCGGACCGACAGGTCTCCAGAGCCCTTTGAGACCTTCCGGTCAAGCGTTTCGGGGCGGTCGGAGACCTGCCCCGAGCTAAGTACGGTTGTAGTATTAGGAGTGATACTGAATGCCGCTTCGGCTTGCTGAGATACTCAAGGACAGCGCCCCCGCAATCGTGTCGGATTGGGCCGAGGCGCTGAAAGGGCTGTACGGGACGGGGTTTGCGGAACGCTCGATGACCGAACTGGAACGTTCGTGCAAAGAGTGCCTGGATGGCTACATCGACGTCTTTCAGACCGGCAGCCACCGGCGTCTGCGGCAGTTCATCGACCGGACGGCTCGCCTGCGCAGCAGCTTGGGCTTCAAGCTGACCGAAGTACAGAAGTCTCTGTTGCTGTTCCGCGATGTCAGCCGGCGCGCGCTTGAGGGGCGCTTCGGGGAAGACCATCGGGCAATGCTGGAAGCGCGCGATGACATCGACCGCTGCCTCGACGTGACCATCTTCGACGTGTCCGAGGTCTACCAGGAAGTTGCGAACGCCAAGATCAACAGCTACGTCCAGAAGATCGAGCTGATCAACGAGCAGCTCGAGGACCTGAGCCTCCGCGACCCGCTGACCGGGGCGCAAAACCACCGGTACTTCCAGGAGGACCTGGGCAACGAGATCGTCCGGGCCACCCGCTACGCGACGCCGGTCTCGCTGTTGATGCTGGATGTGGACTGGTTCAAGAGAGTCAATGACGAGCACGGGCACCCGTTCGGCGACGAAGTGCTGCGCGAACTGGTCCAGATTATCCGGGAGAACCTCCGCGAAGTGGACACGGTGGCGCGGTACGGCGGCGAAGAAATCGCCCTCATTCTGCCGGAGACGCCGAAAGAGGGCGCGCACAAGGTCGCCGAAAAGGTCCGCCGGCAGATCGAGAACCACGTGTTCCTGAATGGGGGCGGCGCTTCCGCGAAGGTGACCGTTTCCATCGGAGTGGCAACCTGTCCCACCGACCATTCGGAGAAGGGCGGACTGGTGGAGGCGGCGGACAAAGCGCTCTACCAGGCGAAGGCACAGGGCCGCAACCAGGTTGTCGCCTACTCTCCGCCTGAGTAGGGCGAGTGACCCCACGCTGCTTGCCCCGCGCGGAGCATATCAGTCTCTCCCAGATCCTGCCTACCACCCCCAGGAGGGGCCGTCATGCCGTGCGTCCTCGGACTCGACTCATCCACCCAGAGCCTCAGCGCCATCCTGCTCGACCTCGACGCGAGGGAAGCCATTGCCGACTACTCGGTAGACTTCGACGAACGCCTGGGCGCGAAGTATGGCGTCGAGAACGGCGTGCTGCCCAACGATGACCCGCAGGTCAAGCACTCGCCGCCGCAGATGTGGTTGGAGGCGTTGGATCTGCTGCTTGGCGACCTCAAGTCGCAGGGGGTGAACCTGTCGCAGGTCGTCGCGGTCGCGGGATCCGGGCAGCAACACGGGAGCGTCTACCTGAACCCACGCGGGGTGACGCTACTCGGGCAGCTTGACCCGCACCTCGGGCTGGCCGACCAGCTCGATGGCTGCTTCTCCCGCGAGACCTCCCCGATCTGGATGGACGCCAGCACGTGGCGGGAGTGTCAGGAGATGACCGAGGCGCTGGGCGGCCCCAAAGCTGTAGCGGAGCTGACCGGGTCGTGCTGTTTCGAGCGCTTCACCGGTACACAAATCCGCCGGTTCTGGAAGAGCGAGACGGACGACTACGACCGCACCGCCCGCATTCATCTCGTCAGTTCATTCATGGCCTCCGTCCTCGCCGGAGCCGAGGCACCCCTCGATCCCGGCGACGGTGCCGGCATGAACCTGATGGACATCCGCACGAAGGCCTGGAGCCCTGCAGCCATCGAGGCGTGCGCGCCTCGTCTCCGCAGCAAGCTGCCGCCAATTGCGCCCGCCGACACCGTGGTCGGTCCCATTGCGCCGTACTTCGTGGAGAAGTACGGCTTCTCGCCTGACTGCAAGGCGTGCGTCTGGTCGGGCGACAACCCCAACAGCTTGGTCGGTGTCGGGCTGGTCAGCTCCGGCAAGATCTGCCTCAGCCTCGGCACCAGCGATACCTACTTCGGCTACATGCCCGAAGCGCAGGTCGACCCCGCCGGCGAAGGGCATTGCTTCGGCTCGCCCACGGGCGCCTACATGAGCCTGATCTGCTTCAAGAACGGCTCCCTCGCCCGCGAGCGCGTCCGCGACGCCTACGGCATGGACTGGCCGGCGTTCTCGGCTGCCCTGCGCGCGACGCCGGTGGGCAACGGCGGCAGGCTCATGCTCCCCTACTTCGATACCGAGATCGTCCCCAACGTGCTGGAGCCGAAGGTGTGGCGGTTTGGGCTTGACGAGGCCGACGGCCCCGCCAACTGCCGGGCAGTCGTCGAGGCGCAGCAACTGTCGATGCGCATTCACTCCCGCTGGATGGGCGTCGACTCCACCACGATCTACGCCACCGGTGGCGCCTCCGCCAACCGCGAGATCCTCGAGGTCATGGCCAACGTCCACAACGCCGAAGTCTACCAGTTCCCGGTCGGCAACTCAGCCGCGTTGGGCGCGGCGCTCCGGGCGGCCCACGCTTGGTACAAAGGCAACGGCGACGAGCAGCCGTGGGAGCAGATTGTCTCAGGCTACGCCGAGCCGGTCGCAGCCTCCCGCCTCGCCCCCGACCCAGCTTCGGCCGCCGTCTACAACGAGTTGATCCCGGTCTACAACGCCTGCGAAGACCACGCCCTGCGTGGCGGCCCCGATCCGGCGCCGCTGCAGGAGGCGTTCCGGGCGAAGTAGTTACGCGCTGTGTGCAACGGCCAACCGTTGTACACAGCGCGTAGAGCCGTTGCATGCAACGGCTAACCGTTGCACACAGCGCGTAGAGACGTTGCATGCAACGGCCAACCGTTGCACGCAGCGCGTAGAGCCGTTGCATGCAACGTCTAACCGTTGTACACAGCGCGTAGAGACGTTGCATGCAACGTCTAACCGTTGTACACAGCGCGTAGAGACGTTGCATGCAACGTCTCTACGGCGGACCACGAGGAGGCGGCGGTGAGCCTCTACAAGGGCACGTACAGGATTGAATCGGCTCGGCTACCGTATTGGGACTACGCTTCTGCTGGCTGGTACTTCGTCACCGTGTGTACCAAGAGCCGGGAGCTGTTCTTTGGCAACGTTGAGGGCGGGCAGGTGGTCTTATCGGCTCTCGGGGCAATTGCGCAGCGGTTCTGGACAGAGATCCCAGAGCATTGCTCCGGCGTCGAGGTAGATCAGTGGGTCATCATGCCGAACCACGTGCACGGGATCATTGTGATCAACGAAACGGCGCGTGAGACGCGTAGAGACGTTGCATGCAACGTCTCTACGGCGCCAGCTCCCTCGATCTCGCCGCGAGCGGGGTCGCTGTCGGCCATCATCCGGTCGTACAAGTCCGCCGTGACGAGGGAAGCGCGGCTGCAGGGCTTCCGGTTCGCGTGGCAGTCACGGTTCTACGATCACGTCATCCGCGACGACAAGTCGCTCTTCCAGATTCGCGAGTACCTCGCGCACAACCCGCTGGGATGGGACCGGGATGAGGATAATCCGGCGAACCCAGCGATCCACCGGCGTAGAGCCGTTGCATGCAACGGCTCTACGCCGTAGGCACACGCCCCCTTCCCCGATTATCCCTCCCCGCTTGACAGAACCCCACGTTGCGGATACTATCGGTCCCGTCCATCCGCACTGTAGCGGGACACATCACCCAAGTAGCCTACGGAGGGCAATCATGAGCAACAACAATGGCGGGAATGCCACCGCCGCGCCGGCGACTTCCGGCGTCAACGAGAAGTTCCTGTTCTGGGCGTGCTTTGTTTCGCTCATAGCCACGTCATTCGCGTTCGTGACCCGGTTCGCAGTGTTGGGAGACTGGGGTAGGGAGTTCAACCTCACCGGCACCCAGATGGGCGAGATCGGCGGAGCCGGCGTGTGGCCGTTCGCCCTAAGCATCATCCTGTTCAGCTTGGTCATCGACAGGATCGGCTACGGCACGGCGATGGTCTTCGCCTTCGCCAGCCACATTCTGTACGGGATTCTCGTTGCGTTCGTGGCCCCCAATGTCGGCAGCCACGGCTACACCGTCCTCTACGTGGGCAGTTTCATCCTGGCGCTGGGAAACGGCACGGTGGAGGCGGTCACCAATCCCGTCGTCGCCACCATGTTCAGCAAAGAGAAGACCAAGTGGCTCAACATGCTGCATGCGGGCTGGCCGGCCGGGCTCGTGGTGGCCGGATTGATCACTATGGGACTCGGCGGAGCGGACTGGCGGGTCAAAGTCGGGCTGATCTTCATCCCGGCGTTCATCTACGGACTCATGATGCTCGGGCAGAAGTGGCCCGTGCAGGAGCGGGTTGCCGCCGGCGTCAGCTACATGGGAATGCTCCAGGAGTTCGGCGTCTTGGCTTCGCTGCTGGTGGTGCCGATCATCATGCGCCAGATTGCCACTGTCTTCGGTCTGCCCATCTACATGGAGCTGGTGCTGGACGCCATTCTCATCGGCGCGTTCGCCATGACGGTCAAGGGCGCTCCGGGCAGCCCCATGCTGTTCGTGCTGATGCTCATCATGATGCCCTTGGCGACTACCGAGCTCGGCACCGATGGCTGGATCACCACGCTCATGGAGAAGGCGATGCCCGCCATTCACCTGCCGCCGGTGACTGTGCTCGTGTACACCTCCTTCATCATGATGCTGCTGCGCTTCTGCGCGGGCCCCATCATCCACCGGCTGAAGCCGCTGGGATTGCTTGCGGCCAGCGCGGCAATCGCCGCCGTTGGGCTGCTTCTCCTGTCCGGCGCCACCGGCATCATGATCCTGGTCGTTGCCACTGTCTACGCCCTGGGCAACACCTTCTCCTGGCCGACCATGCTGGGCATCGTGTCTGAGCAGTGTCCGCGCGGCGGCGCGCTGACCCTCAACGCCGTCGGCGGCATGGGCATGCTGGCTGTCGGTGTGCTGGGCATGCCGTTCATCGGCTGGCTGCAGGACAGCTCCGCGACCCGCCATCTGCAGCAGGAGCAGCCCGCTCTCTGCCAGCAGGTCGAGAAGGAAGCCACCGGCATCGTCGGCCGCTACACGGCCATCGACCAGGAGAAGACAGACAAGCTCTCCGCCGCCGATCAGGCGACGGTCAACGCGATCGTGGAGAAAGCCAAGCACGGCGCCCTGGCGACCATGGCGATCTTCCCGGTGATCATGCTGATCGGCTACCTGCTCTTGATGGGCTACTTCGCCGGCAAGGGCGGGTACAAGGCGGTGGAGCTGACGGCTGGTGGTGAAGCCGCTCGAGAAGCGGCCGGTTCGGGGACGGAACCGGCGCAACCCAAAGCCGGCAGTACGAGCTGACCGCCCACCCCGCACCGACGGCCGTGAATCTGACGTGGTGGGGGTGTTCAGCGCCCCCGCCACGTGCAGCAACGCGCGGAGGTGTGCCCTCGCGTCTGGGTGCCCTCCCGTGGAGACCAATGGACCCCGCGAGAAAGCTGTCCGCCTGCCCGCCCTTACCATCGCCTACCGCACCCAGGGCCTGGCCACCTTCCCAGCCGCCTCGTCCAAATGGGCACTCTTCAACAGCCTCCCCGTCACCACCCCGCGCCGGAGGCACCAGACCGGGGACGACGGCGAGGGAGATGGTGAGCCGGTGGCGCAGCCAGTCTGAGTTGAGACTGGTCGGCGAGCGAGAGGGCGGTCGCTGACGGGGCGACGGGGCTGTGCTATCGTTGCGTTCCCGGCGCAACTCGCTCGCCAACCGGCGTATGGCACTGCGGGCGAGCCAATACTGGGGAAAGCGCGCTGTTCTGCGAAGAATGGAAGATGGACTGGAAGGACATCGAGACTCAGGCCGACGCTGACGCCCCCATGGAGGTCTTCGGGGACTTCCATGACGGTTGCCTGCGAGAGGCGCACCTATGGACGGACCACTGGGTCTCGCCGGAGTTGTCCATATCGTGCGCCGGCAATCTGGACAACAGAACCAGATTCCTGATTCAGCGCCAGGCCGAGAACCCGTCGGCTATTGAGCTGCTGTTTGATGAAGTGACCCGGCTCAACCTCGTCCCCACTCCAGAGAGCCACGATTCCGTCATCCATGCTGCCACTCTTCTGGTCCGAGACCGGGCCATTTACTGGTCCCCCGAAGGAGGCTGGATGCCGGATAGGCCCAGAGAAGATGAATGCACATGGATCTGTGCCAAGAGGCTTCGCTGGCGCGAAGTGAACTGGCTCGGCGAAAAGCTGCACTACGGACCAAAGAGTTAGGGAACATGGGACGCAGGACCAGACACTGCTCAGCACGGCGCTGCTGCGCCGCGCGAGAGCGTCGACGTTAGGCGGAGCACCGTACCGATGCGCATGAAGCGGGCTTTTCCTATTGCAGCAGGCGCCATCCTTGCGGTTGGCGTTTGCTATTGCCTCTGGGTTCTTCGCTCGGGCGCGGTCTTCGCTACTGGCCGCACCAACGCCCCGAATCGGGCGGCTCTTGTCGCGGTTCGTGACGGCGTGAAGATCGGCGCACCACACTCAGATGTCCTGGCCGCGTACTGGCAACTGCGGACTCCCGACCTCCGGCTGCGTGCAGATGAGCCGACGAAGTGGTTCATTGGCATGCCACTGGAGTTCGGAGCGCGCGATTGGGTGCTTGGGTGCTGCATATCGAGTTCCAGGATGGTAGAGTTGCCGCAGTCCGAATCCGCACAGCGGACGGTCCCGCACCAACAGATGGGCCGCCAGACAAACAGTGAGACAACACCTGGCCCTTCGGCTCAGCCCACCGTTGTCCGCTCCGCGGCCAGCGACGGCTGACCCCGATCGTTGGCCGACAACTCCAGTGACTGGTCATCCCCTTCGGGGCTGTACCCGAGGCCGCTGCGCGATTCGAACAAGTCGCTGGAGCGGACCGCTTGATCTCCCCTTGTCCTACAGCAACTCCGCGAGGTTGTCGTACGGCGAGCGGTAACCGGAGCCGATCATCTGGTGCAAGACCTCGTTGGCTTGCGCCACAGAGAGTACGTCCGTCTTCACCGCCTTGAGCAGGACGCCCAGCGTGCCAGCGGGCGACACTCCGTGATTGCGGGAGACGTTCCGGGCGCGGGCATCGTCGGAGAGGAAGCCCCAGCCGCGGTGCATGGCGAGGGCAAGGGAGGCGGCTTCGCCCCGACCGAGGTTTGCCGACAGCTCCTCAAACAGACGCAACTCCTCGTCCCCAGCGAAGGAGACCAACCGGAGCCATCCGGTCGGCGAGAACGGGTGGATCTGCGCCGCAATGCCCGTGTAGAACTCGTAGCCCGCCAGCAAGCCCTCCTGGATCTCGGCGTAGACTTCGGCCGGCAAGTGCAGCTTCCCCAGCACTTCGCGCAGGACATCAAGCCGGCCGGCCGAGGCGAAGTTGGAGAGGCTGGTGGTGTTGGCCACGACCTCCATCAGCGCTCGCGCTCCGCAAGCATCCGCTCCAGGGCGGCGATCTCCTCCCGAGCGTCCTCAACCGTGTCGGGTCCGAGGCGGGGCTCGATGCCGCGCTGAACCAGCAGCTCTTTCGTGCGATCGAAGCTGAGACCTGCCAGGTGTGCGGTCTTCCCCACCGAGAGATCCTCAGCTACGTAGCGTCGGAGGGCGAGCTCGACGCGCAGTTGGGGCTTCTCGTGTAGAAGGGAGCGAAGGGCGTCGCGCACGACCGCCTGCTGGCTCGGGTAGAGTCTGGACTCAACCAGAGCGCCTGGGTCCACCATCGTGTTGCTCCTACAGACTCGGGGAAAGGGGTCTGTTTGGCAAGTATGGCAGATGCGAAACCGGGCCGTGGCACAGAGCCCGCTATCGCCGGGGGGCCCGTCGCTGCTTCGGCACGCGCGACCAATTCTCTCCGCCGGCAGGATGTGCCACCACAACGGCCAATCTACGAGCGGGCCTGATTGGACGAACGGAAGAGGAATGCTAATGCAACAAGCAATCGGCGCGGCACATCGCGAGACCATTCCGGTGGTTGGCGGGCGGTTGGAGATGATTGTGTACTCCGACCTGCCGCACCATGACTCGACGTGGGGATTGACCACCGGGAAAGATGGGCGCCTCTACATCGGTGCGTGCGGGGAGAGCTTCGGCGGGCTGAGCGTGTTTCTGCTGCGCTACCACCCGGAGACGGACGAGTTGGAGTACCTGGTCGAGTGCGGCCCCGCCGTGGGCGAGCCGCCGGACAATGGCCACGCCACGCAGTCCAAGATCCACTACTGTCTGTTGCCGGGCGACGACGGCAAGCTGTACTGCGCAACCCACGCGTCGGGGCCGCCGTGGGGCGACCCGTCATGGAATCCGTGGGCGTGCTGGGACGACACCGTCAAGCGGTTCCCCGGCTCGCACCTGTTCATCTACGACCCGAAGACGAATGGGATTGAGGACCTCGGCGTCGGCCCGAAGAAGGAAGGCAGCCGGGCGTTGGCGTTCGACGAGAAGCGGCAGAAGCTGTACGGCATCACCTGGCCGCGGAACCACTTCTACATCTATGACTTGGCGAAACGGGAGTACACGGATCTTGGCCGCTTCGGCGAGATCAACCCGCAGGCAGTGTGGTTGGATCGCGACGGCAACGTCTACACCACCGACGATTACGGCTTCCTCCTGAAGCACACACCGGGCAGCGACGACCTGGTCCGGCTGCACTCGCAGGCGCCGCACCTGGCCCACCGGCGCGGCTTCCACAACGTCCCCTACGACGTGGTGCCGTCGCCAGATTGGTCGTGCGTCTACGGGACGGACTGGGGCTACGAGTCATACCTCTGGAAGTTCGATCCGCACGCCGGCCCGGAAGGCAGCCTGCAGAGCTACGGCCGCGCGTGGGGGCCGCCCGACTTCCCGACCGACAGCAGCCTGGAGGCGACGCAGGTTCGCGGGCTGGTTTTCGGGGCGGACGGCAAGCTCTACTTCACCATGACCGCCTCCTGGGAAACGCCCCGCGTCAAGTACCTGCTGCGGTTCGACCCGAAGACGCAGGAGCGCGAAGTGCTCGGCCCGATCAAGTTCGGCGACCACCAGCCCGGCGCCATCGCCAGCGCCACCCAGGACTACTACGGCAACCTCTACTTCGCCGGCGCCGGCAATTCGCCGACGCGGATGTACGTCTACCGGCCGGACGGGGTGACGACGAGCAAGAAGCGGTTCCGGTGGAAGGACATCAAGCAGTGGGGATGAGCCCATTTCGGATTTGGGATTTTGGACTTGGGGTTGCGGAGTGAATAGCTATGAACATCGTTGAGCATCTTCGTGAGCGCACTTGGCCGACGCGACCTGAGAAGGTGAACCTGGGGGACTACGGAGTCGGCACGTTCGTCCGCGAAGGGCATGTCCAGACCCGGGCGTTGCAGCGGCACCAGAACCTGTCGGAGCCGATCCCGCCGGGCGAGTGCGCCATCACGTCGCTCTGCCGCGCGAAGGGCGGGCTGATCTACGGCGCCACTTCGGGGAAACGGTCGCACCTGTTCTGCTACTACCCCGGTCCGGGGCAGGATAGCGTCGTCGATCTGGGCGTGCTTCCCGGCGCGAAGGAGGTCCGGCGGTCGCTGGTGGCCACCGCGGACGGTCGTGTCATCGGCGGCGTGTCGGTGACCGACGAGTCGGAGCCGAGCGGCTACCTGTTTGCGTACCCGCGTCGCTCGAAGGAAGGGGACGGGTTCGTCGAGCGACTGGCGACGCCGGTGGAGGGTGAGGGGATCGCTTGCCTGGTCCTCGACAACCAGCTTGAGCGGCTCTACGGGCTGTCGACGCTCACGGGGACGTTCTTCGTCCACAACCTCGAGGACGGGACCGTTACGTGCCGCGGGCCGGTCGACGAGACGAACACCTTCTCCCACACGCTGGTGCTTGACAACAGTGGCAACGTCTACGGCGCCAAGTCGCTGGGAGAGCTGTTCAAGTACGAGCCAATTAGCGAGTGCTTCACGGGACCCGACAGCGGGCTCACGCCACTGGGCGTGCGGATTCCCTCCGTGGCCGGTCGGTCGTACTACAACCGCCTCGACTCTGCAGTGCTCGACGAGCAGACCGGGCTGATCTATGGCGGCGGCTCCGCCGATGGCGTGCTATTCGTCTTCGACCCGGACACCGACACCGTGACGGCACTCGGCAAGGCAGTTGCCGCCCCCCGCGTCCGCTGCATGACCGTCGGGGCCGATGGGCGCGTCTACGGCGTCGCCGGCGACTGCGACGGCATGGGGCACCTCTTCCGCTACGACCCGGAACCCAGGGAACTGATCGACCTGGGAGCGCCCTACTCCGGCATGGACCGCGTGTGGCACGGCTACGAGTTCGACGCCGCCTGCACCGGCGAGTGGGGCGAAATCTACCTGGGCGAGAGCGACCGCGTCAGCCACCTGTTCCTGTACTTCCCGCCGGTGCGCAGGCGACTGCCGGCAGCCTGAGCTGACAGCCGTCCTTCTCTGCGCTGCCGCGTCGCCCTCACCGGCTCTCCTCGAACTCCAGCTTCACCACCGGCACTGTGCCGACGAGGTCTTCGACCGGCAGGTTGCGCAGGCGCAGGTAGGCTTTCTTCTGCTGGTGGAAGCTGGGCACGAGGTCGACCCGGGCTTCCACCTCGGCACCGGTGTTGAGCAGTGTCGCCTTGCGGGGCAGCGCGTCGATTGGGTTGAGCAACACCCGGTCGCCCCGCGGCGTGCGGAACAGATGCACGTAGAGCGCGTCGCCCTTCCGAGTCAGCAACACCTCGCGGCTGTCCGTCAGGTGCGACGCTGGCTCGGCTCCGTCGAGGGCTTCCCTGACGGTCTGGTACCACCTGCCCACCGCGCGCAGCAGCTCGGCGTGCTTCGGCGCGATCGTGCCGTCTGCCATCGGGCCCACGTTCAGCAGGTAGTTGCCGCCCTTGGCGAGGATCTTGTCGAGGCTCTGCAGCAGGTAGGGGACGGTGTAGTAGTCTTCGTCTTCTTTGTAGCCCCAGCTCTCCATGCCGACTGACTGGCAAGCCTCCATGGGGCGCTCGAAGGCCAGCAACTCGTCGGCCGGCTTGCTCCAGTCGCGCTCGGCCGTATCGAAGTCGCCCTCACTGAAGCCGCGGTCGTTGATAACGGCGTTGGGCTGGAGCGACCGGATCAACTCGTTGAACGACGGGTCGCTGTGCTCGAACACCTGCACGTCCCACCAGAATCCCCCAAGCTCGCCGTAGTTGGTGCACAGCTCCCGGACCTGCTCCTTCACGAACGCCTTGTACTTCTCGAGGTCCGGCTCGTCACCCGCCTCAGGTCCGGGCAGCTCATACGGGCCGCCGGCATTGGGGAAGTTGGGGTGGTGCTCGTCCACCTTGGAGTAGTAGAGGCACAGCGGGAAGCCACGCCGGTGGCAGGCGTCGGCCAGCATCGCCAGCACGTCTTTGGCGTACGGCGTGTTCATGACGTTGTAGTCGGTCTGCGCAGTGTCCCACAGGCAGAACCCGTCGATGTGCTTCGTGGTGAAGCACACATACTCCATCCCCGCCTCCTCGGCCAGGTCGAGCCACTGGTCGGGGTCGAAGCGGACGGGGTCGAACTCGTGGATCAGCTTCGCGTACTCGGCACGGGTCAGCCCGAGCCGGTACAAGTGCTGCTCGTGCCACGCCGGGATTGCGTATAGCCCCCAGTGGAGGAACAGCCCGAAGCGTTTCTCGAAGAACCAGTCGCGGCCATCGCCGAATCGAGGGATCCTCACCTACATTCCTTCCTCCGCCTTCGCCAGCGGCTCCAGCGGCGTCGTGCGGTCGGTGGCGCCGATCATCCGGTTGAGGCCAAGCCACAGCCACGCGGGGTAAGTGCGGCCGCCGCTTGTGCCCTGACCTGCCACGCCGGAGCCGTACGTCAAGCTGTCGCCGAAACACACCACGGTCTGCCCGGGCTTCACCTTGCCTCGTAGCACTGGCTCGAACAACTCGGCCAGCAGCCGATAGCCTTCCTCGGTGAGGTGGACCCCGTCGCGCACCTTCACATTGGCTTCGTTGCAGATCAACGAATCGGCTTCCTTCGTCGCCCCGCCGTGCTCCTCCACCAGCCGCCGCAGGTCGGCAAGTGGAAGCCCGTTCCCCTTCGCCACCGCGCGGATCGCTTCGTCATACGGGCGCTGGTACCCGTCAAGGTCGTCCCTGCCGGGATGCGTCGGGTGCCGCAGCGCCCAGTACTCCGCAACCACCGGGTTGAGCGTCACCAGCACGACGCGCTCGGTCCCACCCGCTCGCGCCCGGTCAATCATCGTCTGCAGGTTCTTCCTGAACTCCTCCAGTGGCACCAGCTTGCCCGAGTTGGCGGAGTCGTTCATGCCGAAGTAGAGAAGGAGGTGGTCCGGCTTGGCCGCCAGCACGTCTCGCTCGAAGCGCGCCAGTCCCTCCCGCGTGGTCTGCCCGCCAATGCCGCGGTTGAGGACGGCGATCGGGTCAGGAGCGGCGACGGCCCGGGCGGCACAGAGGGCGGCCACCGTGGCCAGCAACGACGGCTGTAGAGCAACTCGTGCTTCCATGGCGTACCCATTCCACGCGGACAGGGCCAGCCCCTCCTGGAACCCGTAGGCAGAGCCTGGGACAGCCAATCGCGGAGCTGACCGGTAGGACGCCCACCCGCCGTCAGTTCTCGGTGGTCCCGCCAGCTACTCCCGTCGCCACCCCGTCTGGACCTCCACGACATCGCCTGTTTCAACGGCGACCGCGGTGAAAGAAAGCGGGGCCTCGCTCGGTTCCTTCCCTTCGGAGAACAGGGCTCCTCAGCAGAAGGGCGCTGCTGCGGTGCGTTTCTGACCAGTGTCTGCGTAGGGTAAGCTCCAGCTCCACTCTACGGAACAGCCACCGCAAGCGTAGCCTCGGCGCGTACCCCCTCGGTCTCCCCGACGAACTTCGCCGTGTACTTGCCCGCTCCTGGCAACGGCAGCCGCACCGTCTCCGGCGCAGCGGCGTGCCCCTCGATCTCGACTTCCTCCTGTTCTTCGGTCAGCACCGTTTGCGCCTCGTTGAGGACCTGCCACCGCAGCTTTGCCACTCGCCGCTCCGGCGCCAAGTTGCACACGCGCACGCGGCAGTCGATCGGGGCACCTGTGGTGAGGGCTTCCTTCGGCGGTGCCAGCGCGGCCTCGACCACCAGCGACTCCGACACTGGGACCAGCGTGTCCATGGTGAGGTCTTGCAGATGGATCGCGCCCCGCCTCTTGGCTTCGGGCATGGAGTAGTTCGGCGCGATGAGCAGCTCCAGGAACCGGATGGGTGGATGCAGCACGCCGTCGTCTTTGCCGCCCGTGTGCCACAGTGGGGCGCCGAGGGGCTGCTCCAACAGCTTCCAGCCGGTGAAGTTGAGGTATCCCAGGCAGTAGTTGTGGACCTGTCCGGTCGCGTCCAGCAGCCAGGCGTGGAGCTGGGTCCAGGAGTTGTCGCCGTGCACCCAGAGACCGATCTTCCGCGGCAGTCCGGGGAGCGGCTTGAGGCGGCGGATGTGGATCTGCGGCCGTTTTTCGTGCGGCTCGGTGAACTGGTAGTCGAGTCGAGCGGCCGGCCGACCGTCCCGCGCCTCCGTGCCAGGCGCGGCGAAGCTTTGGGTCGTGCCCGGCGTTGTTGCCGTGACGGCCACCCCGCTGGCATCGCCAAACGAAAGCACCACCAGCTTCCCGTCGAGCACCTCGCCGCTTCCGGACAGCATGGGGACAACCGCGCGCTCGGCCTCGTCGCCACACCGAACGGTGATCGTCGCCTCGCCCGGCTGCGCGGCACCGACGAAGCGTGCTGTCGCTTTGCCGCCGCGTGCCTCCGCTGACGGCGTGACAGTGCCGGCATCGGTGGCGAACGTTCCCTGCGTGCCGTCTTCCACCGGACCCAGCGGTCCGGTGACCAGTGCGTCGACCTGGCACGAGGTCTGACCATCCGCCGACACCGCCGGTGGGCTCACCGAGATCTGCATCCCGCCAATGAGGACCGAGATCGCAGCAACGCAGAGGTCGTCTCGGCCGGCAACGTAGGCTTCCGAGGTGAGGACGAAGTCGTTGCCACCGATGGCGGCGTTCGCGAACCGCGCATCCGGCAGTCTGAAGACGTGGGTCTTCCAGACGCGGGTACTCTGTCGGTAGACGTACTCCGAGAACTTGCTCCGCCCCCGGTCGGGCGCCGTGGGGTCGTTGGAGTCGTACTTCAGCACCAAGAAGCTCCGGCCCTCGTCGAAATACTCCACCGCCACCTGCACGGGATGATCGGTATTGAACAGGTACCGGTCGTCCACGTTGAAGTCCAGGTAGTACTGCTTGTTCGCCTTGTCGGTAGCGCGGCACTCTCTGCCACCGACGGTCGCCACGCGGCTCTTGTGCTCAGGCTCCCAGTCAATCTGCCGCAGACCGTGCTCCTCGTTCTCGGCGCCAAGCACGACGCGGACGCCCTTGGCGGGGTCGATCGGTTCCGGCTGGACAGGGGGTTGTGCTGTCGCGAGTCGCGACAGCAGCAGAAACGCGGCGAGCGTCCACCACGGTGAGGTTGCGTCGGATCTGTACTGCTTGCTGTGCATGTCGTGCACCTCCAGTGAGAAGGACACGTCAACGATGCCGGCTCGGTCACGGGTGGGGGCTCAGTCCGTCGTGCCCCGGCGTTTTCCCCGCGGATCGTGCCCACTGCACTCCCGCCTCATCGTCTTGCGTGCACCTTGTACCTGTACGACACGTATCCCTTCCCGCTGGCCTCCACGGGCAGCTCCCAGGTCAGCACTTGCTTCGGGTTGACCCGCCAGACGCCTTGGGCGCTGGTCTCCACGTCGGGCTTTGGCGAGGTGTCCAGCAGCTCTCCGGAAAGCGTCTTCTTGATAAGCACCGTGATCGCCTTCGCCTTGTAGTTGAACAGCCGCAGTTCGCCTTTGACCGTGATGAGGTCCCAGTCACCGCCGTAGCCGGTGCGCGCCGCGCGCTGGCGCTCGACCTCGGTCTCGCCCTGTTCCGCTTTGACGTCCACGGCGCGGGTGATCTTCAGAAGGGTCTTCGCGCCGGGGGAGGTGTAGAACAGCACGTCCTGTCCCAACGGTCGGCCGTTCTGGACGGTCAGGGCGGGGGCCGTGGTCCACGGGATCCCGCCGGCGTTGGTCAGCCGCAAGGTGTGCCACACTTCCTCTTGGTCGAGCAGTTGCCGGTCGCCTCGGTCGTACTGGTAGCTCCAGTAGTACCGCCAGCGTGACTGCTCGTCCACGGACTTCCCATAGATCGCTGTTAGGGCGTTTTCGTCGTCGTTGAACGCCTTCCAGAAGGCGACGAACTTGGCCTCCCCGTAGGCGTTCACCACAAACCAGACAAAGGAGGCGCCCAGTGCCGAGGTGGCGTTGCCGGAGGCGGTCGACTTCAGCAGTTCGCCCAGCGGCGGGAGCTGGTTGGCCTTCTTCATTTCCGAGGTCTGCTGCAGGATGCGGCGCCCCCAGGTCCTGCTGCCGCAATACGCGGCGGCGAAGCCGTGCGCGAGGAAGGTCGACTTGGGGAGGTCCTTCATGTCCTCGTTGCCCAGGTAGAACGAGAGCGTGCGCATAAGGTTGAAGAAGGTGCGCCCGACCACGACGTACTCTGTCTTCTCCTGCGCGTTGGGCCACTCGCGGTCACCCAGGAGGCGCTTCCACTGGTCCGGCGTCGAGAGGTAGTAGACCTCCAGCTTGCCGGCGAACGGCTTGCCGGAGAGCTTCTCGATGGCGGCGACCCGGCTGTCGAGGAACCGAGCGGTGCCGGCCGCGCTGTTCTTCGCCGGGGAGTCGGCCGGGAACGAGACGATAGTCTTCTGCGACTCCGCCTTCTCCCAGTCGAGGAAGCCCAGCCCGCGCTGCACCCGGGCCGCTGCTTCCTGGTACTCCAGCACGGTCTTGCCTCCGACCAACGCTTTGGCGGCCCCATACGCCTGCCGCGCCTCGTCGCGCTTGCCCTGCTTACGGTACACGTCGCCCAGGCAGGCTTGCGCCAGCGCCTTCTGCGCGTCATCACCGGCTCGCGCGATGGTCTGGCACTCCTTCTCCGCGGCGTCGAAGGAGCCGCCGCGGTAGTACACCTCAGCCAACGCCAGTCGGGCACCGAAGTCGTTGGGGTCGGTCTTGAGCAGGTCCGCATACGCCTCCGCCGCTTCGTCGAACAGCGCGTAGTGCGCCAGTTTGTCGGCAGCCTCTCGCCGCGGGTCCGGCCCCGGCTGCGGCTGGGCAGCACCCGTTGCCGCCAGCCACCCCAGCAGCAGTGTGGCCGTGTGTCGTGCTCTTCTCATTTCATGATCCTCCCTCGACAGCAACGTAGAGCGGGCCAGGCTGCCCCGCATGTTGTAGGCAACTGCCGGGGTCAAGGGCTCATCGAACCTGGCCAGCAGCGCTTTGGCGGCCGGCGCTTCGGCGGGGGAGCCGCAGCCCAAGGCGGGCAGGCGAAGCAGCGTGTCGGTGCGGTCCGCGCGGGTGGGGTAGCGGTCGGTCACGAAGCGCCATTGGGGCAGGTCGTCCTCGCCGGGCGCCTTCGCCTGAAGCCCTGTCGCGATTTCCAGCGCCCACACGAAGTGCCCAATTGGTGCGCTCCGGGCGGCGACGAATCGGGGCGCGGCGGCGGCGCTCACGGCGAGGTCGTCGATGGCGATCTGCCCGGCAGGCGTTGCCCGTTTGGCGACCGCTTGGAGCGACGTCTGGGCGGGGGCGACCGAAACGAGATCGGCACTCAGTTGGTCGGACAGCGCGTGCGGCCAGTACCACCACAGCACCGATCCGCCCAACGGCGCCGACAGCAGCTCGGCGGGTGGCGCGGCGTTGCCCACGTGCACGACCAGCGATTCGCCGTCGGCACTGCGGATTCCCGAAGCGCCGCTGATCCGCCACAGGCCCAGGGCGAGCTTTGAGAGCGGCGGGCGTGGCCGGTTGCCGCCGGCGGGGTAGCCAAGCAACATGTAGGCCGTCGCGATCTGCCCCTTCGTCAGGTGCTGCGACTCGATATAGCCTTTGAACGCTCCTTTGCCCTGCTGCTCCAACTGCGCGGGCGTAACTGTGCGAAGCAGTCGGTACGCGAGTTGGTGCCGCTCGGAGTCGCGCAACTCCGGCTCGGCGGCGGGCGGGCCGAGGCTGACCAGAGCATGTCCGCCAGCGCTGTCGAAGGCACGCAGCCCGGCGGCGTTGAGCGCTGCTGCGACCTCGCAAATGGGAGCCTCCGGACCGACCCGGACTTGCGCGTCCGTCTCGGCGACTTCGGGAGCGGCCACCAGCGCAAGCCCGTCGCGCTGGCAAAGGCGCTCTATGAGCGCCGACACCTTCATCGCTGGCGCCTTCGCCAGGGCTTGCTTGCGCGGATCGGCGGGCGGCTTCGCTGGCGGGTTGGTCTGCGTCGTTCCGCCGCCGGCCACGCCCAGACGCGCCAGCGACTCCTTCGCTCGTGCGCGTACCGCCTCGGTACCGCGTGCTGCCAACTGCTGAAGGAGTGCCGGAACCTTGGGGCTATCGACGCACGAAATGGCCGACACCGCGTCGGGGTAGCTGGGGTAGTCCCCCAGCATGAGCTGCAGGTAAGGAAGCGCGACTTCGTCGGTCAGGTGCAACAACGCCTGTCGGCAAGCTTCCTCGCTGGGGCGGTAACCGCTGCCGGCGGCCGGTTCCACCGGCGTCTGCTTCGCCCCACCCAGCCGCTGCGCGAGGTAGAGCTGCTCGCATCGCCGCGCCAACTGCACCGCCTCGCGCGGCAACACAGTCAGCGCCGTCTTCTGCGACGACAGCACGACGGGCTCTTCCTCACTGTGGGAACGATCTACCACCACGAGCCTCGCCTCGACCGCGTACTCCCCCGGGTCCGCAAAGTCGAACCAGTGGTTGACGACGGTCTCGTACTGCTTGGTGCAACCCGGAGGAAAGCTCTCAACGAAGCCGTCCGCCCGGCTCGGCGGCGGGCTGTAGACCCGACCGCGGGGGCGTCCTTGGGCCTCCGTCACCTCGAAGTGGATCGCCTCCCCGAGGCTGCCGATGAACGGGAACATCGCCTGCGTCTCGGCCGGGTTCGTGACCCCAAACCGCGCAATGACCACCTCGCCCGCCGTGACCTCGGGCCCCGGCCACAGCGTCAAGCCGAGCTGGAGATCACCTGGGCTCCGGGCGGTGGAGTGCCCGCCACCCGACTCCCGCGACTTGCGCACGAGCTCCTCGTCGAAGAGCCAGTGCATCCAACACTGCGGGAACGGCTTGTCGAAGCGGGCGACCGTACTCAGCTCCTCCGCCCCCAGCGCTTCAGTCCGCGACTCCGTGCCGCGCTGCGCCAAGCGCCACCCGCCCAGGCCGAGCAGCCCCACCATCGCTACCGCAAGGCAGGTACTGCGGATTCGGCGATTCCTCATCACGGCATCTCCTCCGGTCAGGTCATGGGGGCTTGGACGGTCGGCCAAGCGTCGTTGTTCCCGCCGTTGTTCCGGCGGAGCTGTTGGCGAGCGACCAGCCGCCCGGGCTACTTCGCCGCGTAGTCTACCAACTCCACCACACGTTCGCCGTGCTCCGTCACAGCCGTCAACTTCACCGTGTAGGGTCCAGCGGCCTTCACCGCTTCCAGCGCGACTGGGCATTCGACTACCTCCCCCGGCTTCAGCGTCATCGCGTCTCTGCCGACGACGCCGTCGCCGAGGCGTACCGAACTGGGGGCGAAGAGCTGGTACCTCACGTTGGCCGTTTGCGTCTCGGCTGAGGCGCTCGCGAGGGATACCAGCAGGCCGCCCGTTTGCTGCGTGGCTGTGAGCTTCAGGGGCCGCGTGTCCAGCCCGTTGAGGGCAGCTACCCAGAGCCGACCGCTGAACGGTCGCGGGGTGACGAAGCGCTTGCCGTCTGGCGACCATTCTGCCGATGGGCCGTAGTCGTCGCCGAAGAAGCACCGCAGGCACAGCACGTCGCGGCCGGGGTCATCCAGGGAGGCGGCCCGCAAGTGGAACTGCTTGCCCTCCGTCCGCGAGGCGAACAGCACGGTCTTCCCGTCCGGCCGCACGAGGGGGAAGTTGTTCATGCCGCCGTTCTTCGTGAGCTGGACTTGGGGCGAACCGGTCGCGAAGGGCCACAGGAAGATCTCGCGATTGGTAGGCTTGCCTCCCGAGGTGCAGACGTTCTGGCCGTCCGGGCTGAAGCTCGGATAGGTGTGGAAGTTGTGGAGCGCAGCGTAGCCGGGTACCGGTTTCTCACCTGCGCCTCCGACGGTAAGCACACGGAGTCCGGCGCGAGAGGCGGCATCAAAGATCACCCGCGCCCCGTCCGGCGCCCACCGGGCGTTGTAGGAGGGCGATACCTCGTGCAGGAGCGCCGCCGCGCCGCCGGCCACCGCGTCCACGAGATAGAGGCGTGTCGTCTTCCAGTCGGCACTGGCGCCTGTGCAGAGGATCGACTTCCCGTCTGGCGACCAGTCCACGCTGCCGAGCTTCTCCGCAACGACAGCCAGCGGACGCACCTCGCCGGTGTCGACGCGGGCGACACTCAGGGCGCCCTCCCAGCCGTTCCGGTAGGCGATCTGCTTGCCGTCCGGCGACCAAGAGGGGTCCCATTCCGTGTCCACCGTCTTGGCCGCGGTGAGAACGCGAGCCTCCACAACGACCAACCCGTGCCTTACCAACCACGCCCGCTCCGAGTCCGGCTCCAACTCCAGAAACCTGCGCCACTCGGCCTGCGCCTTCTCGGCCTGCCCCAGCAGCTCCAGCGCCGTGGCCGAACCGAAGTGAGCGTCGGGGCAGTTCGGGTCGAGTTCCAAGGCTTTCCGGCACTGCTCAAGGGCGGCTCCCTTGCCGCCACGATGGACCGCCGCCTTCGCCATCCAGCACCGCGCGATGGCGCTGTTCGGCTGAGCCGTCACCCACGCCATCAGCGCATCCTCCAACACTCCGTCCTGCCCGATCATCACGGAGTAGTCGAAGGCAATGGAGAGCAGCTCCGCAGCGACTGCCCCCTGCGGGTCCTTCTCAAGCGCCTCCACCACGACCTTCACCGCCCCCGCACGGTCGCGCTGCTTGAGGCGCCCGGCAACTTTGCCTTCGAGCGTCGTATCGGCCGGCGGCTGGCAGTGGGCGAACGTGCAGGCGACGAGGAGTGGCAACCCGACTCTGACTATGGTTCTGCTGCATGCGTTCATGGTGTTCAGCGTCTCCTTGTTGTAGATGAGACACCTGACGGTCGCGGAACCAGTCACCACCGGCTAACTGCCGTGTCACGGGCGTGCGTTCCGAGCTTGATCGGCACGGGCATTCTGGGGCACCGGAACGTCGCGGAAGGTGAACGTGAACGTCTCGACGGGTTTGCGCAGCCGGGCGAACACGAACACCACGCGGTCGGGCGTGAAGCTCTCCGGCAGCGGCTTCTGGCTTTGCCAATGCCATTCGGCGAAGGCGGGCTGCTCCTCCTCGTGGGTCTCCGTCTCACGACGGAGCGCTCCTGCGAGTCGGCTCTCCGCCGCTTGGAGGGTGGTGAGGTTGACCCCGTCCCAAAGCGGACGAGAGCCGAGCCGCACCGAGACGGTCCGTCGCTTGCCGGCGCGAACCAGGGCAAGCCGAACAGTCTCCCCAGGAGTCCGGTCGCACGGGATCAAGTCTGTCCGGCCGCTGATTGCCTCGCCGTTGAGCTCAACAACCACGTCGCCCCTCTTCACGCCTGCGCGGTGTGCCGGGCTGTCTTCTGTCACGGTGAGGACATAGGCGCCTCGCTCAACTCCTGCCTTCTGCCGGCGCTCCGGCGTCAGGGGCGCGGTGCCGATCCCCAGGTACCCACGTTCCTTGGCGCGCCAGTTCAGCTCGATCGAGCGCCAGTCCTTGACGACCTCCCCGGTTCGCCCGGTGACCTCCATACTGGTCAACTGCCAGTTGGACTTGCCGTGCAGAACGTGAAAGCGCAGCGTGGCGTACGCGGTGCCCGGGGGCGGTGGGCCTTCCTTCTCGGCTGCTGCTCGGGACTCGCGTGCGCCACTGCCGACGTGCCCGTAGTGGCCCGACGGGTAGTACAGCGGGAGACGGTCGCGGCGCGACTCGAGGAGCTCCAGGGCATAGTTGAGGTTTGCCGAATCTGGCCCGGTTACGGTCGTCGGCTGGCGCAGGGACGCAATGGGCAGCGCCTCGGTCCGGTGGTACCCCCAGTCGGCTGGCCGGGCAAGTTGCACGGCGACCTCACGGAGGGAACGAATTCCCACGCCGGGGTGCACGAACTGGTAGGTGAACGAGCCCTCCTGGTCCTGCCATCCGGCAACAACGAACGCCAATGGCCTGCCAGCCTGGTCCAAAGCTCGTTCGTCCCCCCCCGGCTGGAGACCGGAGGCGAGGCGACCCTCGCCGTCAATCAGGGCGAACCTCATCTGCAAAGCCCGTCTGCCGAAGACCGTTGGGTCGCTTGTTGCCACACTCGCCACGTGCGTGAGCGTCGCTCGGTAGGGCCCCGATCGGGCCACGAGCGGCGGGTTCAGGGCAGCGGGATCGGGTTTCGGGTGAGGGCGCGACTGCTCCTCCACGACCGCCGGCGTCACTTTGGCGAGCCTCGGGGTGTCGTCGCCCACTTGTGGGGCCACGGTCGGGCGTTCGCGCTCGCCTTGGGCAGCGGGCCGCAGCAGAATGGCGGCAAGCACCGCCCCTGCTGCCGTCGTGCCGAGAGCAACCTGGTGTCGACGCGCCAGCCGCAGATTCGGCGCAGCGGTGTGCGACAGAATGCGACGGAGACGCTCCACAAGCACGCGGCCCCGCCGAACGCACGAAACGGGTGCAAGCGCCATCGTGGCCGCCTCGGCAAACTCAACCAGCGTCTTCGCGTAGGCGTCGGGTGACCCGGTGAGCGCTACCACCCAGTCATCACACAACTCCTCCGCAGTCGCTCGCAGGTGCGCCGCCACGACCCACGCCAAGGGGTGCCACCACAGCACCACGCACGTGAGCCGTGCCAGGGGCAACGCCCACGTGTCACCTTGCCGCAAGTGCGCCAGCTCGTGGATGATCGCGGCGTCGCGCGCCTGCTCGTGCCCGGGGTCGGCCAGGTGGGTCGGGAGCAACAGGACCGGCCGCCGCCCCCCCCAGGAGCAGGGGAACCCCGGTCACGCCGGAGAGCGCGACCTGGGCTTCATCGCGCAGACCCATCTGCGCCTGCCAACGGCGAACGTGTTCCCCAAGCAGCGAGGCAGCGTGGAGGTCGGCCCCCTGGCGCAGTCGCCGCACGATCCGCCAGTCTCGCAGCAGGAACAGCCCGCCCAAGCAGACGCCCGCGAACCACACCGCCGACAGGGCCGCGCTGAGAGGGATGGGCGTCGTTCGGGCAGCCACGAAAGGCCCCGCAGGGACGCGCGCAGACGGTGCCTCGCCTGCTGCCGAGCGCACTTCAGCGCCGCCCCTGGGTGGCAGAACTTCGCGGCGGACCGGGGACCCGGAATCGGCGGCCGGGCGGAGGCCGGAGAATCGAGGCGCACCAACGCGCACCGCCGGTGGGACATGCAGTACCCCTGCCAAGATCGCGGCCAGGGGGAACGCCCAGAAGGCCGCCAGCGCCGCCCGCCACAGCCACAGCCGCAAGACGACCGGCCCACGACGAACGGCACGCGTCAGCCCCGAAGTTGCAGCCGCGACCACCGTGGCAGCGGCCAGCCCCTAGGCGAGCGGGCTTGTCACCAGCAGAACCAGCGAGATTGGGGCATTACGCATCTCGAGCCTCGTGCTCGCGCTCCGCGATGAGCGCTTTCATCTCGGCGAGCGTTTCCGGGGTGACCTGGCCCACGTCCAGCAGCGCCGCCACCAGATCGCTTGGCGACCCGGCAAAGACACGACCGAGAACGTCCGTGAGCACGTTGCGGCGAAGCTCCCGCTGCTCCACCGTCGGCCGGAACACATACGTTCGCTGTTCCGTCCGGTGGGTGGCGAGACCCTTCTCCTCCAAGGTGCGCAGGACCGTGAGGACCGTGGTGTACTTCGGTCGCTTCCGTGCCGCGAACTTCGCCAGCACGTCGTACACCGTCCCCTCCCCCAGCTTCCACAACGCCTCCAGCACCTGCACCTGCAGTTCCCCGAGTTCGGTCAGACGGTTGCTCCGCTGCGTGGCCATGGTGCGTCTCCTATGTGCATAATACTACCAGTCTACAGAGCAGCAGCGAGGCTGTCAAGCCTCTTCTGGCGGCACCCCCCTTTGCGGAAAGTGTGAGGGCGTCCGGCGCCGCCCCTTGACGCTCAGCGGACGGCCAGCCCAAAGTCCACGGTGGTGGTCTCGTTCTCCTTCACGCGGGTGCTCTCCACCGTCTCGTTGATGTAGCCGTCGGCGATCGCGCAGACGGTGTACTCGCCTGCTGCAACGTGCGAGAGGGTATACGTGCCGTCTGCGGCGGTCGTCGCCTCCAGGTGCTCCTGGCTGCGCCATCTGTGGAGGCGGAACTCGGCCGGCCCCCACTGGCCGATGAACGGCTTGATCCACACGTCGAACCGGGTCTGCTGGCCGAACTCCAACTCCACGGCGTCCTCCATGACCCCAATGAGGACGTCCTTAAGCGGCGCGCCGGTGAGCGCATTGCGGACGGTGCCGCGAATGGTGCCGCCGCGTAAGGTCAGCGAGAGGGTGACCTCAGTCGTCTCGCCTTCGGCGAGTTGCACGTCGCGCTTCATGGAGGCCCAGTCGGGGGCGCCGGCAGTCACTTTGAGCTTGCCGGGCGTGAGTCCCTCGAACGAGACTCGCCCGTCGGCGTCCACCGGGCGTTTGCCTTCCCAGTACAGCCACGCCTCGGCGTTGCGGACCGGGTTCCCGTCGGCGTCGACGACACGCACCGTGAGGGTGCACGCCCGTTCGAGCGCGATGGTGACGCCCTCGACGGTCTCCCCCGAGCCGACCTTCACCGTTCCCTCGGCTGCCTTCCGAGCATAGTCGGCAGCGGCGGCGACGATCATCCATTCGCCCGCCCACAGGTCATCCATCGTGAAGCGCCCCGGCGCATCGGTCTTCACCGGGTCCAACGGGCGCATGCTGAACAGCGAGTTGCCGAAGTAGCTGCGCTGCACCTTCACTCCGGCCAGCGGTTGCCCGGTCGACTGGGAGCGCACGCTGCCGGTGATGGTGGCGAACCTCACGAGCGTCACGTCGCCCACCGCCAGGTCGCGACCGGTTTCCACCGTGAACTTGGGCAACAACGCGTAGCCCACCCCCGCCAGCCGGACAGCGAGGTCGTGCTCCCCCGGCTCCAACGGCAGGCGGAAGTTGCCTTCGGCGTCGGTGTTCGCGGTTGCGTCCCCCAGAAACGACTGCCCGGGCGTGTTGCGGTCGAACCGCACCGCCAACTCGCGCTCAGCGGCGGGCTGACCGTCCGGCAGCAGAAGGCGGCCCCGGATCGCACCCACGCGGGGCAACACCACCCGCAGCTCCACCGGCTTGCCGCCCTCGACGCGGATCTCGCGCTGCCAATGCACCGCGAAACCGGTCGCCTCGACGCGCAGGTCGTAGACGCCCTCAGGCAGCTTCTCCACGACGCAACGCCCGTCGGCCGCTGTGAGACCAACGAGCTGCCACGGGGCATGGAAGTCCGGGTCACCCATGTCGTGGACCATTACCTGGGCCTGGGGAATGGGTGCGCCCTGGCCATCGTGCACGATGACCGTGACTTGGGTCCGAGCTGGTGGAGGTTGGGCCACCGCAAACCACGAGGGGAGCAGCAGGATGCCGAGGGTAAGTGCGAAGCGCAAGCGCATGGGTGTCACTTCCTTACAGATGCCAGTCGAACCACCCGTTCGCCTCCGTCCGTCACGGCGGTCACTTTCACGATCATCGCGTCTTCGCCGTTGAGCACCACCGGCCACTCCACGACTTCTTGGGGTCTGAGCGACAGAGGCTGCTTGGTGAGGGTGCCGGACGTGATCTTATTAACGCCGGCCGCGTCGAATGCCTGGTAGCTGCCAACCACCTGAATTGTCTCATTGGCGCGGCAAGTCACTCGGGCGACGATGCCCCTGTCGCCGGCGCTCAACTGCAGACCGACGCTTCGACTGGGTAGACCGGCAAGCGTCAGCACATGAATCTCGTTGCTCGACATGAGGCGGCCACCAGCCCTCAACCCGCCCTCACCGCCGGCCTTCGTAGCGTAAACGATCTTGCGGCCGTCCGGCGACCATGCGGCAGGCGCTTCCCACTCGAACGTGCCGTCGACGAGCTTCTGCGGCGTCGCATTGCCGTCCGCCGGCATGATCCAGAGGTGTCGCTTATCTTCCTTCTTGTGCCAGGCGTCGCTGCGGGCGAAGACGAGGCTACGAGCGTTGGGGGAGAGGAGAGCGTAGCGGATCTGGTAGTCGCCGGTCGCGAGGAGGCTGTACTTGCCCGGCTCCGCCAGTTCGACGGCGTACAGGTCGTACGTCTCCCCTTGATCCCGCGACGCGGAGCACAGCAGCCGCTCTCCGTCGGGCAGCAACTGCGGCGTGCTCAGCCCGACCATCTCGCCCCAAGGCAGCTTGTGGATGAGCTGTTTCGGGTTGCGGCCGTCGGCGTCGGCGATCCAGACGCTGTTGTCCGGGCCGGCGAAGGTGACTTGCTTGCCGTCAAGGGTGAAGCGGGCGTTGTAGGACTTGGTCACGTCCGGCAGGAACGGCTTCGGTGCCGCGCTGCCGTCGGCGGGAACGATGAGCAGGTCGGTGTTCGGCCAGCCGAAGTCCACGTCGAAGACGAGGCTCCAGCCGTCGGGCGTCCAGACTGGCACGTGGTATCCCTTGGCGTCATCGGGGCACTTGGCGACAAGTGTCTCCTGGACGGTCGCGAGGTCGAGGGCGCACAGGTCCCAGTGATTTCCGTTCTGCTTCGAGTACGCAAGTCGGCGGCCGTCCGGCGAGAACGCGGGCGACGATCGGCGCCCCCTCGGCAGCGAGAGCTTCTCGGAGTCACCGATGACCCACCCGTGACGGACTGCCAGGGCGCGCGAGTCGTCGTGCGCCCTGGCGAGAAACGAGTCCCACTTTCGCCACGCCAGTTCCTCGCGACCGGTGCGCTCGTACACGATGGCGACACCGAAGTGCGCCTCCGGCTGCCCGGCGTCGAGGGTCAACGCCCGCCGGTATTCGCGTTCCGCGGTCTCGTCATCACGCCGAGTTCGGTGGACATCGCCGAGCGCCACGTGCGAGAGCGCTTTGCCGGGAGACGCCTCAACCAGCGCTCGCGCTATGCGCTCGGCGTCGTCTAACTTCTCGCGGCCGATCCGCCGGCGCACGATGCGAAGCCCTTCATCCGCGTCTTCCCGGTCGAACGCCTTGTCGTCGAGGCGCTCCCACGCCTCTGCCAGCGCGCGAGGATTGCGGTCGGCCGTCTCCCCCTTCTCCAGCAACGTGCGCGCCTCCGCGAACCGGCCGAGGTCGGTGCAGAGGTTCGCCATGTCCGCGCACAGCCGCACCAGCGCGTTGGGCGCCTGACAGAGATCCACCAGACGCTGAAGCTGGCCAAGGGCCGCGTCCTTGTCGTCGACCTGTCGGGCCGACTGCACGGCCAGCGGCGCGTCCAGATCGAGCACCCACGCCTGGTCCGGGAACGACTCAAACACGGCGGCCACCGCGGCAAGCGCTTCCTGCGGCTTCTTCTCATGCTGCGACAATCCCCACACGATCATGTGAAGTGAGTTGGCGGCGACGCCGCGCTGGTCGCCGTAGTCTTTGGCGTTCGCGCGAAACGTGGCGTACGCCTGCTCGTACTGACCCTCGGCCAACAGCGCGCATCCAGTGTAATGGTTCGCCCGAGCGCATGCCGGCCGATCCTTCGGATAGCGCTTCAGCACCTCGCCGCACAGCTCCTTCTCCGTCGCGTAGTCCTTGGTTCGGTGGTAGCCCAGGTACGCGATGCCGACGAGCGCCTGCGGGACCGTCGCTTCGAGCGCGGCGACCCCCCTCGCGAGCGCCTCCACAGCGGCAATCAGCGCGGGCGCCCCCACAGCCCGGCAGAGCGCGGGGGCGTAGTTCACGACGTTCTCGCTGAGGGCGTAAGAAGCCGGAACCAGCGCCTGCACAAACGCATACGCCGCCAGTGCGTCTGCCTTGTTGTCCGCGGCCGACTCTGCACGCGCAAGCAAGTCGAGCGCCTTCGCCCTGTCGCCGGTTTGCGCCGCCGCCGCCGCTGCCGAGCGAGCATGGCGGGCGGCACTGCCCAGCTCCCCCGCGGCCAGTGCTGCGGTCGCGGCCTTTGCCTCGGCGTCGTAGTTGGGTTGGGGCGGCTGGGCGTGGGCGAGCGTGTAGGCAGCGAGAAGTGCAAGGCCGAGCCCGACGGTGGTTCTGTGGCACACGTTCATCGTGTTCAGCGCTTCCAACGCGTCTGTACCTCCACCAAGTCGCCCGTCTCCTGGGCAACGGCGAGAATCTCCAGGGGGTAGTCACCCGGCTCCTGTATCTCGGCAAACCTCAGCGGCAGTTCAACCACCTCGCCCGGTTGCAGCCGCACCGGCGCTTCGGTGTTGGCGGACAGCTCAAACCGTTCGCAGAACGTCCTGAGGCACTTGTCGGTGTCCAACGGGTCACCCGGCTCGAAGCCCAGCATCCGCGAGCGTGACAGCACCCGCCCTCTGCCGGGCACCACGGGAACAGCGACCTGACAGCGGCCCAATCCGCACTCGGCGGTCAGCTCGACATCGCCTGGAACGACCGGCGGAGTGAACGGTGTCTCGGCGACGCCGTCCGCCGTCACGACTTCCGAGGCCAGGCTGCCCGCCGAGGCGGTGAGTTCCACCGTCACCGGCTCCTTCCTCGCCTGTCCGGCTTCGTCAGTCACCCACACCCGCAGACTGAACGGCTCGGGCCCGTCGGCGGCGAGAGCAGCGGGAGTCGCCCGGAGCCAGACGCCTTTGCGGTCCAACCGGACCTCACTCACGCAGAGATCGTCGAAGGTCCACGACTCGCCGCTGAGACGAAGCAGCCACACGCCCTGCCAGCCCGACAGCGTCGCCTCGGGCAGCAGCACGCGCACCGTCTTCCACTCCTCGCTTCCGGTCCGCTGCGCAATCCGCAGGTGGTGCTCCGCCTTCACGCCTCGCACCCGCGCCCGGTACATGATCGTGACCGGCCCCTTGCCGCCATCGAAGTACGTCACCTCCAGCGCCTGCCCCGTGTCCGCCGGTTGGTCGCAGTACGCGGCGGAGACCGAGAACTCCATCCAGTACTGCCCGTTAGCTTTGTCCGTGGCCAGACACGACCGACCGCCGATCGTCGCCACGCGCGACTTCGTCTCCCGCCTCGGGGGAATCAGCGAGATGCCGTTCTCAGTGTTGGTCTCGCCGAGAGCAATTGAGACGCCTCGACTGAGGTCAGGCGGCGGTTGGGGCGGCTGGGCGACCACTTGCCCGGTAGACACCGACAGCAGGAGCGCAGTGAACTGGAGTACCCGGATCTTGGCCATCGGAGTGACACCTCCGTCCTTCCAGACACGCAGCCGGCGGACAATCGGTCGTGACAACGGTTGACGTTGCCAAGGCCTAACGGACCGCAGCAGAGGATGGTTGTCACCGTCAGTCTGGCGGGAACAGCTTGAGGAGCCGAGCGTCGCCGCGGGTTCGTCGGACAGTGCCCAAGTGATCAGGCACGGCGATTGGGCGTTGCCTTCCCGCGCGCGGCTTCGTCAACGTCGAACGCCACCAGGTTGCTCGGGACACACGTGCCTTCGTGGCAGCCGCCACCGTAGCCGCAGAGGAAATCGTACTCACCCGGCGGCAGGTCGAAGTGGAGCCGGACCTGCCTCTGCTCGCCGGGCTTCAGCCTGAACGACCGCGGCAGCGCGTTCTCTTGGCCGAGCGTCCACGAGAAGGTCTTGCCGTTGGCGACGCCTTTGCCCTGCCATCTCGGTGACTCGTCGGCTCCGTTCCAGAATCCCTGCCGAGTAATGAGCGCGTAAGACGGACCGTCCCAGCAGGCCGTCGGTGACGGAGGGGTCGCGTCCCTCGTGAGCAGCGTTGGCGCCAGTTCCTCGGTGAAGACCTCGGTCTCGCTGTCGTCGGTATTCGCGACCTCGAGCAGCACGGCGGGCCTCGCGCCGTCCTCGAATGCGGCGCGACAGGTGATCGTGAGCCCCGTGAGCCTCAAGTAGTCGCGGTTCGCGGCGGCAGGAGCGGGACCCAGGTAGGTGAACCGCTTGATCAAGCCCTCGCCCGGGTTGAGCGGCTGGTACACCTCCGTGGCGTCGATCTGCACCGCCTCGCCAGCGTGATCCCGCAGCGCGTCCTTGATTCCCTCGGAGACGTACATCACGTAGACACCGCTGTAGAGCAGGCAGGCATCCCAACGGTCGAAGATGACCACTCCACAGCACTTCCCCGGCCCGCGCAGTCCGGCGTAGCTGAGGGTCGCGGCGGCGCCCAGGGCCAAAGTTGCTGTCAAGATCCGTCGGTAGTTTCGCATGTCCATGCTCCTTGTAGACTCAACGCCGTGCACGAGTCGTCGCGTGCACCCATCAATCGATGGTGCCTCGCTGTCCTGAGTCGAGCGCTGGCGGTGCGACTCGCAGCGGCCAGCCGGCCTACCTCAACCACCCCATGACATTGTCCTTCAACGCCGACCACCGGGCCAAGGCCGTCGGGGGGGGCGGCTGGAGGTAAACGTGACCGAATGCACACTCGCCGCAGTACTCGGTCTGCGCTGCTTGCTCCTCTTCGCTCAACTGCCACGGCTCCTTGACTGCGCGTTGGGTGGCGATCCACAGTGACACGGGCTCGGTCTTGGGAGGCTTCAACCCGTCGGCATACTGGTCCTTGTGCTCGAAGGTATAGCGCCGGCAATGGACCCGGCTCCACTGCGGACCAGGTTGTTCCAGGTAGGAGACCGGTCGGGGGGAGACGACGTGCCACTCCTTCGGGCGGTTCTCGACCAGGACCGTCAAGGCTCTCAGCAGTGGGTCTGTCCCCTCGGCAGGCACGACCTCGAAGCTGAGCGCATTGCTCGGCGGGAACTGATCGCCGACGTACTTGACCGTGTATGTGCCCGGCTTGAGGAGCAGGTAGTACTCCGTCAGATCGAGGGTGCCGAGTAGAGTGGTTCTGCCTGGCGCCAGAGGGCGTTTCGGGTTCATCGTCTGGACGCTGCCACAGAGGTAAGGCGCCGCCTTCCCGGCGCCGTCCTGGACGGTCAGGCAGCCATCGTCCCCAATGACCGGCTGGTAGTACCGCCGTTCCTGCTGGCCGACGTTCTTCATCTCGACGCCGATCACGATGGGCGAGCCAGCCGGGAACTTGGTCCCTTGCGCGAAGACGCGTGTGCGGAGACCGCCCCTCGCCGGTCCGTAGGGTACCGAGTTGGCCGCGGAAACCAGTGAGGCGCTGTCGGTTGGGAGGATCTCGAACGAGACGGGCGCCGTGGTGGGCGGCAGGCGCCCGCCCTTGACCTGCTCTCCCTTCGCGACCTCCCACATGGCCTGGTAGCGGCCCGGTTTGAGAGGCGCGTACAGGGCGTACTGGTTGCCGGAGACATAAAGGGTCTCGGAAGACTGCCTGCCGCGGGGCAGTGTTGTGACACCGACGTTCGGCACCACGGGCTTGGTCACGTGCCGTGCCTCTCCCGTCGCGCTCGTGAGGCGCAGGCGAGCCTCAACGGTCCTTCCCCAGGCCACCTTGAGGGGCTCGTCGCCAACGTTCCGCACATCCAGGTAGAGCCAGACGTTCTGCCCTTCCTGGTACGTGGTCTGGCCAGGGGTCAGTCGGGCGGTCAGTCCGCCGACAGCTCGACCGAACGGCAGCGCCGACGCCTTGGGCTGTGGCGCCTCTCCGGCCTTTGCTGCCACGAAGCGCCGAGGGGTTGCGTCGCCAGGTCCGCGATGGAGCGACACGGGGATCCGACGTTCGCCGCTGCCTGTTGCCCTTTCGGGGATAGCGCGCTGGCGCGAGGTGAGGGAACTGCCGCCAACCCCAGTCTCTTCGGCGGCGCGTAGCTGCGCCCGCAGTGGAGTTGAAGAGCCGCGCATGGCTTGGTGCAGAGCGAATCCTCCTCCAAGCGCGGCTACGGCAACACAGGTGAGCTTCACCTTCCACCCGGTGAGGACACGTCCGGCCCCGAACGCCGCGGTCAGGGCAAGCGTCGTGGCGCCCGGCCGGATACCGGCCAGTGCCAGCTTGCCCAACGCTTCGGCCAGACTGGCAGGTGCAGCTTCGGCCGTGCGTGTCGAGAGGAACACGGCCAGCCCAGCCGCCGAGATGCCGAACCCGCTCTTCTTGAGATCGCCGCGGATCCGCTCGACCGCCCGGTTGATCCGGCGTGAGACGGTCGCTTGGGAGACCCCCAAGTCCAGCGCAACACTGGTCTGATCGCGGCCACCCAGGAAGTGAAGCACCAGTGGCTCGCGCAGCTTGCCCGGCAGGCGGTCGATGGCGCGATCCACCTCGGACATGATCTCCTCCCAAGTGGCTTCCTCGCCGGAGTGGTCAGCCAAGTTCGCCACCTCCTGTTCTCGTTGGAGGCGCGACCGTTCCCGCTTGATCCACACCAGCGAGCGTTGCACCGCCACGCGGTGAAGCCAGCCGGTCACCGAGGTGTGGATCGCGCCGGCATGCCGGGCCAAGCGCAGGAAGCAGTCCTGCGAGAGGTCTTCCGCATCGGCTCGGCTTCTCAGCACTCGGTAGCAGGTGGCATACACCAAGTCGCGGTGCCGGATCATCAACTCCGCGAACGCCTCGGCGTCGCGGGTGGTTGCATAGCGGGTGAGCAGTTCGGAGTCGAGGCTTTGCATGTCGCTACCTCCCTGAGAGAGCGCGCCCTTACCTATGTAGAGACTCCTGACTGTCGGGCTATGCAGTGCTCTGCTGAAGCGATTGCTCCGTCACTGCCGAACCGCGCATACCACTCGGCGTTCCCGGGTTCCGTCGCGGCCCAAGCAATCAGCCGCACGCGATCCGCCGAATCGCCCACCGCAGGGACGGAGCAGCCCGCCCAAGGAACTCGTCAGGGGGCACACCTGCCCTGAACGGATCGTCCAGAATCCTCTCCGTCAGCACGAAGAGGGCACGCCACTGAGGGTACGTTGCCTTGAGTTGGTCCAGCACGTCGCTTTGCCGGAAAGAGGGGAAGGCGCCCTCCGCGATCAGCAGGTGGGCTCCCTCGCGAATCATGAACCACCGGGCCAGCTTCCTTGTCGCCAGACGGGGGTCTGCGGGCAGCTTGCAGATCCGCTCTGGGAAGCCTCGTTGTTCGGTTTCGTCGAGGATCTTCTCCATGCTTGCAGCCATGGACCGCGCGGCTTCCTGCGACGGTATCGGGGTGTCGATTCCCTGCCTCTGCAGTTCCGCGAGGAGGTCGGTCCCGTGCAGCCGCACGGCGGATGCCGGAGCAGGTACCGCCAGGTCGTGTCCGTGCGCAGCCGGTCAACAGAGTGGACGACTAGGTGGAACTCGCTGACCACGGGGTATTCCCGCGCCAGCCTGGTTGCCTGGCTCTCGCACCAACGCGCGTCGCTCTCGTCGGGCGCCGCCTCCAAAAAGATGAAGCAGTCCACATCAGACGCCCCGGGCCACGCCTCGCCGAACGCGACGCTTCCGGCCAGGTAGAGGGCTGTCATACGCTCGCCGAACCATTGGGTGCATGATCGCAAGACGCTCTCGATGGCCGGGCGAAACTGCTCCTGTACGCTCCACCACGGGTCCGGTTCGGGGTGGTTCTCCATGGTTCCAGCTCACCGCCTCTTTGGTGGCACCGCGAGGGTGACGTTCTCTACCAGTCCGCGGTCCAGCGACGCCACAATGCCGTACTCGTCCACGTGCATTCGATCACCCGCCACAATGATCCAGGGACGCCGCGCCAAGGGCCCGAGGTGGAAGCGGCCCTGCGCGTCGGTGACCACGCGACGGAGCTTGCCGGAGCCCTCGAAGAACTCGGGGGTCGTGGGCTGACGGTTGCTCCAGGTCTGCCAAAGGCGAAGACCGACTTCGGTGTTGGCGACGGGCTCGTGGTCGGTGCCGACGATGCGGCCGGTCACGAAGGCGGCATCGGCCGGCACTGGCACGCGGAACTCAACGCCCTTGCGGTTCTTGCCTTCGGCCAGCTCAATGGTCTCCGTATGCTCGTGTCCGAAAGTGTCCCAGACCTTCAGCTCGTAGCTGCCAGCACCCAAAGGCTCCAAGGTGAAGGCGCCATCGCCATCGCGGGAAGAGGTCGCTGGGAAGATCGAGTCGTCGCCGGTCGGGTGCGGCTTGAACAGGTAGTTCCACAGGCGACCTCCGGGATCCCCCTCGGCCTTCCGGTAGGGAGTAAGCATGACGCCACCCACCGGCTTGCCGGTGGTCTCCTCCCTCACCACACCGCTGAGTGAGGCGGCGGGACGTAGGCGGATCGGCACGACCTTGTCGCGCTCAAGACCGGTGACCTCGAGGCTCGCAGGTTGCGCGCAGCCGATGCCGGGCGCCAAGACGACATACTGGAGCCGGCCTCCGCGAGGCACCTCCATCACGTAGCGCAGTCTGCCGTCGGCTTTGAGGGTGGCGTCCCGGACGCCGTAGGAGCAGGGGCTGCCATCCGCCTCGAAGACGTGGATGGCAGTATGGATCCGGGCGCCAGCAGCGGGCTTCCCGTCTGGTCGCTGGATGGCCAGCACCACGACGGGCTTGTAGTCCGGCAGCACGAGACGAACGGGTCTCGTTGGCGTAGTACTACAACCGTACTTAGCGCGAATGTGCTCGGCGAGGGTCTCCTGACCCCGCCGCTCCCCGGACCGACAGGTCTCCTCGAATCCCGTGGATTCGCAGCCCTTTGAGACCTTCCGGTCAAGCGTTTCGGGGCGGTCGGAGACCTGCCCCGAGCTAAGTACGGTTGTAGTAGTAGCCAGGTCGGGACTGACCTGTGCGGCCCGACTGTATCGCCCGGTGGCATCCCGGATCGACGCGTTCTGCTTGCCTGGCAACAGGTCGGCTAGCCGAAAGCGTCCCGCCTGGTCGGTCGTCGCCTGTTGTGCGCCCACGGACACCCGCGCCTTGGGCCACGGCTTGCCATCGGGGCGCACGACCACGCCCTCAAGCGTTGTCGTCACGTGCTTGAGTTGCACTGTCGCCTCGGCGCCCGCTGCCACCGTCACCTCGGCGGGCGCCAGCGACAGGCGCTCTTTCCAGGCCGTCAGGCGAAACGTGCCGGCATCGCAGCCAGGGAAGCGGAACCTGCCCTCAGCGTCGGTCGCGGCAAGGACGTCAGGCTGCCGGTATCCCGGTTCCGGGGTGAGTTTCCATCGTCGGACCACCATCTCGGGGAGCGGTTTCCCGTCGGCGTCGACGATCGTGCCGGAGATCGCAGTGTGGGTGAGCTGGAGTTCCACCAACTCGGGCGGGCTGTCGCGCGAATCGAGTCGAAGCGTCGTTGCAGTGGAGGTTCCGTCGGCCCCGCTGGCGAACAACCAGTACCCACCGGAGCGACTACGACCGATCGGGCCGAGGACGAACCGTCCCTCGGCGTCAGCCCGGACGACTTTGACCCCCTTAGCGTCTTCGGGCTGCAGCGGAATGACGAGTCCCTCGCGTGCCGACCGGCCCAGCACCACAGCAGCGTCGCGTGCGGGAGCGCCGTCCTTGTCCCGCACGACACCACGGATCGTGTAGGGTCGCAGCACGATCAACACTGGTTCGGCAACCCCACCCTCGGGAAGTGCAATCGCTTGGCGGCCCCGTTCCTCGCTGTCTTCCGGCTCTCCGGCGTCCTTCGCGTCGAAGCGGTAGTCGGCCGGGTCGAGTCCGTCCACGTGGAAGCGCCCCTCCGCATCCGCCGTGCGGGACGCGACCCGTCGCCCCGAAGCGCCACCCGTGGGCGTGTAGCGCGATTCGCGGTACACCTCGACCTCGGCGCCGGCTACCGGCGGTCCACCGTCGGTCAGCAGCACCTGCCCGCGCACGGTGAGGTTCGCCATCGCCACACGGAGTGGCGCCGGTGTTTGCCTCTGCTCGATGTCCACGCGCACAGACCGTTGCGGGATCTGCTTCTCTTCCCCGCCCTCCCCCCGTTCCGAGACTCGGAGCCAGTACTGGCCATCCGGGAGGCCGTGGAAGCCGAACCGTCCTCGACCATCCGAAACTGTGACGACTTCGGGTTCCTGGTCGGGAGGACCCGAGGGCATGGGTTCGTCCGCACCGAACCAGAACAGCTCCACTCTCGCGTTCGCCCACGGCGTCTTGCCGTCGCTGCGTAGCGCCACACCGGCGAGATCCGCTTTGCCCTCGAACGGCGGATAGGCGCGCGGCAGCGGTCGAGGGTCGAGTTGGCGCGCGGAGGGAGGTTGGGCGGTAGCGAGGGGACCGGTGGCCGCGGCTGACAGCAGAAGGCAGATTCGCAGCGGGGCGGGTCGTCTCATGAGGCATTCCTCCCAGCAACGGCAATCCGTAGGGCAAAGGTGGCGCTTTACCCTACGGGGGATTGGTCGGCTACTGCACTGCTGGCACGCGGCTGAACGCTACAGTCTCGGCGATGCCAGTGTCGAGCGTCTCCACCACCCGGAACTCCAGGCTTAGCTTCCCCGATTCGGGCCAGGGCGGCGTCAGCAGGAACGTGCGCCACGTGCCTTCAGCGGAGGTCTTCTCGGCGAACGCGTCGCCGTCGAGGGTCTGGGTCGTCTGACCGCGCTCCTTCAACGAACGGCTCTGGTCATCAGCGGCGGCTTCGCACTAGAGGTAGGGCTTCACGTCGTGGACGGCCGTGCCACCCGGCGCATGCTCGGGAGCCAGGTACTGCGGACCACCGCAATGCCGACGGGCGGGCGGAATGTCTCCTTGCGCTCGTCGCTCATGGTCAGCGGGAGCTCTTTCTCAGCGAAGTAGCCCAATCGTCGTATCGCGAACTGACCACCGGCGCCGGTCTCCTGCACCTTGTTCAGCAACTCGATAAACTCGCCCGACTTGGGCATCGGCAGGTCGGCGAAATCCAGCATCCGCTCGAACCGGTCAACCGCCACGATCTCGGCTTGCACGTCGAGCTTCGTCGGCTTGCCCTGCCGGCGTGCGAAACTGGTGGGACGGACCGACCATCCCCATTCGCCAAGGCGTACCGGCGTGCCGTCCGCCTTCCACAGCAGGCGCTGGAAGCCGACGGCGCCCACGTACTCGTTGCCCGCGTCGTCGGTGGCGTTGACACGCTTGAGCAGCCAGAGTCGTTGCTCGCGCTGCGCCCCCTCCTTGGGCACGATCCACAGGCGGGCGCGGTAGTCCCGAGGCGGAGTGCTACCGGACAGCATCGCCTCGAGGCTCTCCAGCGTGACGGTGACGCCGTCGCCCTGGACAGTGGCCACGGGCGGCGGACTGGCTGCCTCTGTCTCGAACGGCACTTCTTGCAGCGGCAACTCGAACCGGAACCGCCGGTACCACTTCCCCTGTCGAAGGCTGGCAGCCTTCTCTTCGACGCGCACGGTCACATCGCACGTCTTCGCCCCGGGCACAAACTCGGCCGGCGCCCGCAGCGTCTCACGGCCCGGTTTGCCTTCGAGCTCATCCCCGGCGTGCCAACCCCGGCCACGCGCCGGCAGCTCAGTACCTTTGTCATCCACAACGCGGCCACCGGTCAGGACCGGGTGGGCGTAGAGGTCGGGGAGGTCCTGGGGCGGCAGCCACCGCATCACGAAGACGATTTCCTTTGCTCGCTTGGTCTGCAGCCCCACCTTCTCCAGCGTGATCGGTGTGCCCTGTAGCGTGGTCAGCGTGCGGTTCACCTCGATGACGCCGCCGTCTCCATGGGGGATGAGGATGCCCTTGAACTCCAGTGGATCGCTGAACTCCGCCGTCGCGTCCGGGGGCGCCCGGGGGTCGAAAAGCTCGAAGTCGATGATCGCTTTGTCCCAGCGCGGGTCGACGCCACTCTACCAGACCCACTGTCGGTCCTTCTGCCATTCGGCCCGCAGTGGACGGCCCGACTCGCTTGGCGTTGTGACCGACATCAGATGACGCGCCAGCTTCCCGTCCACCGCTGCCTGAATCGCCGGATCATCGGACTCGACCTCGTACCAGATCGCCAGCCCCTTGTCTCGCGGGTCATCGCCCGAGCCGGGCTTCCGGCCGAGGTCCTGCAGCGTGCACCACTTGGCGTCGGTGAAGCGGACCGAGACGCCATCGACGGTCTGGCTCAGACGCGTAGTGGTTCGCTCCTCAGCAGCCGTCATGCTCGTCGCGGCTGTGATCAGAGCAACTGCGAACGTTGCGCTTCCGATAGGGATTCGCCGTGTCTTGAGGTTCATGAGTTGTCTCGCCGGCATCTGGCCTTCCTGCGACGCCCCGGTCACTGCCGAACCGCGAACACCACCCGGTGCTCCCAGGCCTCGTCGCCCACCGGCAGACCGTCGTTGGGATCGGTCTTGCCGCGGCCTTGGTTCAGAAGCTCGCAAGACGTGACGCTGAAGCCGCTCTCATTCAGGAACGCCTCATAGTCGCACCAGGTCGTCGCCACCTGGCCCTGTTCTGTCAGGAGTCGGTGTGTCGGTCCACCCTCCTCGTACAGCCGGACGACTTCCATCAACGGCCCGCCCGGCTTCAGCACGCGCGAGGCTTCTGCGTACGCTTGGCGGTTCCCCACGATGTTGGAGAAACCACCGACGGACGTGAGGGCGTCCAGAACAGCGTCTCGGAAGGGCAGTCGCCGCGCGTCCAGCCCCATGTTGGAGCACCGGCTGTCCCACCCCACTTCGCGAAGGTGCTTCCGCCACCTCTGCATCACCGGCGCGCCGAGGTCGCTCATGACCAGCAGGCCCGTGGGCGGCCCGTCCCGCATCGTCTCGACGCAGTATGAGCCGCCGGGGCCGCTGGCAATGTCCAGCACAATCCCTTCGGTAGCACGGGCTGTCTCGACAAACTTGTGAAGGGGCGCCGGCACGCGGTCCGGCTGCAGCGCGCGCTGGAAGTTCCGGGGCACCCACTCCGCGAGTTGGCGTTCCTTGCCCTCCCACTGCGCTCCGTCCATGTCGGTGCCGGGCACCACGAGAACGGGCACGCCGTCGCTCACTTCGAAGACAAGGCCGCACTCGGCGCAACGTAGTTCGCCCGAGACGGGCCAACCTCCCTCCTCGTCCCCAGCGAAGCCGAGCTCGCCTCGACACTCAGGGCACGTCAGCGCACTCAGCAGTCGTCCGTCCATTGACGTACCTCCTTTCCACTCACGCTGCGCCCCACTTCGCCCCGTCGTCCACCAGTTCGGGCACTGGCTCGCCGCCACAACCGTCAGATTGAGCGCGGCGGTCCATCGTCAGTCTCCTTTCAGAGCGCTTCTGGACGCCCCAACTCGTTGGGGTACTCCGCGCAGCCCCCCAACAAGCTCGGGCGTCCTGATGGGACCATTCGCCAGAAGAGCGGAGCAGGCAACTTGCTCGCTCCGCTGTCTGGCACCGGCGAGTGCTCTACCTTCCAGGCAGCTCCGGCATCTTGGTCATCTCGACGGTCACCGTCTTCTTCTCGCCGTCCCGGATGATCGCCGCTGCTACCTTCTTCCCTACGTCGGTTGTGCGGACGCGGTTGACAAGCTCCTCCAGCGACGGAACCGGCTGCCCGTCGAACGAGACGATGACATCGCCGGCCTTCAGCCCGGCCTTATCTGCAGGGCTGCCGACGACCACCTCGGTCACCAGACCACCAGCGCCTGCCACGAGTCCATGCTGCTTCGCCAGGTCCTCGGGCAGAGGCTGCAGCGAGACGCCGAGCCAGGCGCGATTCGGCTCAGGCGGGATCATCGGCGTACGCGGTTGGGTACGCAGGGTCATCGGCATCTGCTCGAATACGACCGGAGCCACACGCACTTGGTTGCGCAGAGTCAGCGTGTCGATGTCGTACTGGTACAGTTGTCCGTCCAGCAAGACGAAAACGTACTTGTCGGACAGCGCCAGCGCGCCTTGCCGGCCGGCGCCACCGGGGGCAAGCATCTGCATGGTCATGCCGTCGCGTCCGAACACGACCTGAGGCGGCAGTTGAGGCTGCTGGCCAAACTGGTCGACCGGGAGGCGTGGGGGCTCGGCGCGCAGTAGTGGGGCTTCCGGCGGCTGGGACTGCGCGCTCGGCGTCGCCACCCATGCTGCGGCTGCCACAAGGAACGCGAGTCTTCGGGGCAGTCCTTGCGGCGATTGCGGAAGCCTCATCTTCGACCAACTCCTTGCTGCAGGTAGCGGAGCCGCGTCTGGAACGCGGCGCGGTCTCTCGGTTCGCCCTCTCGAATCAACTCCGTCAGACGGTTCACCAGCGAATAGTTGCGGTTGGCGGGTGCGTTGGCCGCCCACTGCCGCAGCAGTTCGCACGCCTGCCGGGCTTCGCCGTGGGTCACTGGGGCGATTCGGTCAAGCCGGCCGCCAGGCTTCGCCTTCAGCAGTCCGCAGCCGACGATCTTGCCGGGCACGCGGCCCAGCCACGCCGGCAACTCCCAGGCGTCGGCGAGCTTTGCTTCTTCGAACGCTGGAACGGGGATACCCAACGGCGCAAACGTCCACAGCAGCTTCTCCAGAAACGCCGTGAACTCCTGTCGGTTCATCGGCTCGGTCGGCTCCTGGAGCACGGCGCGGCGCCACGGTCCACCCCCTCTGCCGACCGTCTGGTAGAACTCGCCGATCAGGCAGTGGCTGACGGCGGCCTCGATGGCGGCGTAGTTGGGGTCTGCCTCGGGCACGCTCTGGAACCCCAGCTTCTCCGGGACTTCGGGGCACTTGCGCAGCCCGACGGCATCGACAACGGCTTTCACCAGATCGCTTCGGGTCATCGGCAGGTCGTCGCGGACGGTGGTGAAGGCGTACAGCGTGCCGTCCCCGCCGGCGAAGTAGACGCCGCTGTCATCCACCGCTGGTGTCGAGTGGGCATAGCCGCGCGTCTGGAAGCGCCAGAGGATTTCGCCCGTCAGGCTCAGCGCGTACAGAGAGCAGTCGCGGCTGCCGATCAGCACCCGGTCCCCGGCCAGCACCGGCGACGAGTAGACCGCGCCGCCCAGCCTGGTCGCCCAGCGTTGCTTGCCGGTTGCCCGATCAAGCGACACCACGTCTCCGTCCAACGTCCCCACGACGACGGAGTCGTCGGTCGCGAGCGGCGACGAATGCAGCCACTGCTTGCTCACCGGCTGGCGCCACTGGATCTTCCCGCTGTCGGCGGCGAGGGCATAGACGCAGCCGTCCCGTCCGCCGACGTACACGGCGCCCTGCAGAACGGCAGGTGACGCGTCGACGCCCCTCGGCAGGTCGGCCCACCACTTCAGCTTCCCCGTGTCGGCGCCGACGGCGTACATGCCGTCGCGGGAGCCCACGAACACCGTGTCTCCGTCGGCAGCGGGCGAGCTGACGCTGGTCCCGATGACCGCGCGCCACAACTGCTTGCCGGACTTGGCGTCAAGGGCGAGCAGTCCGCCGCCCTGTGTCGCGACGAACACCTTGTCTCCGGCCGGCAGTGGCGACGCATTGATGGCGCCTGCCTCGGCCTCGTTCCGCAAGTCGACCTGCCAAAACACGCGTCCCGAGGACGCGTCAAGCGCTGCCAGCTTGGCGGACCCGGCCGCCACGTACAGCGTGCCCTCGGCCAGCGCCGGTGACGACCACCAATACGTCGGGAGCTCTGTGTGACGCCAACGCCGCTCGCCGGTCGCTTTGTCGAACGCTACGGCCCCGTTCCCGATGCCAGAACAGAACACGAGTCCATGGCTCAGAGCGGGCGACGAGTAAAGGCTGTACGCCTTGGCCTTCCACGCCAGCGTCCACGGCAGAGCAGGCGCGGCTTCCGCCCTACCCGTCCGTTGCGGCGTGCCGCGAAACATGGCCCACGTGCCGGCCACGTTTACCCCCTGCGGCGGCTGCGCCACGCCGGGAGGCGCGAACACCCACTGGACACACACCCACACGGTCACGGCAGGCACAGCCCCACGTCTCGGCGGCTTCCGGTAGAGCGACATGGCACGATCTCCCCTTTCCGGTCGGTTGGGCAATCAGACGACGCGCGCGCCTGCGATGTTCCCGCTACGGTGCAGGTATTGTAGCGAGGGCAATGGCGCGTTCACCGGTCTGCGCCACCACCGTTGCCTTCATCGTGCGGGCGGCGGCCGCGCCAGTTGGGAGCGCGAACTCCACCACCTCGCCCGGCTTCAGCGGCACGGGCTGCGCGGTGAGCGCACCGGAGGCGACCTCGGCGCTGGCGGCGTCGAAGAGCTGATACGTTGCCGTTACCGTCGTCGCTTCCTTGCCGGTGCATGTGAGCGTTGCCGTGGCGCCCTTGTCGGTCGGCGCCACCACCAGCGCCAGGCTTGGCTGCGGCAGCCCGCCCAGTGTCAACACGCGGACATCGACATTGCGGCCGACGTAGGCGATCTTCCGCCCGTCGGGCGACCACACCGGCCGGTAGTTCCACTGGGGTCGGCCCCAGGCGAGCTGCTGCGGCTTGGTCTGCTCTTGCACGTCCACCGCGCAGAGGTCCCAGAAGCCTTCCCCTTCCTTGGTGCCGATCGAGGTGGCGTAGGTTCGCTCGTCGGGTGAGAGGGTCCCCCAAGCGAACAGCCGCTTTTCGGTGAAGGCGATGAGATCGGGCTTCGCCGGGTCGTCGGTCCGCACCCGGGCGACGGCGCCACCTTGCGGGGCGATCCCAGACAGGATCAGGTACTTGCCGTCGCAGGTGAGGCTGGGGCTGGCGCTGCGGAAGAAGTGGAATGCCGGGCCCGTCTCCAGGCGAAGCGTCGGTTCACCGCCGGCGACGGGGAGCGTCCACACCTGCCCCTCGTTGCCCTCGAAGCAGAGCGTCTTACCATCGGCCGTGAGAAATGGACTGCCGCTCCCGGTCAGGCTCGGCGCCACGGACTGGCCTTAGGCGTTGTCTCGCAGGGGCGCGCGCATGATCGTCCGGAGCGGCCACTCGCCCTTCTGTGGGATCACGCGTTCATAGAACAGCTCGCGGCCGTCGGCGCTCCAGATGGGGCGGTGCAGTTGCTGCCCTTCCTCCGCGCGGACGAGGATGCGCTCCTTGCCTGTGGCCGGATCGAACAGCACGAGGTGCACCCCGTCTTTCTTCCAGGCGGAGCAGAGGAAGAGGCGCCCATCGGGGGAGAGGGTCGGGTAGGTGAAGCCGAACCCCGGACCGATGGCCTTCCAGTCATTGACGACGACCCACCCCTGCCGAACCGCGTCGGCAAGGGGGCCTTCGTCGCTCAGAGTAAGGAAGGCCCGCCAGGTGTCGCGAGCGGCGTCGGCCTCGCCGGCGCGTTCGTGCAGGATCGCCTTGAGATAGAGCGCCGGACCGGAGGTGCGGACCTCCGCGTCCAGGGCGGTCTTGAGTGCCGCTCTGGCCGCCGCCTCGCTGCCTGCCATCAACTGGGCATAGCCGAGTACCGCGTACCCCATGGAGCCGTGCGGCTCCTCAGCCCACCGGGCGAGGAACGTGAGCATCTGGTCCCGCTGGGCCGAAGCCGCCGCGCCGCGAATGGCCAGGAACAGGTCGGCCCACGCCTTCAGATCGCCCGGTACCTCGGCCAGTCGCCCGGCGAGCAACTCGACGGCCGTGGCGAACTGGCCGGAGTAGGCCACGTCTTCTGCTTGCTTCCAGGTGGGCGGTGTCGGCGGCGGTTGGCTGTGGGCGAGCGTGCAGGCGACAAGGACAGTCACCCCGGTGTGGACTGTAGTTCTGGCGTGTCTGTTCATCGTGTTCCGGGCCTCCTTTGAGGACGCAAGGCTGCCTGATTCCTATGGAAGCGATCCGTCCCCCTGCCGAACACTGAACCGGACTTCGCGGGTGGACTGCTGAGTACCGGCGGCCAACGTGAACTGGGCAACGTACTCGCCGACGGGCAGGCGATCCAGGACCACCTTCTTCACTCGGTAGCGGTGTTCGTCATCGGCGAGGGTCTCTTCGCGCTGGGTAACGGTCTTGCCGGCGGCGTTGGACACGGTCGTTGCGAGCTTCAGACCGCGGGGGGCGGTCGGCGCGCATTGGAGGGTTGCCACAAAGGTGACTGTCGTCTCGTTCTCGGCAAACCAACCGGTGTCGGTGCTTGCCTTGACGGCGAAGGTCACGCCGGGCAGTTGCTGCGGTTCGGTGGGGGGCGGCAGAGGGGCGGCGGCAACCAGCGGCGCGGCGCTCTGACCAGTCCACGCGATGACGAGGTTCACGTCCACGACCGCCGGTGCCGACGGCCGCCGGCCGGGGTCCGCCGTGGTCTGCTGGCTCCCGGTCAGCCGGCACGTGCCCGCTGACGTGCCGACTTGGACCGTTCCCTCGACGACGGTCACCTGCGCCGCCTGACCGGCCAGCTTCACGTTGAACTGCGTACCGTGCACGGTCGTGGTCGTTCCCGGCGTCCGGACAACGAACCCGCGCGAGGAGTGTTGCGCTGTCACGAAGACTTCGCCGCGGAAGAGCGCGATCGAGTCGCCGCGGAACTGAGCAACGGTGCCCTGGTTAAGCAGAATGTCGTCGCCTTGTACGGTCCTGATCCGCGCTGTTGCCGTGGACGGCCGCAGCAGTTCTCCTCTCCTGATTGGTCGCCCTCGCTGGTAGGGCTGCCACTGGCGACCCGAGGCATCGCGTACCTGGATTGCCTTCGGTGTGGAGACGAGGTGCGCGACGACGGGGAGCGGCTGCGGGAGGCGGACAGGCGGGCGCGGCTTCGGACGCGGCTTCACCGGCTGGGACTTGGGTCGCTGGGGTGCGGTCTTCCTCGGGACGTTCGCCGCCGATGCCGACGCGGTAGGCGGTGCGGGGGCTCTGGGTGCCGAGTGCGCGGCCACGCGCGGTGCGGGTGACGGCGTCGGCACGGGTGGAGAGTGCCGGAGAAGCGCGATAGCTGCAGCCGCACCCGCTGCAGCCGCCAAGCCGACTGAAGCATGCACAGCCCGCCGGCTGAGCGCGAACCGGTAGAGCTGCACGCCGCGTCACGCCTTCGCGGCGCGCACCTGCGTCATCACCTCGGACACGAACCGAGGCTCGGCGGCGGCCGGCGCGAGCGCGGCCGACAGCCGCGCTTCGCCCTCCCGCGCCCCGACACCTCAGCGTGTGGGAATCGGTCAACGGAGTTGGCGCCTGTCGCCGAGCGCCTGTCGCCGAGCGCTTGTCGCCGCAGTCGGTGACGACTATGCTTTATGCGTTCTCGCCTCGCCAACACTCGTCCGGGAAGTGCGTCATGCTTCGCTTACTGTCGCTCGCCTGTCTCGCCACCCTCGCCCGTCCAGCCGCCTCGGAGGAGTTCAGCCTTGCCCCGACGGAGATCCGTGTCCCCGTCGGCGAGGCCAAGGCGCTTGAGTTCGGCACTGTGCCGCAGAACGACACGACGGTCCTGCTGGAGGTCAAGGCGCGGATGGAATCGCCGGGGCTGGGCGGCTCGATGTACTTCCTGGAACTGAAGCTGAACGGGCAGCCGGTTCTGCCGGCGAAGAGCCGGACGGTGTGTCGGCTGGTCAACAAGCCCTTCGAGTCACCGGTGGCGGCGGGGATTGTGTCGCAGTGGCACGGGAGCGGCGGGTGGCGCGTGCTGTACGCGCCGGACTTCGAGGCCGCGAAGAGCCAGCGCTTCTACGCGGGCGATCCCTACACGCTGGTCCTGGACGTGACCGACCTGACCAACCCCGCCGCCGAGAACCGCCTGGAACTCACCAACAGCGCCACGCCCGCATTTGCCAAGCGCCTGAATAGCAGCCTCGACTTGGTGATTGGCGCGCTGAACGTGCGAACGCAGCCAGGCGCCAGCCCGACGATGGCCGCCGCGACGGTGCTCGCTCCCGTCATCAACCGCGGCGAGCCGGGCGCCGGCCCGGCGGCGTACGAGGGCGAGCTGCTGCCCGGGGGTGGGTTTGCGGTGACCGTCAACGGGAAGCGGCTGGCGTTCGACTCAGCGTTTTCGTTTCCGAACGCGGGGCTGAACCGGTTGGCGGCAGGGGAGCCGGAGGGGAACGGGCAGGCCGGGTGGGTGGTTCGGACGGAGGGGACGGTGGTGACGGCGACTGGACCGGATTACTCAGTTCGGCGAACCATCCGCTTCGCGCCGCGGAAGGTGGAAATCGCGGATGAGATCGCCAACGCCCACAACGGCGCCGACCTCGGACTGCTGGTCAGGCACACGGTGAACCTAAGGGACTTCCCGGGTGCGGGCGTCCGCCTTGCCGGCAACGGCGACCCCTCCACCAACGACTACTACGCGCCCGCGAATCCCAGCGTGCACATTGCGTTGGGACAGTTCGGCCTTGGGTTGCTCTGTGAAGACGACGTGTTCCGCAATCAGGCGCGGCTGTTCTTCGACGGGCAGTCGGCAAGCGTCGGACTGCGCACTGAGACGCTCTGCCTCGGACCGGGCCAGCACTACACCCTTCGCTGGTCGGTCTACCCGGTGGCGTCGGCGGACTACTACGACTTCATCAACCTTGTTCGCCAGGACTGGGACGCCAACTATACTGTCGAGGGCGCTTGGTGCTTCTTCACGCCGGACATGATTGTCGAGGCGCCGCTTGAGGACTTGCGCAGCCAGCTCACCCGCCTCGGTATCCACTACTCCTGCTCGTGGGGCGGCTGGGTCGATGGCAAACACGACCCGAAGCGCATCGGCTTCGGCGCCGAAGTGCTGTCGGATTACTGGGCGGACTATCGCGGTCGGCTGCGGCAGGCGACTGCGAAGCTCCACGCCGCCGACCCCGACCTCAAGGTGCTGCTCTACTACGACACGCAACGCGACACCAGCGCAGACGCCGGCGCTCTGTACCCGGACAGCAAGCTCACCAACGCCAAGGGCGAGCACCTGTCGACCAACTGGAGTGGGCAGTACTCGCTCACGTGGTCGATGGTCGCCACCGCGGAGAACAGCTTCGGGAAGGCCCTGCTCGGCGTGGTCGATGCCTACATGGACGAGATCGGCGCCGACGGGCTGTACTGGGATGAGATGGAAAACGTCGCCTACGGCTACCCGTTGGTCACCTGCAGCCAATGGGATGGGTACTCCTGCCTGCTCGACCCGAAGACCTACACCATCCAGGCGAAAATCGGCCTCACGACGCTCTTGGGCGAGGGACACCGATTGGCGGTCATCGACAAGGTACGCGCCAAGGGCGGCACGCTGATGGGCAACGGTCCGACGACCACCCGCGCCCTCCTGGCGAAGCGCGTCCAGCGGATGGTCGAGATCCAGCACAACGACTACTGGTGCCACGAGGGCAACCTGGACTCGCCTCTCGGCTACGCCAGCAGCCGCAGGGATTTTGGCAACGTCACCCGCGCCTTGGGAATGGCGACGCTGCTTGTCGGCACCGCGCGCGACTATGAGTACGACCTCTCCCGCTATCTCTTCCCGTTCACGCCCGTCGAGTTGCACCACGGCTACCTGCTGGGCAAGGAGCGCCTCGTCACGACGCACTCGGGCCGCTACGGCTGGCCCGAGGGAACGCGCGAGGCTACGCTCCGACACTTCGGCGCAGACGGCAAGCTCCGGGAGACGAAGCACATGACGGCAGAGGAGGCAGACGGGCGAGTCAACCTCGAAGTGAAGGAAGGTGAGGTTGCGGTACTGGAGCGCGTGCCGTGACCGTGCCCCCAAGTGGAGCCAGCCCAATCGCCATACCCAAGCACGACCGCCCCGAACACCCGCTCATCCGCCTGTCCAACGAGGCGCGCAGCGTACTCCTCCGCGTGACGCGTGGCTGCAACTGGAACCGGTGCCGGTTCTGCGGGATCTACTCGCACTTCGGTCAGCCGCAGTTCGAGATCCGGCCGGTTGACGAAGTGAAGCGCGACCTCGACCTCGCCCTGCGTCCCTGGACCACGCGGGCGCGACACGCGTTCTACGGCGACGCGGACCCGCTGATCCTCCGACCCGAGCGGTTCGTGGAAATCACGCAGCACCTCTGCGCCACCTTCCCGAACCTGGAACGCCTCACCTGCTACGGCCGCGCAGCGACTGCCTGGGTGCGCCGAAAGCACCTCAGCGAACTGGCGGCTGCCGGACTCACTCGGGTTCACGTTGGGCTGGAAAGCGGCGACGACAAGTTGCTGGCGTTCCACGATAAGGGCGTAACGCAAGCGCGGCACATTGAGGCCGGGCGGGCACTGCGGGAGGCCGGCATCGAGTTGTCGCACTACGTGCTGCTGGGCATGGGCGGCGCCGACCGGGAGGCAGTGCTGGGTGAGATCGACGCGTTTCTGGCTCTGCCCGACGCAGAGAAGGAGCGCGTCTACGCGAAGCCGTCGGGCATCTGAGCGCGGGCGACGAGCACCTTGGCCGCGCTTCGCAGCCGGGCGAGAATACGCGCCCAGCCGAGCGCTGGGAGACCGGCGATGGGCGATCCGCCGTCGTTGCGGGCCCGGCCGCGCTCAGGCGACGGGTCGTGCCGCCGTCCCCAGTGCCTCCGCAACCTGCTCCGCCGTCACCGGGTACACTCCAAACTGCTCCAACGACGCGATCTGTCCGCGGGTGCAGAGCAGCTCCCTCGTCGTCTCGTGGGTCTCCATTCCGGTGGTGCAGTCGCGGATCAGGACAACCTCGTAGCCGCGCTGGTGCATTGCGTAGGTGCCGTAGTCGCGCATGACAATGCAGGCGTTGGTGTTGAAGCCAACGTACAGCAGGAACAGAACCCCTCGTTGGGCGCAGAGCCGGTGCAGCTCCTCGCCGTTGAGAACGACGGCTTCATCGCCGACCGGCCGGACCGCCGGGTGGAAATCGCGGAGCTGTTTGCAGTGGGTAACGCGCGCTCCGTCCTGCGGTTCGGAGGGGCGGGCGTGCTGCGCGTATTCGCCGGTCTTCGCACGGAAGTCCGGCGGCGGCCACGCGGGCGACTTCAGGTGGGCGGGCGGGGGCGTTTCTTCGGGGATCAGCCTCACCCAGTTGGGGTGCTGCTGCGCCACTGGCCCGGCTGGGGCGTGGATTACCTGTAAGCCGTGCTGCCGGCACGCGGCGATGAGCGGCGCAATCCGGTTGACGGTCAGGTCCTCAATCCGCGCCACCGTGTCGCGGGCGAAGTGGTAGTTCCACACGTCCAGCGAGATGAGCGCAATCTTGTCCAGCGGCGGCCACCAGTCCAACTCGGCGTGGCGCATGTTCTCTTCCGCCAACTCGACGCCGGGGTCGGTGTAGAGGCGGAAGTAGCGCGGGCGGAGGTGGAGAGTGCCCCTGGTGGAGTCTCCCTGGTAAGGACCTGCGCGAGTTGCGTGGATCGTGGTGACTGTTGGAGTGGTTGGTGAGGAGTGGGGTGGTGCGCGCACCCCACTTTTCAGTCACGACCCACCACGCACTCCGGCCGCTTGGGTGCGTCTTGGTCGCGAGGCGGTCTACGCCAGCTTGATTTCCCTCCCGCTCTTGTGGGAGCGGTAGATGCCGTCGAGGATCTTGATGACGTCGAGCGACTCCTCTGCGGGCACCGGCGAAGGCAGTCCCTTCACGATGGCTTCGTGGAACGCGGCGATCTCGTTCTCGTGACCCGACTCCTGGGGCATGTGTACGAGCTGCCCGTCGATGAGCGTGCCGTCTTTCTCGGTGTAGAACTCAGCCGCGGGGAACTGGACCCCCGCTTTGGTGCCGAAGAGGTGCGCGCTGAAGATCTCGCGCTCCTTCATGTTGAGTAGCCAACTGCATTCCAGGCTGAGGCTGGCGCCGTTCTCGAAGCGGACGAAGCCGGCGGCGAAGTCTTCTACATCGTACTTCTGCTTGTCCCACGGGCCCCACAGCCCGGTGACGTCGCTGAGTCCCGCCATGGCCATGGGCGCGACGCCGGTCACGGTGACGGGCTTGGGGCAGCCCATCAGGTGCATGGTGAGGTCGAGGCAGTGGACGCCGATGTCGAGGCACGGGCCGCCGCCGCTGAGGTCGTGGACGATGAACGTGTCGCGACCGGGCACGCCCCGCCGCCGAATTGCCCAGGCGCGCGCGTAGTAGAGGTCGCCCAGCGCGCCGCCTTCTATGTAGCTCTTCAGCGCCCGGGCGCTCGGCGTGAACCGCTTGTGCTGCGCCGTCATGAGGAGCTTACCGGCCTTGTCGCGCGCCTGGATCATCTTGTTGACTTCTGCGGGAGTGGCGGCCAGTGGCTTCTCGCAGATGACGTGCGCGCCCGCCTTGAGCGAAGCAACCGTCGCAGGCGTGTGGGCCTTGTTGGGAGTGCAGACGTCGACGATGTCCACCTCGACCTTGCGGAGCATCTCGGTGAAGTCTTCGAACACCCTCTCCTTCGGCACACCGGCGGCTTCAGCGGTTGCCTCGGCCGTGGGGCGATGGATGTCGGCGACGGCGACCACCTCGACGTCAGCCAGTTTCTGCCATCCCGGCAGATGCGCGCCGCGGAAGATCCCCCCGGCGCCGATTACTGCTACGCGTAGCTTCTGCTTTGCCATGTGTTTGCTCCTTCGAGAACGCGATTGCTCCTGCCGGACGAGCCGGACAGGAGTCCTTCGGCGAGGGAGGCGGTCGCGCGCCCTGCTACTCCTCGTCCAAGAGCACGGCTCCGCGCCATACCCAACGCTGGACC